>Ga0302325_10003565_pt1 | contig 36611 bp, 44 predicted proteins | sample Palsa_T0_2_FD_201948 | JGI IMG/M metagenome (GOLD analysis project Ga0302325, IMG submission 201948) | Peat permafrost microbial communities from Stordalen Mire near Abisko, Sweden - Palsa_T0_2 | ecosystem: Environmental > Terrestrial > Soil > Palsa > Peat permafrost | place: Sweden: Abisko...
TTTTTTGACAGCTTTTGATACTTTCTGGCTTGTTACAAAACTCAATATGGACCAAATCCGCTGCATAATTGGGTCTATAGCCCTTCTATGCGCCCGCAATGCAAATCTTGATCACAATGCTTTTGAATTACGCCCCAAAATGCCTTTACATCACTTCCACAGCATTTTCGTCACTTTCACTCATGCTCTCATCTCCACTGACTTCTGCATTTTCTCTCTCACGCTTCTCCATCAGCGCCTGCAGCTCAGCATCGTCGTTCTCCGTGACCGCCTTTGGTTCCATCTTCACGATGCAATTACCGCCTGCTCCCTCAATGTTGCTCCGGATGTCAACAATTGCCGCTTCTAGAGTTTGGATTCCCACAGCTTTCTCTAGGCATGTACTTGTAAGGACGTATAGTGGTGGCGAGACAAGCTTAACCTTTACCTGGTTATCTGGGGTGTTTCGCGCTTCAGCAGTTCGAAGTGCGGTCTTGACGGCATCGATTCCTTCATATCCAAAACAGGTAACTTCAACGTCTGCTCGGACTTTGGTAGGTTGGGGTGTAAGGCGTTTTCCGATATAGGACTTCAGCTCCTCGGCGACGACATCATTGGGAAATGAAACTTCTAACCACACATCAGGATTTCTTTATGCAAATTAGTAAATTCCCAACACCATAAACAGGAGGCCATACGTTATTGAGAGCTTAAAAGCATCTACTGCGTGTCCGTATTTCTTGTTCAGCGGCCACCCAATACGCTCGTAAAGATCTTCGATGGGATGTTGAGTCTTTTCGGCAACATGCCGCATGATTGAATGAACCATCTTGCTCTTGTTGTATCTCTCCTCACATTTGACAATATCTTCTGGCGAGACTCTTCGCTTCGAAAGATCAATATAACCTGGGATCCAGCTCTGTCAGTGCTTTAGTTTGGGATACTAGCGGGTGTCAGAAGTTACCCTTCTCCTTGTCTACTCTCAGAACCACCACGACTTCGTTGCGCCCAACTCGGATGAGCTTTTGAATACTTCGGATACGACGTCTTGACAGTTCGGAGAGCAGGATCATCCCATCGATGTTGTCGTATTCAAGAAGTTTGACATAGGCTCCCATTTCCGCAATCTAAATCCTCAGGTCAATATTCTTCCATGCCAGACGTAAGTCCCATATCTTACCTGCTTTACGTTCACCATCACGAAGCTATCGATCTCCGGATACTTCTCCTCGTAGAAACGGCAATTTGTCAAAGACATATTTGCGGTTGTTGCGCTGCGGGGCGCGGCTTGATAGTTGTGGTCCTGTTTATGTGCTTCGTCGCCAGTGATTGTAGTGTTGGAGCGCACTATTTATGGAGTAAATTTCGAGTTCTTCTGGATCGTGGAGGGAATTTTCGTGGATTCTGTCGTGTCAAGGATGTTGATCAGAGTCACAATCTTCACGCATTTTTGGTGGGCTGTGGGGGCATATTCGCGAACTGGTTAGCGTGAATCGGCCGCAGTGGCTCGAGAGTGGCTGAGAAAGCTCCCTTACAAGTTGTGACCGAAAGCTTCGACATCAAAAGCTTCCATCTCCCGTGTCTCACGACTTCGGCCTGAGAAATGGGATCAACAATTATCAAGAACTAAAGCGTCGTGATGGCGGTCAGTTCTGCTTATGCTGAAAATATTCAGCACTCCGTCATGTCCCTCTCGGGAACGGCTTCTTCGGATATCGAGACCTTGACCAGCGTCCCAAGCACCATGGCCTCTGCGATGCCCTCAGCTGTAGCTCTGGCCAACCGAACGACCATGGAGCAGATGAATATTCAGAGATCTTGGGCTTTAAGCTTCGGCCGAATGATCATTTTCCTGATCAAGGTCATCCCAGGAATTCTCTTCTGGATCATCACGTTTACAACCATTACGTTGCCAACTTTTCTCTTCACCCTATTTTCCACCAGCTTGACTGTCACTATGAACGCAACCACTTTGTGAGTATGTCTACTTTGTATTCGATGCTACCACTGACACGTCACATAGAATGCTTATTGTCGTTGCATTTGTATCGACAGTGAGCTGGTTCGTCAGGTACAGGTTCCTGAACATGTATGCTCGACTTCCCCCCGAACCCCAACGAAAAGAACCAGAGATAGACCTATATCCGGATACACAAGAAGAAGATTCTAAGTCTGGCTTCTCGAATTATCTGGACGAGTTTCTGAGTGCAATCAAAGTGTTTGGATACTTGGAGCGACCAGTGTTCCATGAGCTTACCCGCAGTATGCAGACGAGGAAACTGATAGCAGGCGAGACTCTGAATCTGGAAGAAGAAAAGGGGTTCTGCTTAGTTGTCGACGGTTTGGTAGAGATCTTTGTCAAATCCTCTCGGGAGAGTGGCGAGTCGGATTCCGAGCCCTCCATCTTCCACCCGGACGACTCATCAGATAGTGGGGATGGACAGCACCGGCGCAGCGCGACTCAAGGTTATCAATTACTGACCGAAGTCAAGAACGGAGCCCCCATGTCGTCGTTGTTCTCCATTTTATCTTTATTTACTGAAGATGTTAAGCTGAGGCACAGCGAAGACGATTACCTGGAGAGCACCACCTCAAGTGCTGGCTTCAACCACCGGCGATTTCCCTCAAGCGCTGGTTTTGGGTTTGTTCCCAGCCACGAGACTCCGCCATCACTCCCGACAAGTCCAACAATATATGGGGTCTCAAGTCAAAATGGAGAATCCCTCAACAGGGAACACCGCTCGTCAACTCTAGCGAGTGAAACCGCTGGCGGTACTCTTCCGAAAGTTCCTCCCCTCTCTCTCGACCCGTCACATGACCATTTGAAACCGCGACCGAGAGCGAGAAGGACACAGACAACTTCTGTACACCCCGATATTGTTGCGCGGGCTACTGTCGATACTACTATTGCAATCATTCCTGCTAGTGCTTTTCGTCGTCTGACCCGAGTTTACCCAAAAGCCACTGCACATATCGTGCAAGTAATCTTGACAAGATTACAAAGAGTGACACTGGCAACAGGCCACTCGTATCTCGGCCTTACAAGTGAAGTTTTGCGTACAGAAAAGCATATGAACAAATATACCACCTATGAGCTTCCGAACTTCTTACGAGGCGATGCTCTAGAGCGGTTAAAGGAGAAATTTATTCGCGAAAAGGAAAGAATCGGTGCCGAGGAAGGTAGTAAGGGTATCGCTTTACACAATGCTAGTGCAGGCAGAAGACGAAGATCTAGTAACAGCCTGCGGAAAGAGGCAACACTTCACGCCGTGTCAGCGAAGGGGTCTCCAGCTTTGACTAAGTCAACTTTTGAACCGCAACTGAGGCGTGACGTGGCTGCCAACCCAAGTCCAGGAGATCTCCTCACCAACATCCAGATGTCAAGAAATGGTGGCAGGAGGAATACCCCACTGGGTCAGGTGCATTCTTCTACTCAAGTCGAGGATGCTCCTGAAGTATGGCAACATGATACGCAAAGTCCACTTGGGCAGAGATCGTTCAGTCCATTTGCTGCTCCAATACATCCACGGAGGACTCTGCACCGGCAGGAATCCATCGATGAGGACAGTATGTTTCGTGGTTCCATTCTGGAATGCATCTTCAAAGCAATTGGTTTAACAAACACCAAAAACGCGCTGCGAATGTCGGATTCTGTTGAGGCATCGCCAAGGCTTGTTTCATATGATCAGAAAAAACAAAAGGCTGTTTTCTCTAATAACGCTTTTGGATTCATAGATCCGTACGAAGGATCTGGGGACGGCGATACTGAATCCATGACATCTGGCGGCGTCAGCGCTGGTGGATTCCCGAGTACGCAAGGTCTGGCGAACGAACTCAAAGACGAAGTGGAGATTGTTTACTTTCCAAAAGGCTCTGTCCTTGTTGAGCAGGGCGAGCGCAATCCGGGATTGTACTATGTGATTGACGGATTCTTGGATGTCAGTGTCCCCACGGATGACACGTCTGAGTCAACTGTCTTAGGGAGCCAGTCACAACGAAACTCAAGTTCGACCAAAAGTAGAGACGAGCCCTTGGCTCCACTTTCGCGAACCAGAACAGGATCCTCTAAGGCTTCTGGCTCAGGGTTGGGCCTCAACGGAACTGATGGGAAGAAGCGGAAACCCACTGATCGGAGAAGCCTAGCCTTGATCAAGCCTGGCGGAATCGCTGGTTACATTGGGACGATTTCATCTTATCGGTCTTTCATCGATGTCATCGCTAAGACTGATGTCTATGTTGGCTTTTTGCCACGGTCTTCGCTAGAGAGAATTGTGGAGAAATATCCAGTGGTTCTACTCACAATGGCAAAACGACTGACGAGCCTCTTGCCACGGCTGATTTTACATATTGATTTCGCTCTAGAATGGGTTCAAGTCAATGCTGGACAGGTCATCTATCACCAAGGGGATGACAGTGATGCAATCTACATTGTTTTGAACGGTCGTCTCCGGTTAGTGCTTAATAATGAGGAGGCCGGTATGACGGTAGTTGGTGAGTACGGTCAGGGTGAAAGTGTTGGAGAACTTGAAGTCATGACCGAGTCTGTCCGACCTGCGACGCTTCACGCAATTCGAGACACGGAGCTTGCCAAATTTCCCAAGACGTTGTTCAACAGCCTTGCGCAGGAACACCCAGGGATTACGATCAAAATCTCCAAGATTATCGCATCTCGTATGCGGGCCTTGGTTGAAGATCCAGTCTTCGTTCAAGGGAAGGAGAAGGTAACTGGTGCGACAAACAACAAAGTATCATCGACCATCAACTTGCGAACAGTGGCAATTTTGCCTGTTACTGCTGGCGTTCCGGTAGTAGAATTTGGTAGTCGATTGATGAATGCGCTCACACAAATCGGAGCAACAAAAGGTGTTACGTCTCTCAACCAGGCCGCTATTCTTAACCATCTGGGACGACATGCTTTCAGCAGGATGGGCAAATTAAAACTCTCGCAGTATCTTGCGGATCTTGAGGAGAAATACGGGCTGGTTCTCTATGTCGCAGGTGAGTTCAAATGCACTTTTTTCATTACGCAGTGGCAGATGATGATTTCTTTTTAACCCTGAGTTCTTCAATGAAGACTAAAAATTTGCAACTCTAATTTTTTCCTGATTGCCCCATCACATCTCAACTTGATCTCACCAGACCGCGATTTGAATGTCCTGCTGATTCTGGATATTTAGATACCAACGTCAATTCGCCCTGGACTCAGACCTGCATTAGCCAAGCTGATTGTATCCTTCTCGTTGGATTAGCTGAAGGCTCGCCGGCGATTGGCGAGTATGAGCGCTTCCTGCTTGGTATGAAGACGACTGCCCGAAAAGAACTGGTGCTGCTGCATGCGGACCGATTCTCTCCTCCAGGCCTGACAAGAGCGTGGTTGCGAAACCGCGTGTGGATCAATGGTGGCCATCACCACGTTCAGATGGCATTTCGTACAAGCTCGGTGCCTGTTCATCCTCAGACTCGTAAATTTGGTTCGGCGTTGAAACAACGGGTCCAAGTTCTTCAGGCAGAAATCCAGAAGTATACTTCCCGAAAGGTTCGACAAACACCCTTGTACTCAGCGGAAACGCCCTTCAAGGGCGATTTTCATAGAATTGCAAGACGACTTTGTGGCAAGTCTATCGGCCTAGTTCTAGGCGGTGGTGGAGCACGAGGGATATCACAAGTTGGGATTATTCGGGCTTTGGAGGAAGCAGGTATTCCCATTGATATCATTGGTGGCACTTCAATTGGATCTTTCATTGGTGCCTTGTATGCTCGGGACGCCGACGTGGTACCGATGTACGGTCGAGCAAAGAAGTTTGCTGGACGCATGGCAAGCATGTGGCGCTTTGCACTCGACTTGACCTATCCTTCTGCCTCCTATACCACTGGGCACGAATTCAACCGTGGAATCTTTAAGACGTTTGGCGATACTCAAATCGAGGACTTCTGGCTCGAATTCTACTGCAACACCACAAACATCAGCAAGAGTCGGTCCGAAATACATACGAGTGGGTATGCTTGGAGATACGTAAGAGCGTCGATGTCGCTTGCAGGTCTTCTGCCGCCCATGTGTGACGAGGGCAGCATGCTTCTCGATGGAGGTTACGTTGACAACTTGACCGTTTCTCATATGAAGTCGCTAGGAGCAGACGTGATCTTTGCCATTGATGTGGGGAGTCTCGATGATGATACGCCTCAAAATTTTGGCGACTCATTATCTGGGTTCTGGGCATTCCTAAACCGATGGAACCCGTTCTCGTCGTTCCCAAATCCGCCGACGCTCGCTGAGATCCAAGCCCGACTTGCTTACGTTTCGAGTGTTGATGCTCTAGAGAGAGCTAAGCGAACTCCTGGTTGTCTTTACATGAGACCGCCAATAGATAATTATGGCACCTTGGACTTTGGTAAATTTGACGAGATCTATCAGCTCGGATACAAATATGGCCAGGAGTTTTTGGCGAAGACGAGAGACCAAGGCGTTCTTCCTCTAGTCGACGAGACTGAGGAAAAGAAGGCTCTGCGAAGGACCATGGCCCCTCGCAGAGCTAGGATATAGAGAGACTTGTAAGATATCCTGCGGGGCGGTTTTGGCTTAGAGCATGGGATGGCGTCTGGAAATACCCACATCATAGCATAGGAGGATATCAAGCTAGAACATGAAAATATTTATGTCCAGCAACAGACCATTATCCAAGTTCATAGTTCTTACTTCTTGATGAACAATATAGTGAATGCTCGAACGCTGATAGGACAATTCACATCGCAGACATCCTCCTTTCTCCTGTGTCGCAGAGCGGAACATTACGTCGGGGCCAACCACAGGCGGAGGGCTCCGGACGGCCAACCTCCCGCTTCGCCTTTCCAAATCGGGTCATAGTGGGGCATATGACCAAATACTCAGTAGGATTGGTCCAAATTAGAAAAACAACAAATGGTTTTATGTATGTTTCCTACCGAGATGGCAGCTGATAAGGGCATATAGCATATAAGTACCTGGTGGATTCTCTCTTTGCCCAAAAAAAAATCCTGGAAACAGGTCGAGCAAAATTCCTGGCTTATCATGTCGCACCACCCCACGGGAAAGTCTCTCTTCTTGGGGAGCTTCATCCATAGCAGGAGCTTGGACGAGCTTGAATACTTGCATGATTCAGCTATTTGTGTTGATGAGAATGGGGTCATCGTCGCGATTGAGAAAGATTGTGATCTGAAGAAGGCAGAGGAGACACTTCTTCCGAAGCTTGGTTGGTCCACTGGAGACGTCACCGTGAAGACCGCCAAACCGGGACAGTTCTTCTTCCCAGGATTCATTGGTTAGCAATCTCCTCTTACTTTCCAATATATCGCTAAATCAATCTAGATACACATATTCATGCCTCTCAATACCCAAACGCCGGTATCTTCGGCAAGACCACTCTGCTTGACTGGCTGAACAAGTACACTTTCCCTCTGGAAAGCAGTCTATCCGTTCCATCAAAAGCCAAATCAGTCTACACACGCTGTATCCAGCGGACTCTCTCAAACGGGACAACAACCGCCTCTTACTATGCCACCATTTCCGTGCCTTCCACCAACTTGCTAGCGGACCTGTGCCTCGAGTACGGCCAACGAGCATTCATCGGCCGTTGCTGCATGGACACCCTCTCCCCCGACTTCTACCGCGACGAGTCCCCTGCCTCAGCACTCGCTGATACCCGTGCAACAATCGCTCACATCGCGAGCATTGACCCTGCCCACTCCCTCGTGACGCCTATCATCACGCCACGTTTCGCACCCAGCTGTTCCAGCGAACTGATGCACGGTCTCGGCGCTCTTCAAAAGGAAACCAACCTCCCAGTGCAAACACACATCGCTGAGAACCCCAAAGAAGTTGCACTGGTGAAATCTATGTTCCCGGATCACGAGAGCTACACTCATGTCTATGACAATCATGGATTGTTGGGACCGAAGACGATTCTGGCTCATGCGGTGCATTTGAGTGAGGCGGAGGTGGATTTGATTAAAGCGAGGGAGGGCAAGATCAGTCATTGTCCAGCAAGCAATTCTGCTATTACTAGCGGGACGGCGAAGGTTAGGTGGCTGTTGAATAAGGGGGTCGAGGTCGGCTTGGGCACGGATATGAGTGGTGGGTATAGCCCTAGTATTCTTGAGGCAGTGAGACAGGCGAGTTTGGTTAGCAGGCATGTGGCGATGGGTGGGGAGGAGGAGGCGAAGTTGAGCATTGAGGAAGTGCTTTATCTCGGTACAAAGGGCGGGGCGAAAGTTGTTGGGCTTGGGGACAAGATTGGGGCATTCGGCGTGGGCATGGAGTGGGACGCGCAGTTGATTGGATTGGGAAGTGTGGATGGGCCTATGAGCTTTGAAAATGAGGGGCCGGTAGATATCTTTGGTTGGGAAAACTGGGAGGAGAGAATTGCCAAGTGGGTTTATAATGGGGATGATAGGAATACACTTGCGGTCTGGGTGAAGGGAAGATTGGTGGTTGAGAGGAAGGTCTGAGGCTTCCTTGTAGGATATATAGTGGATGTACAACGGTTTCTCGCGGACTTTCAGGAGGGTTGGATTTCTGCAGCTTGCATAAGATTACCCTGGATTTGAAGGGAGGCCTGGACTTTGTCTTCAAATTCGTCTATTCCAACACGGCCGTCTATTCTATCATAATTCTTTCCATTACGCCTGCACATGCTCCTGTAACCTGTAATATTCATATTGTTGTTATATACTTTTTGTCATCGTCTCAGAACTACTAATCTTCTCATTTTGTAGAGGTTTACGTTGGAACTACCGGCTTCCAATTCTCCCAACCCAACACATCTCCCCAAAACAACTTCCCTCCAAACGCAAAATGTAGATCCCTCGCACAAGCCACGGCCTCCCTGCTGTTCTGCCCACCCCCAAAAGGATGCGGTAACCTAATAACCCTCTCAAACCTCCCTCCCCTCTCCCCAGTCCTCAAACCCTCCAACAACTCATCATACTGCCTCGCTCTTGCCACTGGTATCTGCAAAGACATGCTCTGAAGAATTTCGAACTGCTCAGAGTCCCAGACCAGTTCTAAACTGCGGAAATGCCCGAAGCGCGCACGGGACGCGAGTACGTTGAGAGTCTTGCTCAGCTGCGTAATGATCTCGCGGTCGTCTATTTGAATAATTACAGATGTAATTAGTCGACTAGACACCTGTCCCATCATCTTTAGCGTCCTGATTACGCCTGCATTGTGACTCGAGAAATAGAAGGTGTTCCGTTCCCAGAACAACCCTTGCGTTTCCTCGTATATCTGTCGGCATGTTCGTGAGAGGCTCAAGGAGATATCTTGACGTTCATTTCGAGATCTGTCAAAATCGCTGGCATCGCAGATTGCTACAAGACTTGGCTTGGGTGGGTTTGTGCAGAGTCTGAAGCGTGCTGAGGAGTTCTGGGCGGAGGAGGGAGCGGGTTTGGGGGACCATGGTTTCAATGGGCGAGGAATCCAATGGGGTGAGATTAACCCGGATGGAGAGATCAAGAGGTAAGCGTAGATTTCATCACGAATCTCTCGTGGAAGATCGAGAAAGGACGTTGGCATTGGGCGCGGATGGTGTTGTAGCTTGGGGGATTGGGATTGAAAATATAAGTGGAGTTCGGGGATCGCGTCGGTCCGTTAGCGTGGTTTAGGAGATAGGGGTCTCTTTAGAGGATTGGACCGGTGGCGCTCACACTTCACTGACTTATCGCCTGCTACTGAATTGTTGAAATGATATTCATTGAATGTATCCTGATCTGATACACCTTTTGTAAACGCTCTTCTTTAGTGAAGCGATAGAGAGCCCTTTCAAAAATGCACTTGATTATAATTCCCTGAACTCCGACTACCTCATCGTCCTTGTTCCAGTTCCTCCCGTGTCGTCACTTCGATATCTCTCGATGCATCACAACGGAAAAGTGACTGGATGCCGTGAGGGTCAGGGTCGACCTCCGTCGCACCCCGAATCAACGTCGAACCCCATTGAAGGTTTCCTCCCCATGCTTCATGAATATCTCGAAAAGCTCCAGAAAATTTCGCGTTGAAAAACAATTCGTGAAGTGACCCGATCCTCGCTTGACCCAATAAATCGGTGATCACAAGAACCTTCTCCACATTGTGTAGCTGTTGTGCCTTTTTCAAGCTAGGTAAGAACCGCTCATAGAGAAAGGTTGAATCGCCGAAGTGTGTTCCGAAGGGGAGAACGGGTCCACGCTTCATGTCGACCATATCCTTAATCGAATCCGCTTTGAGCCTTAACTCTAGATTCCGCAGTGAGCTTGTTCTGGCTTGCTTGATCAGGAGCTCAAGAGTCTGGTCGAAAATCTCAAGCTCATTTCCAACTTCTGCTTGAAGGTGGAGGCGAATGGAGGTGATATGTCGAAATGGATATTCGCTCATTCCCTTGAAGGTTCGTAGGAGACTGTGAGGTGACCAGAAGAGGAATGCATTGTTTGTCCAGAAAATATCGTTGGTTTCGATGTACACTTGGCGGCAGGCTCTGGGGAGCGAGAGAGAGATGGTTCGCGGATTTTCGTCATTCGTGTCGGCTCCCGGGAGTTTGGGATAGAAATTGTGTTCGTCGACCACAAGATAGAAGAAAGGCCCGGACAGAGAAAAACTACCAGGGTAGCCAAGGTAATATGCATCTCGGCGATTGACTGGCTGAACGATCCCAGTTGGAGAGACAAGGCATAACTTCCATATCCGATTGCGAATCTCAGCAGGAAGATCCAAGAGGCAAGCCATGATAATTGTAAAGATATTGATGTGGATGTTGATGTTAGCATGTGGCAGAGAGAAAATTGAGAGTGAGACGATAAATAAGATGAAGTCCTTGTCGTGGGGAAGGTGCTACTGTAGACTTGTTAGCGTTGACCCGTCATTTTGATGTCATGGTGAGGGAACACACTTTAAACTTGACCACTTCAACCTTAGCTGGACGAACTTTGCTCAACTCTGGGAACTTAATATGATCTGGCCGGAGATGAAGAAATCGGTGATTAAATGCAACTGATGCTAATGCGCAAACGAGGGATGTCCAAGGTCGCATGATATGGAGTCTGAGCTAGATGTTCAATCCACGAACGAAATGCCCTGAGAGGATTTCTCGCGATTTTCGCAATAGTAGTTGTAATGTATGTTTCATTCACTAATTAAATTTCTCGAAGAAAAAGTATTTTTCTTGGGATTTTCGGAAGTAGTGCCGTAAATATAACTCAGGAAGGTGAAGGCTCTCCAAAATTCCCATTCCTTGATAAAGGAGTAGAGTTCGAGAAGGTGTCACCTTCACTCCCCAGCCAAGATCCGCCGGATGCTGAGCGGTGTCTAGATCCTCACTGTGGTCCAAACTTCATGACTCCAGCCTCCACATACTCCGCGGCGGTATCTCCGGTGGGAGCGCCGGCCAGGCTATCTGACTTCAGCTTTCGAAAGCCTCACAATGCCCAATTTTGTACCCTTACCAGCTATTCCAGGGGATACATGCTTGACTATGAATAGAAATGCGAAATGAAAGTAAACAAAGACCGGCTTCGGTCAGTCAGCCACCGAGCCAGTTGATCGTAAATGGAAGAGAGTCATGGCTGGTGATCGAAGCGCGGGCTGGTGGCCACTCACTCCCTTGAGTCACCCTGAATCTCCCCAACTCTCCTCAGTATCGCTCAACCTAAGCGCGGGATTGTTTCACCTATGAATAGGAAGATGTCGTTGTTCGTCATGAAATCCATCCTGAGCCAACGAAAGATTCCCCACAATAATCTCTAAGCGCGACAACATCATGCAACACCAGCGGCTGGAGCGTCTGTCTGGACGGCGCCAAGCAGCCACCCCTGAAACATGCGGGCCAGCTCCAGGGGTTTTCTCCCGAAGCTGTCTCGTCCAATTGTTCCTTGCGTTCTGATGTCATCCTTAGTGCGTTTGGGACCAAGATCAAGGAATCCTGTCGCGCCTTCAGCCAACGAATCAGAAACCACCACCTTGGCTACTTGTACTGCCGTTGATGCAAACGGTCGCGAACAATATGAGGGGGTGTTATATCCTCTCTCAACACTCTTTCTTGCTATTGTCCTCAAGAACTTCTTCATCATCTCATATTAATTCCGACATTGAGCCTGCACATTGATTCATCCACCACCTTGCAAGCCGAGGTTAAAACCCTTCCATGTCTCGATAATTTCAGACGGCCACAACGACCTTAAGATGTCTTCTACTACGACGTCGACAGCCTCGAGCTCTTCGACAAACTCATCAAGTCTGGGGGCAGGACAGGGGCAGCAGGGAATCAGTTTGGTGGCTTTCCTCACTGCGTTGGCGACTTCGTTGGCTATCTTTGGCATTCAAATGCTTGCGTTCATGCTCTTGAAGAATAAACTAGCAAGAATATTGTAAGTCTGCATATTGATTATCTGCCGGGACAGAAATGGCGTTCTCTCAAATCCTGGGCTCTGCTAACAAGAGGCAGCAAACCCAAGACGTACCTAGTCCCGGAACGAGAACGAACAGAACCCCCGCCGAGAAGCCCCTGGGGTTGGCTATTCGCGATATTCCGATTCAGAGACCGTGAAGTCATCAACAAATGCGGTCTTGACGCGTACTTCTTCCTACGATACCTCCAAACCCTCCTAGTCATATTCGTACCTTTAGCGCTCGTCATACTTCCAATTCTCGTTCCCATCAATTACATTGGTGGAAGAGGTCCAGCCTATGCTTTGGAGTTTCATAATTCCACAGATTCGAACCACGCCAACGTCACTGGATTAGATGTTCTAGCATGGGGCAATGTGCGACCGACAAAAACTCAACGGTATTGGGCCCATTTGGTACTTGCTATCGTTGTGATCGTTTGGGTGTGTGGTGTATTCTTCGCAGAGCTGAGAGTCTATATAAAAGTCCGCCAGGACTATTTGACATCTGCAGAGCACCGACTGAGAGCGTCAGCGACAACCGTGCTGGTAAGCGCAATTCCTCGAAAATGGCTTACAAGAGAGGCTCTGGCGGGGCTATATGATGTTTTCCCCGGGGGGATTCGAAACATTTGGATCAATCGAAACTATGACGAATTACTGGACAAGATCCATAAACGAGATAATATTTTTCAACAACTAGAGGCTGCCGAGACTGAATTGGTTAGAAAAGCCAAGAAAGCCCAGAGAAAACAGGCTGAAAAAGACGCGAAAATAGAAGCGAAGAAGTCTAAGCTGAAGCCGAAAATAATGACGAAAGAAGAGAAGGAGCAGAAGATAATAAACGACAATGCAGAAGCCGAGCGGCTCGCCCAGAGTGGTGGAGTGAGCGCAGGTGATCCTCATCAGGTGCCTCACACAGTCGATGATGCCATAGACGAGGAAGACCAAAGAGTTGGGAACAAAGGAAATAAGCGTAAAGGTACCTTCAAGGTTCCCGTCATTGGTGGAGGTCTCGCAGCTGTTGGGCAAGGCTTTGATGTGGTAGGTCAAGGCCTTGGAAAGGGACTTGGTGCAGCTGGAAAAGCTGGCGAGACGGTTATTGGAGGCGCTCGTAATGTTGGGAGAGGTTTCAACAATCAAATCGAGACTACAAACGGATTCATGACTATGGATGACGGATCTCCGATAGATGGAGACCTTTACGATGAGTATGGGCGATATCGTGGTGATCCGCAAGTTGATACAGAGGGCGGCCCTTACGGTGCTGGCGCGGAGATCAAGGACGCAGAAAAGCAATTGCAACAAGTTGAATCAACATCACCTCCCGGCTCCCGAGATGGCCAAATGCATGGTCAACGTATGAGGTTACCTGGCAATACAACACGAAAGCAGGCATATCATCACGGGCATGATGGTGCGAATGATTTTCACAAGAGCAACGGCTGGTGGAAATTCTGGAAAGCTCCATCGGGAGGATTCGCATCGCCACTGCCAACTGGGTATGAAGAATGTGATGAGTTTCCCCTAAATCAAACAGATGGGATTAGGGAATCCTTTTCGAAGCACAGTAGAGAGAGCGGGGAAGAGAAGAAGGGATTATGGGGAAAGATTAAAGCCGCTATCCCATTCCTTGATCATGAAGAAGTCCAGCCTCAAGAGTATTCAATCTCCTACAATCCTAATTACAAAGAAGATACAAACGGAGCCATGTGGGAGAGGTATCTCAAAGCAAAAGACAGACCAACACATCGGCTGGCCAAATTCAGCTGGACTCCTGGCTGGCTGCCGGGTCTACCGCTTCTTAATAAGAAGGTCGATACGATATACTGGTGCCGTGGAGAACTCGCGCGTCTCAACCTCGAAATTGAGATAGATCAGAAACAACCAGAACGATTTCCATTGATGAACTCCGCCTTTATACAGTTCAACCACCAAGTTGCGGCTCATATGGCTAGTCAAGCCGTTACACACCATGTGCCCAAGCATATGGCTCCGAGGACTGTCGAAATATCACCGAACGATGTGGTTTGGGACAATATGTCAATCAAATGGTGGGAATCTTGGCTAAGGACTGGCGTCGTCACAGGCCTTGTCGCTGGAATGGTCATCCTCTGGTCGTTCCCTGTGGCTTGGACAGCCTCCCTAGCCCAGATCTCCGACTTGGCCGCTAAATATTCTTGGCTCCATTGGCTAGACAGGATCCCTGCGAAGGTGCTTCAGGCAGTAGCAGGTGTTCTGCCAGCCCTTGTACTGTCTATTCTGCTAGCACTGGTTCCCATGATTCTCACGTACCTTGCCTTTGTTCAAGGTGCCCAGACAGGCATGGATAAACAGCGTTCGGTTCAGAATTACTATTTCGCGTTCTTGTTCGTACAGGTGTTCTTGGTCGTCTCGGTTTCTGGAGGGGCTTTAGCAGCTCTCGGGTCGGCAACTCAAATCACTGCAATTCCAAACACTCTTGCTTCTCAGCTCCCGAAGGCGGCAAACTACTTCTTCTCCTACATGATCCTACAGGCTTTGTCAACAAGTTCGGGAACATTACTGCAGATCTTTACCTTGATATTGTGGTATGTACTGCCAAAACTCTTCGACAACACTGCTCGACAGAAGTGGAAGCGCAACACGACTCTTCCGACGGTGACGTGGGGTACCTTCTTTCCAGTCTACACCAACTTCGCCTGTATTGCCTTGATTTACAGCGTTGTAACCCCAATAATCTCGATCTTTGCAATCATAACCTTCACCCTCCTCTGGATTGCAAACAGATACAACATGCTCTATGTAACTAGATTTAAGCTGGATACCGGTGGTCTGCTATATCCACGAGCAATCAATCAAACCTTCACTGGTCTCTATGTCATGGAACTTTGCATGGTTGGCTTGTTCTTTCTCGTTCGGGATGAACACAACAAGGCTGCGTGCGTACCGCAAGCCATTATTATGATCATTATGGGAGCCTTCACTGTTCTCTACCAAGTGCTGCTGAACATCTCATTCGGTCCTCTCTTCCACCATCTTCCAATCACTTTTGAAGATGAAGCCGTCCTTCGTGACGAGGCTTTTGAGAGAGCACAGGCACGCCGTCTTGGTCTGGTTGAAGAGGATGACGATATCGCTGATATACCTCAGTATGATGGTGGCATCGAGCTGTCCAAACTTAACACAAACAGCAAACTTTCCAAGTTCAATCCAGTCAATGTTGTCCAGGGAGCTGGTTCCTGGGCCGCAAAGTCAGGGCGGAAGATCAGACAAACCACTTTTGGTCGCGGCTCTGGCAACGATGTTGTGGACGGTACTTCAGAACCTCCACATCCTCATCTCCGACGCAAACGCAAGCATCGAGATATCGAAGCTCAGAAGAAGATCGCGGATGCTCTGTACGGTGGCTACAACGATGAAATCGAGGACTTGACACCTGACGAGAGAGATATTCTTGTAAAGCATGCTTTCCAGCATTACGCTTTACGAGCTCGTCGTCCTACTGTGTGGATCCCTAGAGACGATATTGGAGTCAGTGATGATGAGGTGAAGAGAACCAGAGAGTTCGCTGGTAACAATATTTGGATCAGCAACGTCGGTGCGGCGTTAGATGGGAAATCGAGAGTTGTCTACGGAAGAAATCCGCCCGACTTCTCTGAGATCGATTTGATCAATCTGTGAGCCGGTGCCAGCTGGGGTGTGTATAATATAATAATAAACTCTAAAAAGGAGATCTGAATGTTCGATTTAGATTTTAGCGGCATTGGGGCGTTGGGCATTGCATGTGTCGCACTACGGTGCTTGCACTCTCTTGTCTTGAATTTTAGATACCAAGAAATGACAGTCACGGTTGCCGTTCTACTCCTTGCTGCGTCTCAACATCAAATGTATTATATTTTTCCATTTCATATCTTGGTAAGGCATCAAAGCCCAACGACGCACTCACTCATCAGCACCCAACTCAACCCCCAAAACCCACCTGCAAACCTCCCTAACTCCCTCTTTCACACCCTCTATGTCCTGCCCCTTAACCACACTCTCGCTCTTCTCCCAAACAACCCCTTTCACTCTTCCCCCTTTCGCCTCCGCCTCCAGTTGCACCTCCATCGTCGAAATCTTAAACCCAGTCCAACTCCTATAAAAGTGCACCAGCAACACCCCCTCCGCACTCGGTCCTTCGGAGCAAACAAACCACTTGTCCTCCATTTCTCGCGGCTTGAAGCCGTTGATTAGATTTGGGAGTTGGGCGGAGGGGATAGAAGTGGACCAGGGGGAGGTTTGAGGTGAGACGAAGGGCTTGGTTTTCCAGTCGGTGGGGAGAACACGATGGGGCGGTGGGGCCCCCGGTTGGCCGTATACGACGAAGTGAGAGAGGGAGGACGCTTCGGCTGGTGTGAGTTTCTGAGCCATTATTTGTGGTTTGGTTTGAAGTGTTTTTTATTTTATTTTTGTGGTGGGAATGTGGAAGAGAAAGAAGGAGAGTTTAGAAGGAAAGGAAATGGGGTATTGTACTTAATATGGGTTCGAGGAGAGGCAGCTATCAAACCCATGTTCGGGGTTAAGTCGTGTGAGGCTGTGGTCTGGAGGCGTTTGTGTGGAGCGAATCATCGCGAGTTCAAAGCGGGAAAACGAGGCTGCGTCTTCAGCTCTAAGTCAATCAGTCTTGGAGGAATTTCGAAATCATCCTAGGGCTACAATAGCGTCTTTCAGGCACGTGCCAAGCTCATGGCAAAAAAGTGGTAAGTTATTTAGAATCCACAATTTGTGCTCGAATGTTGAGAAGGTCTAATTTCCTAGTTTCCGAACACAGTACAATGATGTTAATATATCTCCTGCTGCTAGCAACCTTGCAGCCATATGATAGACAGACTCAGGTGTCTTTCAACCTCCCGAACTGTGGCTCGATAGACACAACTCCATCATCATCCAACACTTTCCCCCTATCCCACTCCCTGCCCTCTCCCTTCTTGGCCCAACGGACATCCTCCTCCTGCTTCTCACCACCCTTCTCCCATTTCTTGATCTCATCTTCTGTAAATCCAGCAGCTCTCAAGCGATCAGCACCTTGTTGTCTGTATTTCTGGCGATCCCGCAACGCTTCCAACGCCTCCTCCCAATCATTCTCCTCGTCAAAATCCAGCTGAACATCAGCGGTTGGATCATAGTTTGCGGAAAACCTGGCATCGATCCCCGAAGCTTGAGATATTGTCCCTCGGCCTTTAGTTCGTACTTGGGGAACAGGTGGTGGGCGTGGACCGATGATGTCGTCCAAGGGATCTGAATCGTAGTCCGGCTTTGGATCTGCTTTTATTTCCTTGACATACTTCTCTCGATCTCGTATTTTTGAGTCGGACTCGGTTCGGTCAGATCGATGAGACCTTCGAACTTTTTCTATATCTGGTGATCTCGAACTTTTCCTTCTAGGTGATCTGTCTCGATGCATACGCTCCTTACTTCGATGCTCCCTAGGAGACCGCGACCGGGATCTATTGTGTCTCCGATGATCCTCGCTGCGCTTGCCTCGGTTCTCGGAAGTGCTTCGATGTCTTCGGTGGTGACTTCTGTGACTTCTTGATCTGCCACAATCTTCTCTTTCCTCTTTGCTATGCCTCTCCCTTCGAGCTTCTGCCCTCGGCTTCTCCTGAGGTTCCTCATCCTCACTCGAAGTATTCACACGCCGTCCACCTTCACCAATCCTCGTCCGCTTTCTCGGTCGTCCCCCCAAGATCGCCGCAATGTCTCCAAGTTGACGCCTCCTAATATCTCCTCCCCCAACACGACTTGCTTTCTCCTCTCGATGTTCATTTGATCCCAGGCTCCGCAGACGCGCGCGGGACTCTGCAGCTTCTTTGGCGAGTAACGCTGCATTGTGGCTGTCGGTGTCCTTGATGATGTTGCGTAGGAAACGGGTATTCGGCTTTGGCTTGTTCGCTGGAGGCCTGCAGACTATTAGGCTTGCATTCTGCGTACTTTGAATAGACAAGATTTACTTGGATTGTGCAAAAGCCTCAAGACCTAGGGAGGAGTACTTGATCGTGCTCTCCTTAGCATCTTTTGCTAGCAGTTCAGCAACATAATCGTCCGTCAACATCTCGTCGTTGGCCATAATTACCACTGAGAAAGATCTTGCTGATAGGGATCTGACACGGAGATCAAGGTTTGGGGCAGTTGCTTCGTGAATGGCAGCAGAATGACGAAAAGTGAGTAACAACTTCAACAGAGGTACAATCTTTATCGGCACCTGAATTGGAAGGCGGTGAGGAGCCATCCCACGCAAACTGCCGGGTACCCAAAGTAAACAAACCCAAACCACAACTTCTTCGCATACTGCACACGCCAACACAACTAATCTTCAGAGGAATTTAGTAGCAGTCAGAAATCCCAGCCTTTATTTCTATGAAAGCATCTTGGACTGGTCCAAAACCGTCGATATTCGCGTCGAACACGCTCCGCAATCAGGCCGCAGATAAACAGTCCTCCTGCATGCGAAACCGATTTAAGGAAGAAGCAGGTTATTATACAGTCAACATGGCGCAATCTCACGGCGAAATTTTGGAAGCTCTTCTGAATGCACAAAAGTCTCACGAGCCTTCTATAATCAAGCTCAGCGAGCCCGTTTCTGGCCCCCTCAAATCAAATCCGGGAGAACGAACGTCAGACGTGTCTGCGGAGGTATTCGAGAATCCTACCCCCGCGAGTCTCGAGGCGGATTTGGCACATTATAAGGTTTGCTAAGAGATCATCTTGCAAGTGCGCTTTGCTGACTTCCTAAAAGGAACTCTTTTCGAAACTTCGATTCTCCTACCTTGAACAAGTCACCAAAGAGAAGTTTATACGCGCCATTGTTGGTGATCCACCTCTGGTCGTGGAACACCAAGAAAATGTTGACCTAGAGGCCTCTCTTGCTGTCGCGAAAGCTGCGTTGAAGGCCCAGAAGACGGAGGTGGCAGAGCTGGTCGCCGAATTGGAAACGAGGGGTAGAGAGTTATGTCGGAAGTACGAAAATATCCAAATGCAGACTAAGCAGCTGCAGGAATTGCCGGACGAAATTGAAGCATTGCAAGCCAGCGTCGAAGAACTGAAGGCAGCTCAGCAACCAGGATCGAATCCGACATTGAACATGCCTCTCGAGAAGACGCTGGCATTGGTGGAAGAGCGGGAGAGGGAGAGAGCAGAGCTGGATAGGCAACTAGAGCAACTTCAAGTCATGGTGCCGAGAAAGACAAGGGAATTAGAGAGGTTGAATGCCGAATTGCAACCTTTGGAGGTCAAGAGACTTGGAAGTACCGCTTCGGCTCGAGAGGCTAAGCGGAGGAAGGAGGAAGCTCTTGGTGGAGTTGGCGACGATTTGGAGGAGCGAGGTAGATGGTGGAGGGGCGTGGAAAGTGGTTTGAAGGGTATGTTAGGTGTGGAGAGTTGAGCAGAGGTTGTTTTCAGGAGTCTATTTGAGGGAATACCAGAGGATCGGGAGTCAGGCGTTCTGTGAGATTGTCTCGAAATATTTTCATGGTTTCATCCTCCAGGTTGTAGCTGTGCAGTAGTAGAAATGTATGTTCGAATATCCTTTCGATGCTTCACACAATGGGAGGAAAGGTAGTTCTTGGTCTATAGAGAGAATTGCCGTTGAGCAAACTCATGGCTACTTCCCAACATACGTTCGATTATCGTCAATTGGTCTTCAGAGCCAGGTGATGAACAACTTCATAGAACAGTCGCGAGTATGCAACTACCTTTTTCAGTAGTTAAGGTAGGCTGTGATTACTGTTATGTGACGGCGTTTCTAACTTTATCCCAAAGGTAAGAGGTCGCGCCAATACTCTGCGTACACCTACCTCTACTCTACAAAATGTTAATGTCCCCAGAAATCGAGGACATTCAAAGATAGTTGAATTGATAATGTTTCAGCCCTTTTAGTAAATTAAGGGGAAAGGGTTTTGAGATAATAATTGACAATATACCAGAGATTTTGGGACATTTGTTCTGACTGCATGTACGCAAAGTAACGGCACGAGGTTTTACTTGTACTCTGATACTTGTTTGGAGCTCTCTGGAGAGCTATGGCAGAATCATCAGGGCAATCATGAGCATCCTTAACGGTAAACATGTAGCAAATAAAAGAATTCTGCATGGCCTTGTTAAACATAGTCAAGAACTCGCTAAGTCAACCTCCAAAATCGAGGCGAGGTGATCATGAGCAGTGTCATGTGATGGCTTGGTCGCTTAATCCAAATTAGCGCACACAAGGCAATCGAATTTCAGAACAATCGCGACCCCGATCTTGAAAACTTCAACAACCTCGTCAATCAGTCAATCCCAACAAGGTATGCTCTTCTGACCTTGCAATCTGCCATTACAAACTGCTCTTATCTTCTATCTCTCTTCTTGAAGTGTTCTCACTGACATTCTACTCCGCAGGCGTGTAACCACGCAGACTCTGGTCCAAAATGAGTTCGTTGCTCCTATAAACCTCAGTTAGCCAGATACTGATATCTTCACTTCTAGCGAAAGGCACGTCTAGTTTTGGTAAAAGACACAACAAAACTCATACTCTGTGCAGACGCTGCGGTTAGTAGAATCGAATTCCAGGAGCTCGTTGGGGAAGAGCTGGAGCAAATCGAGATTGGAGGATCAGCAGACTGACATTTCGCACTTCCACAGGTCGACGATCCCTTCACATTCAAAAGCACACTTGCTCATCATGCGGATACCCGGCTGCTAAGATTCGGCAATGTACGTTTCTCTCGACTGGTTCCATCGAGTAGTCAATGGCACGCGACTTTTTGAATGATGTGGCTAACGCAAGAATACAGACAACTGGGGCGAGAAGGCTAAGCGGAGAAAGACTACTGGTACTGGACGTATGCGACACATGAAGGGCGTTCCCAGAAAATTCAAGAATGGCTTCCAAACCGGTGCCCCCAAGGATGCAAGAGGACCAGCGACCAAGGCCGAATAAGGGATGCATCTGTGGAGTTGATTTGGGATCGGTTGCGGATTGATTGCTTATGAGATATCATGAGGGTTGCAGTCATGCTAGCAAATGCATCAAGATGCACCACACAAGTTTTGCTGCAGCATGAACTGTGATGGTTTTCGTGATTCGGGGTTCCTGAGGCATAATTGCATCGATGTTATAGCCACGGGTGCTACGAGGAATCGCACGCATCAGGTCTCGCGAACTTTTCGTCTTCTCTTCCGTAATGGAAGGGGTATCTTGAATTACAGTCGCTTCTAGTGAAACCTTCGCCCCTACTACTCACTAACCCCTTTCAAACACTTTCACACCGCCGTCTCCACCCACGAAATAGAGGAGCTCCTTCTCCTCTGCTCCCCTTCGGACGTCTTGCACGCCTTGTTCTGCATTGTCTCCGATACTAACTCTTAGGACCCCACTCACATCCCTTGCCGTGCCCGTATCTAAAAGCCTCAGACCCATAATAAAATCTGCTCCGTGTGCCATATTGAGTAACAAAGATGCGTGATCTCTTTCTAGAGGCGTTTGGCTAGCCGATGCCAGGGGGTAATCCGCTGAAAGTGACAAGATTGTTGAATGCACTTCCTGGATAGAGATCAGCCTTTTATAGCTTACACAATAGAAAGCTACATACCTCTCGCAAGCCAATCAACATTTCACCTAAGTTCACTGCTCCGACTTGATCCCCACCGGCTGCCAATAATAGATCCAGCTGGTCGATAACTAGGACAATATTCCCTCCTCCCTCAGCATCCTTCAGACTTTGGATAGTACGCTGTACCTCCCCAGACACCGCTGTAAGCTCAGGACTGCTCAAAGTCTCCTCTCCCCCTCTGCTTGAGGATAGTTTTGGAAGAAAAAGCCCTGTTAAGCCATCCACGAACGCAAATCTCTTCTTTGCGGCAAATTTATCAAGATCGAGACCCTATACACCAACTTCTCAGCCTCAGATATCAACCAGATCTTCGTGAAATATTTCATATTTCCGAAGCATACGAGAAATACAATGAGGAATAAGAAAATGCCTACCAATCTCTTTGAATTTTCTTTCCAGAATACAAGATCTCTCATAAAGCTCACTAAAACTACTTTGGCTTCATCTTGTCGCGGTGTTTCTAACAATACATCGGAGCCAATCAACGCTCTGTGAAGAAATCTCAGGATAAGCCAATTTGAGCTTGCACCTAAGACGTTCGTAAGGAGAATGAGAGATGCCTCTGGTGGTAGAGCAAGGTATGGCTCAAGGAGTGGTGGAATACGTGAAGACATTTTTGGTTATGAATCTGGAAGAAGCTGGACGCCTGCTCCAAATTTAGCAGCAGGACTTTTCTCGTCGGGTTCACGTGACCGGCCGTCTTCCCAACTCCCCACCGAGGAGCCTCATTCGTCAGCAACCTGTCTAACTTCAATCTCAAAGTCCCGTATCATACTTTTGAACGACGTGCTGTTTATTTCCGTATATACTTCTCTCCTTCTCAAAACACTTTTCCGTCGAGATATTTCGCAAATATTTGCCAACAAATCTTGGAACACCCGTATTCTCAAGTCATAGCATTATAGTTCGACGAATCCGTTTCCTACGGATTATCTCATTGGGAGAACTTTGAGGAGCTTGTTATTCTATATCCAATCACTCTTATTATCTGGAAATTGTGACGAATTTGTTGCATAAACGTTGGACAACTCAGCCATGGACGGCCACGACAACGCAGTGACACCCGTCGCTACCACTATACGGAAGTTTTATGCTCGAAAGGAAGAATTTCGAATATATTATGGATCTATAAACAGTAATCGTCAATCTTAATATCTGCGAGATAGAATAATTGATACCTCCGGCCTGTCCAATGTTCTGAAAGTAGACACTCAAAGCAAACCCGCATTGGTGGAGCCCAATGTATCCATGGATGTTCTCGTTGAAGCCACACTTAAGCATGGCTTGATTCCTCCTGTTATGGAGTTTCCAGGTAACCTTATTTTTATACTAATCTGCTGTTTCTTTCGTATGGGAGCCGAGAGCCTTAGAACTGGCTCGGGAGCCCGCATGATCCGTTCCTCCTTGTGTCTTAGGAGCCAAATTGCTCTGAAGCCCCCAGCTCCTTCACTTTTTTCTGGAATTTACAATGCCAATTTGCTGGGCAGGGTTGTGCCCCCTCAAACAAAGCGGCACCACAGCCTCCACAGCCTTCACACACTCCCTCCAGATCGAGAAAACAAATCGAAAAATGCCAGAGATGATGCTCAATTTCGGCGTTTGGGGGCCAGGCCTGACAAAGAGAGACGAATTCATTGCTTAGAATAGAGCATTTGAAAAGAAGGTGCATGAATTGAGAGGCCAGAAGTGGCTGTATGCACATACATATTACTCTAAAGAAGAATTCGATGAGATTTAAAATCGAAGCGGATATGATGCGTCAAGGGAGAAGTATCGTGCTACATATCTCCCAACTGTCTATGATAAGTTCAAGGTTGATGTTGAGCAAGAGAAGACGGGGCGATTTTGGAGCATTTGGCCGCTAGCTGGGTTGTATGGGGTTTATGAAGCTATGAGAGGGGAGGGGTGATGATCTTTGCAGAAGACGTCGAGGAAGAATGAACAGGGATATGTGGGAAAATAAAAGCATCTGAATTAATATGAAGTGAAAAGTGAATGTTCCTCGAAAAGGTTTTGTTGCACATCGTACTCAATGTTCTACATTTTTATGGACATTACAAATCTCAAATCAATGTCGATTTTTGGTATCAGATGAAAAGTTGTTTCGTCCGAACCTGGGGTGGGTAATACATCCTACGATAAGATGAGAACACGGGCATTTCGCCTCGGATATTGGAAGTAAACTTGTAGGCCAGTGTTTGAAGTTCCCAAAACCAGAGTGGCAGAATGCAGTGTGATTAAAGTGACATTAAACTTCTAACTTCAGTCTTACAATGATGCTAGACTTGATGTCGCCCCTCTTAGAAGAGGCAATGGGCAATGAGGTAAAAGGTAACCAACGCGTTCATTAAAGGTATTAAGTTCTCTGCCCGGTATGTTGAACTCCTTTCCATGCTAACGTGAGTGATCCATTTATCCAAACTCCAATGAAAACCAATGCCAAAGTGTATCCTAATCACAAACACAGCGAAACTAGAACTTCTCCATCAAGTTCTTCCTCACAGTCCACATTCTAGCTCTCTTCCCAAAAATGTACATCGGGATTGAAAGAGTCATCAAAATCAGTTGAACTACTCCAACCCAAACGAAGACTGTCTTTGAGCCGTCAGACTCAAGCCAACTGGTGAAGAACAAGCTGAATACTAATCCATGGAAGATGTTCTTGCTGAAGTTGAGAGTCACCAATGCTTCGCCAGCATACTGTCGATAACTGTCCACACAAAATGTGATCGCGGTGGTGGAGCCGAGGGAACAGCCAAAGGAAATGATGCCGAAAAATATCGTGGGTACAATCCAGGCATCGTGGTCATGGGCTGACCAACCAAAGCCCATAAGACCAATAACGGTACTAAATGTAATGGGAATTGCCATAACCAGACGGAATTCAGGCTCATAAAGACCTCCGTTGCGCTTGGACATAGCTCTGACTATTATATCGCTGACTTTTCCAGCGACTGCTGTTCCAAGAATACCGCCAACAAAAGGCGAGATGTAGATGAGACCAGTTGAGAGAGCGGAGAAGCCATAGGTGGTTCGACTTCGGTAAATCACTGCTACGGATTCGGATAGGACGATCAACCAGCCCACTGAGCAGGAGTAGACGATAGCTGACCAGAGCACGGCAGGATAGCAATACAAAATGAACGGTCTGGCGGCAACTCGAAACCAGTTGTCGTGGTGCAAACGACCGTTAAACGGCTTCAAAGTTTGGACAAATGTTAGCCGAGGGCGATTTCTGAGATTTGCGGTGTAGACACGCGATGGTGGGTGGGGCTTTAGTGCGGATGATGTTCCTCCCTCGTTGTCCGGGTCTTCTTTTTCTTGCAGTCCAGCATCAATATGATCATCGCCACTCCGTTCGACATCCTGATGCCAAGGGGGGCTAGAACTGTGCGGATCTGGGGTCGGGGGAGCTTCACTATTTGGCGTTGCTCGATCCTGGTCATCGAATATAGGGTGTTTCTTGGGTGGTATATCTTTCACTATGACTCAGTCATTAGCACCACAAACTCTATTTGCTCTCTGCTGTCTTACCTAGTGAGTCAACGTCTAGGGGGCTTGTAGGACCCTCGGAAAGAGGGCTGCCGGGGTCTCCAGCGCCGTCTCTGCCGATTCTATCTCCACTCTCTTCTTGATGGGTATCTGGAGCAAAACCGACATGAAGCACACGAGTCGAAGTATGGCGGTGGGCTAAAGCCGGTCTACTTGGGAGGGTTCTATTCACGGGATCAATAGTTGCTGTTTTCTCCTGATCGGCGTGGCCAATTTGTCTGTTATCATGGCCTGCTGATAAGTCTTCGTAGTGTGTATGAGATTCTCTCCGGTAAGAGAATAGGGAAAATCTAGAACCGTTTTTTGACTGTCTTCGACTCTTCGGAACAGGCGTTCGGTCCCAAAAGGACTCGGGAACGAAAAGAAACAAGAGTCCTCCACAGAAGCCAACCACCATTGCAACAATCCTAGCTCCGGTTAGGCACATAATCGACTTTCACAAAGACTTTTACTTACCAAAACACCCATCTCCATCCCAACGATTGGATAATCGCGGCACTGACCAAAGGCACCAAGTTCTTGCCACCGAGAAGTAAAAGTGTATAAATCCCCAACCGGTATGCACGTTCGTGAAGGAAGAAAATTTCAGCTACAGTAGCTGATGGTAAACATTCAACAGGGCTGACTGAGATTCCCTGGAATATTCTTGCGACTAGGAGTGAAACGTAGCTTGGCGATAAAGCACACCAAACAGAAGTGCATATGAACAGAATAGCGCTGAAGAGATACACTGGACGTTTGCCGAAGAGAATAGCGGTAGGAGAGGCAAAAACCGAACCAACACCCAAACCCATCATATATAATCCGGTAGTCAGAGCAACCCTCGAAGTGGAGACATTGTAAGTCGCAGCAACATTGGTGAAGCCTGCAGCCAAAATCGGTGTCATGCCTCCGCCAACCATGCAATATAGACCCAGTGATAGAAGAGCTGCGTCTCTTCTCAATGTCGGCCAGTTCAAGGGATCATTAATGGAATCGTCGGGTTGTGGATCGAGAATGATAGCTCCATCTTTCGTTGTCTTCTTGCCCTCTGCTGCTCGGGAGGCATGGGATTGACGTTTTTGAATGGTAGGTTGTTGTGGTAAGGATGAAGCAGATGTTCTGGCTGGCGCATTTCGAAGCCCGAGAGGCTCATTGCGCTGACCGGTCAAGAGGAGAACAGATCCTGCAGAATAACACGGTCAGTTTTATTGGTTCTACCATTACTATCCAAAGCCAACGGTCATACCTGGTACTTCATGAGTAATTGGATCATTCATGACTCCCATGCTCCATCTTGTCGGCCGGCCCTTCGCCTCCTCAGACTCCTCCAGATCCTCGTTCTCCCCTGCATTGTTTCCATTAGAGGCAGAATTGCGGCCAAAGAAGGATCGTGCTCGTTCCGAAGAGGGTGTTGTTGGCGCTCTGTCTAGCTCTTCATTGACTGGCATATTGTTCTGACAGATAAGAATCAGTCCACATCAGCAGCGCGTGGCACAGAGTCGCTGGAGAAAATGGCGAGTAATGAATGGGCTCTAGAGCCTCGAACAAAGGATATTCTTTCTATGCGAAAAAGTAGTGATACTTGGTAGGTGTTCAAGAGAACGGGATGTCCGGAAAGGCAGGTTATTAGTACCTAGGTAGAGGAGGAGAGGGGTCGAGTCAATGGACAACTCATAACCGGACAATCGAGATTGTGAAAACTAAGTTTGCGACGAGTGAATAATAAGGAAGGTTCTATACTCTCTAAGAAGTGGGAACTCTATCTACTCGGGCGGTTGCCAGTTGATCCCGCTTGGGCGGTGAGGCTGTATTTCTAATGACGCAGATCTACCGTAAGGAAGTCTTTAGCCGAAGAATGAAAAGAGAATCAGTTGCATGAAAGTTACGAAGTAACAAGAGAAAACGAGAATGACCTGTGTTTCTTCGTATAGTTGCCAAAGAAATGGTCTCGTGGTGAGATTATTCAAGGAGCTCTCAGTCATCTGATCCCCCCTTGTTGAAGGCGCTGGAAGACATGCAGCTTGGAGATCCAGCGCGGTGAGACGATGCAGCACCTTCACTAGCAAACCATGCAAAATCACATGCTGGAAGCGCGCTTGGAGCTCTTCAAATATCCCACTGGCGTTCATCATTTCGGCCGAAGAAAGCCGAAGAAAAGCCTCCTCCACATTTCAACATGATCATAAGACTATCTATCCCCCACACGAGTCCCCAAATGGCCCAAGCTCTCAAATTTCGAGAATGGTTCGATAACTGTTCCGATTCGACAATTCTCAAGAACGAAAGAGAACAAGGCGAAGAATCGCGTTTACACTCAGTGGGTACCCCAGTTTCTTGCTTGAGCTCCCCATAACACCTGTTCCGTGATACATCGCGGAGAATAAAACGGGTCGTACTTGTTTTTGAAAGTATTGAACGCACGTTACTATGGCAAGACAAGGTCACGTTCATGTAATTCAGTGATTAAGAAATCACCGGATTGGGTCGACTGTTTTGAATTTCCAAGATACTTTGAAAACTTGGTAAATTGTGGTATAGTGGTACTAACTCATACCAGTATCCGCAGACAGGATGATTTCTCAACCTACCTCCTCCTTTCAACCTCCTCTAGGACGCCACTACTGACCTTCTGGACCGCTTCCTATTGCAACACCTGTCGAACTGCTTCCCCTATCCTCGAAGAACTTATCTCCTCCGGAGTTGGGGAAGAAGAAGGCGGCGTCTCGTTTGCAGAAATCGAATACGACTCACCAGATATAATGGACAGCGGACTAGGAATGACATATATGATTACTAGCATGCCTACACTGTTGAGTTTTGATAGAGGAGAGGCGCAGACAGGGACGAAGGTCACGGATCCAAAGTTGATGAAAGATAGGGAGTGGTTGAAGGAATGGATTAGGACAGAGGCGAGGAGGCGTGGGGACGGTGGTGCTGGAGGGAACGGTTTGTTTGGAGGGCTTTTTGGAATATGAAATAAGCATCCTCCTCAATATCTCAACGAAATTCGAACATTTGGGGCTAGGTTGAGTCTTCGTTGGCATTACTCATATCTCGTGTCTTCATGAAATGGGCATAGATCTTACGCCGGCATTGTCTCCACTCCGATATCCAAAATTCGATGCACGCTATCCAGAACGTATGATCCGTCGAGGCTCCAGAATTCATGCAGCATAAAATACCTCCTCGATCCCCTTCCACCACGCCGGCTCACCCTCCGCACTGCTCCTCGCTCCCGGCACGAATGACTCCTGGTAGCTGTCCGTTATTTTCCACCACTCTCGAACCTTGGGATTCTCCCGCATTCGCTCCATATCGCCTGCCCAGTTATAGCCCTTCAAATTGTCAGGCCCTGCATTCTAGGCAAGAGGAAAGGGCGCTTACCACATATTTGAATGACGCGAACAGAATGTTGGTTTCAGGATCATGGAAGATAGAGTCTGAGACAAGCACATTAGCTGTCAAATTCAAGAGCCAAGCTTGTCCTCGTAACAAACAAGAGAAGAGCACAGCAAAAAATCCTTGAGAAAAAGAGCGCAGAGAGACCCACAATCTTCAATATTACAATCCTTAATCTGCTTCAGCACCTCGGGCCAAACTCTGGCATGACACTCCTTGTACTTCGCCACACATTCTGGCTTCAGCTTTACAATCTGCGCAACTCGTCGCCCTTGATTCTTCAATCTGTATGTGGGGCGTGATGTCGTGGTTGAGGGCGAGACGGAGGGGATTTGGGGGGTCGTTGGCGAGGCGGGGTTAGAGGAGCTGGTATTGGACCACATTTTGCTTCTCTTTTGTCCGGATAAAGAGGGATATGCAGGATTTAAGGAGTGGAAGGAAGAAGGAGAGAGTTTTGGAGAGAGCTAGAAGTCGAAGGTAGCGTGGGACAGTTGAGCGTGTGTCTGACGAGCCGTGAAGATAAATGAAGCTGCGAGCTCGCTCGGGAGGTGCCGGGTTACTGTTTCCTGTGCAACGCTCGCAATTGAGTTTATGATACAACTAAAGTTCCCGGACAAAAGTCACCGGGGCTTCAGTTGCACGTAGTGAGAGGTTTTGGGGAGCGAAGATTGGGAATTGGAAGGTTGGGGGTTTCTTGTTGATGCATGGGGATTTCTAAGCTGGAGCTTGGGAGACGGCGTGGGTTCGCGAGAGCGATGGACCCCGCATGCTTTCCTCTGGCACGATTTTATCCGGGGTTATGCATGTCACTTGGAGTCGGGGGTTTTGCTCTACAGTATCTCCGGTAAGGCTAGGGATTTCTCTAGAAGACTTCATTCTGAGATTCGTGGGAGGGTTTGAGGTATTACGAATGGTCAAGCATATGATTTCTGTACTTCTGAAGATGCTCTCTCTAGTCTTTCCTATTTACTCCACTTATGCCCCCAATCCACATCGATACAGCGACCGGTACATACCCCAGTCAAGGAAAACAGTTTTCGCTGGCCCCAATACCCAAACCATATTCCGCACTTGGGCCCATCAGGATACAACATAAATGCAGATAAATTAGAGAAAAGGACGGCCACAACTGCCTAGAATCGGAACCTTTCTATGTAATAGTACAATGGACGGCAGACGCTTTCAGGCGTAGTAGAACGCTTCTACGAGGTAGATAACACCGAAAACCAAGAAAGCTATCGCACCACCTAATGTTACTATATATTGTTAGTCTAATTTCATACCGGAGTATATCGAATGCTCACCAACTCTCAAGCTCACTCTCCCAGCGATTGCTCGACCACCAATGACTGCAACGCCGGTACATACAGCATGCCCACTTACTGCTCCACCAGTGACCCACCAGTAGTCCTGGCCAGCTGCCATTGCGATAGTCGCAATCTGACTCCGATCTCCCCACTCTCCTAAAAAGGTCATCACAAATGTCTGCACCCAAGCAGGACTAAGGAGCAGTGAGAGCAAATTATGAAGACCAGTTATGATCCCCTTCAAATTCGACCTTCGAGGAGAGGGTGAACGTTCAGGTGAAGAAGATGGACTCCGAGGTGGAGACGGTAGTCGTGACCCAGACCTCGATTTTCTGGTACTTGTACGTCCAAGGCCCATCTCAAGAGCATATGGAGAAATTGACGACCTTCGCCGTCCTTGCTGGCGTGCTAGGTGTTCCTTCTCCTCTAGCTCTTGCTCTACTTCTTGCATCTCTGCAGTCACTCCTTCGTCCGGACTCATTGCCAACCCCTCTCGCAGCATTCGTGTTCCAAAGACGAGGAACAGGGCCGAAGCCAAGAAATTGGTGAATCGTTTAGGAATCAATGTTGGGACGGCATGACCCAGAACTGCGGATAGGATTGTCATAGCAATCAATGCCGAAAAAGCGGCCGAAAAGACAAGAAGTCTATCGTGCTTCATAGCCATGAGAGCTGCGATCAAGAAGGTCTTGTCACCGATCTCAGAGAAGAGAATCATGGTAAGTGAGAGAATATACGAATGTAAAGGTTGGATAAGTCCATCGTTGCCTTCGTCGTCTGGTAGATCATATTTGGGCGACGATTTCGTATCGGGCTTCGAGATATCTAGATGATCTTTGTTCGCGGAATTCGGGAGAGGATGTGGGAGATTATTAGGTTTGCTAGGGAGATCATTTGGCTTCTGCCACACAAGTTAGTACAATTAAATGCGGAGTTTTTGAACAAGCTAACCTCGAGTCCACCAATATCCTCGTCGTAATCATCAGGGTCCTTTGCTTTGGTCTTGTCTGCCTTTAGCTTGAACTGTTCGCTCACAGGGAGTGGCGGTGCCTCCTTCGGCGAGTCTGGCTTCTTCTCTAATTTCTCCCCTGTTTGCCCTTCCTTTTCTTTGCGGGCTTTGTCCTTCTCGCTCACCCCGCCTTCCGTCCCAGTCGTCCCCTGTTTAGGCAACTCTCGATTTGGATCGTCCATAACACCGTCATTGACGGGGGGTATCTTCCCACCATCTGGTGCTTTCAAGTCTGTGTAGTCCTCTTTCCCTATCACTAATTCTCCATCGTCGGAACTGCTCTTGGATTTTTTAGGATCTTTCTCTGACCCAACGAAAGGGCCAGCGTGCGGTTTTCCATCCTTGCCGTCTACTGGGGCATCCTTTGTCCCTATATCATACTTCGGTTTGGTATTCAGGTCGACAATCGGTGATGGACTGGGATCTATTTTTGCCTCTCGGGGTTGTGTGGCTTTAGAAAGAGTCGGTTGGCCATCGTCTTGGGCAGCAGCAGCAAGTACTGTGGCCAGCGACGGCAAAAGGAGGAGCAAGAGGGGCGCAGGCCGCCTTCTGAACTTCATTGCCGTATATGTTTAATATCTGTCTTCGGAGTTGACAAGCGCGATGGTGTCGTTCGAACTTCTGGCCAAATCTCACGAAGGAGATGTTGCAAGGAGCAGGCACAGAACTGCAATGACTTGACTCCTTGAAACTGCACTCGAAACTCGATGGCCGATTCTACTGAATTGAGAGCAAGGAGTATCAGGAATGTGCCACAGGGCGATGGCAGTGTTGGAATAGAGACCGGATTAAATTTCATGAGTTGAGTTGTCGAAGGGGTGCCGCCTAGCATCCAGGTTCGCAGATAGCTAGGTCAATCGTTAGCTCCCTTTATGCGCAGACAAGGGGCCAGCAGGAAAAGGAGAAACTCCGGGCCGGAAAATGTGGTGAATCGTGCAAGAAGTGAAGGTCCTGAGGCCCAATCTTACACGGAATATTGGCTAATATCGGGATAATTACTGTATCACGAGGGAAAAAGCAACATTTTGGGCGGTGCAACTTGGTTTTGCTAGGATTCAGGAAACCCCTCGAGTTTCTAAACGTGGTAAGATACGCAGGCAGGTAAGACCGCAGGGTTTCTTAACAAGGGCTTGGTGCCACATGCACGTGATGCGGAGAAGTTCGCGCCTGCCTTCGTCACTTTCATAACAAAACACCGCGTCTCACGACGCCCGCACCTTATCGCATGCAGAATTCGGGACGACAACCCATTGAACGAGACGCCTGTCTCCAACCAACTTGAAAAATGCCACGAACATCCGCTAGATATTCTGCCACTCGCGATCAAGCGTCTTCCCCACCAAAACAATCCAGTGATCGCCAATCGGAAAGTCCAGTCGGCCGCAGAACAAGATCAACACGAAGCCAGAGTACAGACCTCGGTGAGGGTGAAATCGCTACCACTACAAGACAAGGAGGGAAGAGAGGCCCCAGGCAAGCCAGCGTGGAAAGTGTTGATAGCAATACAAGTGGCGCCTCAAGCCGCGGAGGACGCACAAGGAAGGCCACTCGCGCAACCACCGGGGCGCGAGGTATATACTGCTCCTTCTAGTGACTTGATGTCGTTTACTGATCTCGCTGTTTAGACTTATCAATGGTCGCCGAAGATCGCGAGACCGAAGAGAATGAGGATGACGACGACGGGGAAACAGATGAGGGTCCGGCGCGAGCCCAGCGTTCTCACTCTCCAGGCGGCATGTCCCAAATGTCAGGAACCACGGCCATCTCGTCATTTTCTGCTAGGACATCACACTCTCAAGGTGAGATAGGGGGTCTTGATCCAATAGTGGCCGAGAGACTTCCGGATCTTTGGAACGATTCTTATAAGATCTTGGACCTGCTTGCACCGTCCGGCGCATCCAAAGAAACAGTGGAGTCAATTGTACGAGAATTGAAGGTTTCGGGATCAAGGCTCGCAAAGAGTTTGAGATATAATGAAGGAAAATTCGCAGTTACCCGGGAGCAGTACGGGAACGAGCATTATATTAAAACGACCTTGATTTTCCGAAGGTTGCTTGGTCGTCCGGATCCCGGCGAAGGAAGCTTTCGCCCGGACGCCATCATTCACGCCGCGAATATTGCAACGTTAGTCAAAGACTTCCTAGTCATCCAGAAGGAAAGTCAAAGTACACTCAGCATTCTCATGGGCCTTGATAGCTATTTCCCCGAGGTCTTCGTTACCATATTTGACGACGAGGTACAGTTTGGAAACAGCCGTTTACGAGATAAAAGTTTTGAGTTGGCTCTTAATATTCGTACACAGTTCACGATCGTCGCACTTGGATTTCAAAAGGAGCAAGAGACATGGGATCCCGACCAGATACTGGCAGCGACTTTCTATGATCCCCCGCAACAACGAAGCCCTCCTCTATCTTATTTTGAGGATAGCGTTAGGAATGGACGGCCAAAAGATGTCATGGGTGTTGGCTTATCTATTACTGACAGCCAGAATGCCAAAGTCCTCGAACGAGTCAAGCTGATACACTCTGCTTTTCGTCAAAGTAACGACGCGCTTGAACTAGGTGACTTGGTTGACTTCGATCAATTAGAAGAACAGTTCCCGTGGGTCAAGTTCCTCACGGACCTGGTACTTTGGAGTCGATTACGTTTAGAAGAGATTTCTGAAGGAATCAAGCAGCAAGGCGGCGTCAAGGCGATCACAAAATCATTCATAGAAGCTATCAAAAGCAACGATAGCCAAGTCGATATCAACTATGATCCACCTCCACCATCATCAGTCATCGCCCCTCGCCAGCTTCAGCCCCCAGCTGAGATTGTTCCAGGCTCTTTCGGACAAAGGTATGCACCGTCCTACGACGAAATTCTATGATCGCCCACTTTATTTCATTACAGTCGCCTTGAGTATCGTCTGACTCAAGGCACCGAAGAAGCTTTACTGCTTGTCAATCTTTGCTAATTCGTCTATAGTCTTTACAACGGAAACCGAGATATGGTTAGACGCCTCGAGAGTTTAAAACGTGCGAGTTCTTCACTCTACGCTCCTCGGAGCCAGCAGAAAGCCCCTGCTGCAGCGTCGTCATCGGCCCCTCAACTGAAATCCAATCACCAAGGAGCTCCTCTAACGATGGCATCGAAGAGGACTCGAGACGAAGCTCAGCAGGATTTTGATGACTATATGCCAAACATGGATGATGGATATGAAGAACAATCTCGCCCTACTGCAGATTATGTCCAACCTTGGGTGGCACATCGCAATGAAAAAAACAAGGAGAACCGCCCAACAGCGAAGCCAAACACCAAACCAAGCATGCTCGACCCTCAGCCCGGTGCTCATAGAGTAGCTTGGGACAGCCAAGACAATGTAGCAGGTCCTTCGACCAACAAGAGACAACATCAAGCAACTACCGAAGATGAAGAGGAGGGAGAAGAAGAGCAAGAAGAAGAGCAAGAGGAACCAGGAGAGGAAGAGGAAGAAAGTGAAGACGGAGGGTTTGAGCAGGATCGCAGAGTTCCAGATCCTTCTCGACGGGCACCTGCTTCAATGAAACGACGGCAGTCTCCAGTGCAAGATTCGCCCTCGCCCTCAAAACGACAACGCGTCGAATATTCTGTGGACCGTGAGGCTGCTCGCAGACGACAGCAACGCGCAGGAACTACGACATCGCAAGCTAGTACAAGACCTGAATCTATTGATGATGATGACGAAGATGAGGAGGATCATCCCCCACCAACAGCAACTCAGGTTGCTGCTCGTGCAAGATTGGTTGGTATTCAGTCCAGGATCAACAAGGAACCTCAAAGACGGACACTATGGTCCCCTATTGACGAGCAACGCTTGATTGATGGCATAGAAGAGTTTGGTTGCAGCTGGTCTCTCATCTCTAAGAATATTGATTTCGATTTCCCTCGGGACCAGGTTGCACTAAAGGACAAGGCTCGCAACCTGAAAGTTAACTACTTGAAGTAAGTGGGATGTTATGATCAACTGGTTGAACACCCCACTAACACGACGTTATCTAGAGCCGAAGTCCTCCTTCCTCTTAACTTTGAGAATGTGCCGTTAGGGAAGAAAGAAATCGAAGCTGTGAGAAAGGTGGTCCCTGGCTATGAACCATAAACATGCATTTCAGTGGTGTTGGCCGGCAGGCTTGAGTCGCAAACTTTGATACCCATCTTACAATTAGGGAGGCGTTGCGTTCAAAGCAATGGGTGCTTTTGGTGTCGGGTCATAGCTGTAGCAATAGGGCATTTACCAACAATTTCATATGGAAAGACAGGATTCCTACCTCATTGATTTGGGGAATAGGCCTCTTTTCTGAGTGCCAGGACCTAGAATTTAAGGCTATCATTAATCAGGGCTCCAGCAATCGGCGGAATCCCCGAGGCCCCGAAGCCCGCTGCAGGGATGCGCTCCTGTAGCGAAAGCTCGACTTCGTCATAACCTCTTAACTTCGCGAGGCCCGAGCATCCATGAGACACATTCGCATTCCTCCTTTGCCATACTTTCACCTTGAAATGGGTCTTCGAGCCGACCGCAGCAGCTGCACTATCAACGTGGAGTCTGAGATGCATGCATGAGCAGGCTCTGCATGATCTACCTTTAGCTCCGTCTCCTATCAATTCCCTATCCTCATTCCCTCACTCCTGGGCTCTGGCAAGTACCGACCAAGTCCAGCAAAGCTCTACGTACCAGCACTAACCTTCGGGCCCAAATTTCTCTTGAAGAGGTTTATGCGAAGCTGGATGATAACTCTTAGCACACATGAATGTCGGAATCGGATATAGCCAACAGTGGGTGGGGGAAGATGAGAGAGTTGGAGAAGGGGGAGGGTCTTCATATGCGGGAAGAGGCAGCCATACTCATAGTGCCAAAAGGAAGAAATGCGGGGTCAAGGGTATATCATTATAAGGTCTCTCCGAGAATTGAACGCTCTCCAAAGACACTGGCTAACTTGATTCTAAGATCATGGTTATTCTACTTCTGCTGATGCTAGTCTGGCAGCAAGCACTATCTAGCTGCGCGACACCAACAAGATATCCCCGTCAAGTAGCTGGAGTGCCCCAGTATGTTCTCGATTATGGTATGGAATAACATGTCTCCCCTTTCCGCAAGTAAGTATGCTGATAGTGCTCACAGCCCCCTTGGTTTGGCTCGATATAGAGGAGGAGTACTTCCCTTCTGATATGTATGCCCAAGTCACGAACACCCACCCCGAGATCAATTTGACCAGTATTGCCAATCCTCCACCTCTCACACTCCACAACTTGCATGTTCTCAACGAATACGGAAAGGATGGCATGAACGTTTATCTCACCTCAAACATCGACGTCACTACAGCTCCCATATGGCTCAATGGGGTTGTACCGGATTTCAGGGGCAAAACA
>Ga0302325_10003568_pt1 | contig 36582 bp, 55 predicted proteins | sample Palsa_T0_2_FD_201948 | JGI IMG/M metagenome (GOLD analysis project Ga0302325, IMG submission 201948) | Peat permafrost microbial communities from Stordalen Mire near Abisko, Sweden - Palsa_T0_2 | ecosystem: Environmental > Terrestrial > Soil > Palsa > Peat permafrost | place: Sweden: Abisko...
AGAAGGCCAACCTCATAGCCGAGCAGGTAGCCGGAATTCTCTTTTAAATTTTCTCGAGCAGTTTAAGAACTTACAAAACAGTTGGTGGGCCCGCCAGGATTTGAACCTGGGACCAACGGATTATGAGACCGACCTTGGTGCCTCAGAACCCATCGTTTTCATTGTGATTTATTACAACGCAACCCCACATAGACCCCATTAAACCTCGAAATTAGGCTTGCTGGCCTGCGCGATGAAGTCTATTATCGACCGCATGTCATCCCTATTGGAACGCGCCCAGGCCGGCGAGCTCCTTACCCCCGAAGAATTAGGCCAGCTTCTCAAGAAGCCTGTCACGTGGATATACGAGAAGCGTCGGCCGCGGTGCAGCAATCCGATACCGGCTCTACCTCTCGGCCGAGGATCTCTGCGATTCCAATGGTCCGCGATTCTTACGTGGCTTGAGTCCTGCCGCAAAATGGATGGTGAGAGTTTCGCGAAGAGGCGGAACGCGCCTGTAAAGCGACGGACTAAAGGCAAGACACGGAAAGCGCCTAAGCCGACCGACGCACAGGAACTACAAGATTTTGCCATCAAGTTCTTTGAAAACGTCGTCACGATAGATGGCGTGCTTCAACCCGATCCGGATCTTGATGAACAATGACACGCCCACGATATCAGAAGGGATCGATCGTCGAGCGTAACGGCAATTGGGTCTTGAAGTATTACGATGACCGGATAGACGCCGGCGCGGTTAAGCGGGTCCGGATCAGCAAAATCCTAGCGCCAGTCGGGAATGTCTACCGCACAAAATCTCAAGTTCGTCCACTCGCTGATGAAATTCTTTCTGCGCTTGCGTCACAATCGACAGGTCAAATCGATGGGACTTTGCCGCTTTCTGAATTCATTGAGAAAAAGTATTTCCCGCATCTCGAGAAACGTCAACAATTGCATGGCGCGCTGCATCTCGAACCTTCCACGGTTAAGGGATACAAGGATATTTGGAAGTTCCGCGTAAAAGACTCAGAGATCGCTTCCCTCCGTGTTCGGAACTTCACGACGGTCAACGCTCAAGCATTCTTTATGAACCTCAGTCAGAAGCTCTCCCATCAAAGCCATCTCCGCGTAAAAGCCTTTCTCAGCGGCGTATTCAGCTACGCGAAACAGATTGGGGCGATCGCGGGCGTGAATCCTTTGGACGGGACGAAAGTAGGAGGCCGTAAGTCCGATTTCAAAGGCCAGACGTACACGCTCGATCAAATCCTCGACATGCTCGAGAAACTTCCTGAGCCCGCTCGAACTGTCTGCGCCACAGCGGCCTTTACCGGACTAAGCGCGAGCGAGTTAAGAGGGCTTCAGTGGCAAAATTATGATGGGGATTATCTTCACGTCAGTCAAAAAGTATGGCGCCGGCATGTCGGAGCGCCGAAGACCGAAGCCCGGCGTGCATCTGTGCCAGTAATTCCGGCGCTCAAGAAGATTCTCGACGGTTATAAAGCGGAATTCCCGCCTATCTCTCCTACGGATTTTATCTTCCTCGGGCAAAAAGGGTTTGCGTTGAATCTTGACAATCTTTCACGGGAGACAATTGCCCCGATCTTCCCCGCGTGGTCAGGCTGGCATTCATTCCGTCGTGGAATCGGGACTCGTCTATTTTATCTCGGTGCCGACGCTAAGACTGTGCAAACGATCTTGCGGCACTCGCAGGTGTCCACAACAATGGCGCATTACGTAATTCCGGATCAAAAAGAAATGAATGACGCCATGAAGAAGTACGAGGATTTTCTTGCTATGCTGGAAGCGAGACGCGGGGGGCCTGTAGCTCAATCGGTTAGAGCATCAGACTCATAATCTGCTGGTTCCTGGTTCGAGTCCAGGCAGGCCCACTCGAAATCAAGCCTTCTTTTCGGCCCTCACCTTAGCCCAGCGCGCTTTTTTTGAGCGGCTGCGATCGCGCGGCGTCCTTCCGACGACATCTTTTTGCGGCGTTTCTTCGGAGCTGCCGTCGCTCCGCCAAGCGCAGAAAGGATCTTCCGAAAGCCCTTGAGCTTTTTTCGATATCCTTTTGTGCGCGGATTAGCTTCGCTTCTTCTTTCCGGATCTTTGCAATGGTTGAATTGAGGTTGAAGGCCATGCGGCGCAGCCGATAGCACAAGGCCGAGGCGCTAGTCAAGCTGTGGCGTTGGCGGCCGAAAGCCATACGAATGTGATAACGTGGCAACGAAGGAAGGCCGACGGACCGGGGCTCAATATGGTAAATATTAAGCACCCGAAGAAATTCGGGGATCTCCCGGACTCGCGTCGTCACGATGCGATAGTACAGGAGATCGAGAATGAAAAGCAGTCGGATCGAGCCGTTGCCATAATCGGGGCATCTTACGTTGATCTTGTGCTTCGGGAAGCCATCAGCGTTCGGTTACTACCGGACGATGAGTTGATGAAAAATCTTTTTGAAGACCGGGGACCTTTGCAAGACTTTGGCTCACGCATTCAGGTAGCGTTTGCGCTTAAGGTGTATGGTCGTGCGGCGTATCAAGACCTTGGTGCAATCAAGAAAATTCGAAATGGTTTTGCCCACTCAGCGGACGCGATGGATTTTAACCACCAAGATGTTGCACTGTTGTGCAGGGGTCTGTGGTACCCCCAAAAAATTCAATACGAGAATCGTCCCAAACCTACGACGTCGAGGGAACTCTATGTTAGGGCGATCGCGCTTGTCACAGATTTGCTCCACGAGAACCTATTGAGACGGAAGCACGGAATGCCCGATGCAGCTGGAATATTAATGGCCCCAGGTCCGCGGCCTGGCACAAAACGCCCCTAAGAAATTATGGGAGACCGAGCGCGTGGAGAATCGCTATGTCCGATCGTGCGGGCCGAAACTATCGTATCGCGGTGCGACACCGACCCACAAAATGACCCCCAAAACCACGGACACTACTCCGAAAGCCACTTCTAATCTTGCGTTCTCGCCGTAATATGCCCCATAAGAATGCTTTGTCTCTTCCTGTTCGTCTGTTCCTTCATAAGGGCCGTATGAACGTGCGTAGATACCTGGACCTGACGGTGTGTAATTCAGAACTCCGTACGTTGCCAGTCCTACTCCGAAGAGCATTGCAATTGCGGCCAAAACACGAATTTTGCCGACCGATGACATCAAGTATCCGATGGGAGTTTTCCGAGGTTTCTGAGGCGATTCGGGTTGCTCGTGGTGTATCCCGCTGTCGTCTTCAGTCGCCGCAGTCGGCGAGAAATTAACATGCCCCGAATTGATGGTCAATGTACGTAGTAAAATTGGTGAGTGGGCATGGACAGCACTAGCATTAACCTCCCTCGGTCTTGAACTCAAATGCGTGGATGCTACACTCCCCGCTATGCAATGGATTTCTCAGCATTCCGACTTGCTGTTTGGCGGTCTTGGAACGGCCATACTGGTTGGCGTCGTCGGCTGGATCTTGAAACGCTTCATCTTTCGTGAAACCAAACCGGTACAAGCGGTCAATACAGCCGTCTCCGCGCCTACACAAACGGTGAACGTGCACGTCGTTTCGGCTCCAGTGCCGGTCAATATGGCTGCATCGCTTCCACCGGACGAGCCGAAACGAGCTAATCCTGCGAAATCCAGTCCGCAGTTTGACCTCACAACCGAGAAACGAAATCGTGACTTGCGGACCCTTCAGCATCTTCTTATGTATGTCCCTTGGTCGGTTGTTCGCCAACATCTTCAAAACGCGCCGAAGACTGTCAGCAAAGAGATTCTAGTGTTTTGGGAAAGCGTAGATGAATTCACCGGTTCTCCGACGTTTCATTTGTACGACGATAAACTTGCAGGTCTCCTGGGCGAATTCATGACGCATTGGCACGCCTCGATCGATTTTGGAGAAAGATATGAGAGTCTGCCCGGCAAGCCGTTCGCCACCTTCACGTATTCGTCAAATCGCAAGCAACGAGAGCTGGAAGAGCGTGATTGGAAGCAGATCGAGGAAATACTTGAAAAGCTGAGGAAAGCTATGGACCAACTGGTTGGCTATCTCCGTCGCGAGTATATCGAACTAGACCTCGAAGAACTTGAAAGTGCGGCTTTGAAAGGTCATCTACAATGAACCTGTGTCTGTCGAAGTGACAGAAAAATGAGGCTTCGCAAATTAGAACTACCGCCAGAAGTGAGCGACGATACGTTGAGAGCGTTTTTGCGCCTGTATCAGCTCGAAACGTGGACACGGGAGATGGTTTACCTGGAACTTAAAGCTTATTACGGACTCGGTTGGTGGAACGAGGCAGAGAGTGCTCTGAAACGGGCTAAGTTACCAGTAAATTTGGCTGAGAGGTACGCCGCGAGAGACAGACGGCATCCCCATATTTCCACTCCCGAAAACGATCCGCTGTGGTTCATTTCTTTCGATTCGCTATTGAAGATAGTCTTCGATTCGAAGCTGTGGAAATTGTTTGAATCATATTTCACCACGAAGAAACTGTTGCGGATGAAGGTTGAGGAGATATTGCCCATTCGCAATCGGGTAGCGCATTGTCGCGCCCTTCACGTCTATGACGTTGACCGGTTGGAACAATTCATGCGGGACTTCGATCAGGGGTTCTGGAAGTTCTGCACCAGTTATAGCGATCACTATCGTTTTGTAAAGGACCTTGAGAAGAACGATGTCAACCGTCATTTCATGGATGCGAGCAGGGAGAGTCTCGACTTGTACTATTCAGCGCGCCCTTATGTCCGCGATCGAAAGCCAAAGGTACAGCTGGGCCCTGACTTCATTTACGACATCACAATCAGGACAAAACATCTCTCAAGATATTTTGATTACGATCGGATACTCAAATACACGCGATCGTTTCACAAGTTTGTTCTTCATATCATGCTCGATGGGTTTCAGCACGGTCTTCGGATTACGTTCCCGAGCACGCTGTCTTCAGTAACAATCATAGAGGCCACCGAAAGATTTGCTGACGTTGCTCAAAACACGTATTCAATTGTGCCTTTATTCAAGCCATCCTACGCGGACGAAAAGGAAAAGTCGGCGGAAGAGGATTATTCGCGGGAGCATGAAGAACGCAACGGACCATTGCAGCAAATAGCTTCGCAGTGGCCCCACTACGTGATACCTCCATCGCATCCCTATACGTTTCTCGATCGAGGATGTCCGTGCAGCTTTTTCGGGTCACTGTGATTAAGAACGGGTGATTCGTGGGACTTGCTCCGAACCCTAGTCTAACGCGACTCGGGCAGAAGCGCCGTACCAGCGGGATCAAGGGTGCAATTGCGGTATTCGCCTGACTCCCACGAAGAGTCTTTCGGATCTAGACCTGTGACCCACTCCGTGCGTACAGTTGCTCCCGTACATCCGGTCAACGAGACTATAAACAAAAGAGCCAGCGTTCTCACAGATTCACCACCTTTGGCGCAACATTAGTGTTTCCCTACGATGACCCGGACCTGGACACACAGACAGCAGTACGCCGCCTATAAGTTAACGGCGCTTACGACAAGCCGAGAATGCCGCTTTCAATCAGACGCTATATTGCCAGCAGGGGACCAGAATCTTATGTCCATACGCAAATCAAAGCCACGATCCATACCAGTTGTGAATGAGTACGGAACAATGTGGGCGCGGAACCCAATAAACCTCAAATGGATTTGGACAAACGGCCGGGGCTGGCAGGGAGTCTATATTCTTTACGACGGCTCTATGCCTGTTTACGTTGGGAAGGGCCATATACGCCATCGAATCAAACAGGCGGTGCGTAGCAGGAGACGCGGGCAACTGTGGGATCACTTCAGTTGGTATGTCTTGAATGATACAAAAATGATGCACGACGTTGAAGTGCTCGTTCTCAGGATGTTTCCGCCTAACTTGCGTGCTGCAACAAAACAAAAGGGCAAGTTTCGCCACGGAGAGTCGGTACATCAGCAAGACAAAATAGCGGAATACATAACCCGCAAGTCCTGGGCATAGACGCATGGAATACTTCGAAAATCTTTTGCGTTGGCTTCTCGATCACTGGAAGCGTTGGGGCATTCCGACAGTCACCTTTGTGGGGGGCGTCGTTGGTGCGGCCACGTGGCTTCATGTAAGGTGGAAGGAAAGGGCTGACAGGACGGTAGATTCCCGAGTCTTTCAAGCCCTGCAAAATCGAGAATTGTGGCACTCCCCGCGAGGATTTACTGGGGCTGGGGACTTGCTCGTCCGAGCAACGGAGCTAGCTGAGGTCCTCAAGTTGGATTGCGATACAGTGACCGATAGCCTTAAGCGCCTAGAGAAACAGGGCCGGGTGCGGAATGCAGGCGGGACTAGGAGCAATCCGGCACCTAATTGGCACATTCTTCACTGAAAGTGACCTGAATCCAATGATCTAATCTTCGCCATTGAATTTGTGTACTGACGACAAGTTTTCGCCATGACCCTCAGCATCTGCGGAAAGACGATCCCCTCGACTCGGAGAACTCGGGCCGAAGAGATATTTCGTTTCTACTGAAACAGTTGCAGCAACTATCGGGTTGCACCACTAGCTGCTGCTTTTTGCTCGCAGGTTACCGAGGGGTCGCCACCGCCGTTCTTCCGGCAGTTCCACAACATATACTTTTCGAACGGCTCAGACTTGATGTAAGTTCGACCCCAGAATCGCACTTTGAATACCTTGCCGTCTTCGGGGCGACCTGACGGCACTCCGCCCTCGCAGAAAATGTTTTGAGGTCTCGTTGAGTGTTCGGGTGACTTGTCTCCGTTGCCGTTGAGAGTGGAGCAAGTCTTGTATTCGCCAATTTGCCAGTCCGGACTGTAAACAATCGTCAACTCATCGTGCGGGATTCGCACATTAAGATAATCAGTCCGATCGCCGATACGAACAGCAACGTGATGTCTTTGAGCGTGCGTGGCATAGGTGTGTCCCCTCGGAGGATGGAGCAGATGCGCCGGGAAAATCAAGGCCACACACTCGCGCCCAACTTGTAGCTTCACGATGCTTCGGTCGGCTACATCTGTGTTGGAGAGTAGAAAAATGACTTATCAAAGCTGACGTTACAGACGATTCCGTTTGCATCTCGCGCACGGGCAGCGTTCAAACTTTCCGTCAAGTCCTTTCCATTCCACCTAGGCGCCCTCTCCCACGAGTTCGTGTGCTCTTCTGTCAGCCTGGTTTTCAGTAAGGTCAATGTTCGCGGACCGATGCTTGCCCTTGCCAATCACGGCATATCCAGTTTCACGTTCTTCAGCGTAATAGATCATAGGCGCAACCCCGCGAGCCTTATATGCCGAGAGCGGTACGGTGTCAATGTGATAAAAGTCTTCCGCGACCGAGTACAATAGGGTGGATGCTTCAGGCATATCTAGACGAAAGCGGAATCCATGCTGACGCAGAAGTGTGTATCGTGGCAGGGTACTTCGGAAAAAAAGGGCCGTGGCGCAGACTTGAATCTGGGTGGAAAGCCGTGCTTCGGAATAGAGATTTCGACGTACCACTGGACAAATTCAGAGCCAAAGACGCTGTAAAAGGGACTGATTATTTCTACGGATGGGGCGACGACAGGCGCGAGACTTTTCTAGGCGCGTTGGGGAAAGCCATTGCGGACAGCGGCGTTCATCCTGTTTGTTACGGTTTGATTGTCTCCGAGTTTTTCAATTTCTCGCTAGCCGAACGTCGATTTCTTACTGGCGCAACGTGGAATGCGGAACAGCGACGATTTCTCTCAAGTGGCTCTCCTAATCGACCATATTTCGTTGCGTTCACCGAATGCCTGAAGATCGTCAGCCTTCGCGCGTCGGTGGTGTCGAAAGCAGATTTCTATTTCGGCACAGACCGCGCAGTGGCCAAATATGCAGAAAGCCTTTTCAGATATTTGAAATGGCGGTCTAGAATAATTACAACCGATAAATTTGGAAGGATAGCTTTTCCTTACGCAAGCGAAACTCCGGCGCTGCAAGCCGCCGATTTGTTTTCGTATCTGAGCTACAGGCACATGATTGAGAGAAGACAAACCGGCGATTGGAAAACGCCCCCTTCGAGACTGTTGCTCTCGATGCTACAAAATCGGAAGGACCCCGGCGATACATCGTTTCGTACCGAACAGCACATGCGAGCGATGATGGCCCACGTACCATTGCTGGCGCAGGGCACGGCGGGAGGTATGTAGGCGATGGAAATTCATTTTGACCGATTCAAAGTGCTTTTACGAAAGCGGTCAATTAGTGGCTGGATATTCATTTTGCTCGCATTCACGTGGCGTCGGTTAGGGGACATCCAATCCATTGAGTGGCTTTCAGACAAACTAATCCCCAAACCTTGGACCGACAAAATGCTGCATCCGAATGTGGTGACAATTATTCTGTTCGTGGCCGGCCTCGTGTGGTTCGGAATCATTGCATTGTGGCCGAACAATAAAGAATTATCGAGCATAGTTGAGACTAAAGGCGATCGCGCCAAGGACCCCGTCCTCAATGCGTATTTTGTTCGTTCACATCTGATGCCTCGAAGCGCTTTGCAAGACTTCGTGGATCAAGTTCTTAAGTTGGCTGGCAGAGAGGAACACAAAATTGAGTGTGACTTCCTTGACGAAGTATTTCTCGTGAACACCACCGAAAACGAAGTGACGATAAAAACCTTCGTTGGAGAAGTTCAGACGGAGGAAGGCTGGAAAAAGTTAAAACGCTTGGACGATTTGAATGACTACAAAATTCAGACCGGCGAAGATTTCAGATCCCCAAAGAAGGACCTAGTAAGTTTAGCGAAAATAGTGGAGAGCGTTCCTCTTAAACGCGGTGTTGGGTATCGTGGATGGCTCAGATTTGAGTTCGCCGTCAGTAACAAGAACCGGCAAAAAACGTTTCACAACAGAGTCACAATTATTGATGCTCTCGGAGGAGAACACGTAGTATCGGTGAACGCTCTGGACGGGGCTTCGAGACGCGGGTTCAAGGACCCCCATTTTCTGGCGTTTCAATCTCTGACTTATCAAATTGCCGCCGCAGCGGGAATCAGTCGAGAAATGGGACCGGTTACGATGGTCTATGCGCATCATCCAGAGCATTCGGACGGACTTGGTAATACGCGTAATTTGTGGGAGGCCGTCCGCAAGCACACGCCGATCGTGGCACTGTTCATGGAGTCATACCAATGCGGCGAGCAAGCGGAGCATCCGGGACTTCAGGCAGCCGACTTTTGGGCATACGAACTCCGTCATCATTTCGAGGTAATCCGTCCTGATGCTAGTAAAAAACCTCGTTGGCCTTTCTTGCAGTTTGTGAAACTCGGATTGAACTACGATTTTACGAATGACTTCATCAGCTACCACGACGAGTACGGACTGACTGGACTTGGAAAAATGTCGCGCGTTCAACGGTTGGGAGAGATAAATCTTTTTAGACCGGGTTTCGTCGGACTTCATCCGAAGGACGGTAGACTGCTTGACCAGGCTCTCCGTAAGTTAGCCAGAGCGAACACGCATCCTGCGCAAACGTCTCCGCAATCAACACAAAATCCCAGACGCTCTTAATCCTTTTTAGATGCTCTTACCTTCTCCCATCCTCGCCCTGGGTTGCGCGGGTGCGATCGCGCGGGCGTCCGGCCTCAGACAAACACTCAGCGCCCCCATTTTCCCGAAGCTTCATCGAAATGGCCCCCCTTCTCACGCAGTTCTGCCTTTGCTCGCTCAAAGTCGGCGACAGCCCGTGGGTTTCCCGTCTTAGCGGCCCTCCATTTCATTCTGAAAATCAGATTTTCCTGCGCCTCGTCCGCTTCTTCTAGGAGAGGCCACTCCGTTAGGATGCGGCTTATATAATCTTCGCGTCTGGCTAATTGTTCGTCGGCAATCGCGAAAGCTGTCACGGCGTTGCTGTCTCCGACGGCAGCATCTGATAACAGGCTTAGGACCTGCTCGCCTTCCTGCTTGAGTAGGTTCTCGACTTCTGCGCGGGCGAGGAACATCTGGACTTTCCTCAGTATGTCCTTCTCTTTTTCTGTCCCACCTGACGGATTATTTCCCCCGCTTGCTTCCTCCGGCCCTCTTTTTGGAGCTGGAAAAGCCCATCCGAATATCGGCGGCCCAAATTCAATCCCCAGTAGTCCACCTGCCCCAGCGATATACTGATTCCCGATGACTACACCTGAGATTGCGCCCAGGACCCCTACGACAATTCTCGCTACTGTGATCGCCCACGGTTTCAAACCGCCGCCCGGCCTACCAACTACAGCATATACGATTCTGTCCGAGGCGAAGGCGATCGCGAGAGCCAAGCCTAGAAATATCCACACTATATCGCTCATTACTCACCTCCGACCCGGTGTCAGTTGAGGCTTCGCGGGGCTGGCCGGCGTCCAAGTTCCATGACCTGCTCGTTCGCTTTAAAAATCCGTTCCCACATTTGCTTATCATCGGAATTTTGCGTATCGATCGTGAGTCCTTTTTTTACTTGTGCTTCTACGAATTCCCAATACTTCTGATGCATCGCCAAAGCGAGAAGACGTCGCTCTTCATTGCTAGATTTCTCCCAAAATGCAACAGCATTTGCGGGATCTAGCCCCTCGAAAATCTTCTGACGTTCTTGTGGTGTAATTTGCTTCTCCTTCACAAGATTGTTCAAACCTTGATCGGCGCCGCGCATCTATGCTTCTGTTCCAAATGCGCAATTGTCGCTGCCGTTTCGGTGTCTTCTAGCCGCACAAGATCCGCATCGCTCATTGCGTCCAATCTCTTACGGAGTGCCGTGCCTTCATCGTGTCTAGCCGAAAGGCGTTTCCGTATGAACGCGGCGCGAAGTGTCGTCGTCTTGCTATTATCCAGTGCTGGCATTTTGTCTCCTGTGTCAACCCACGAATAACGAGAACAAAAAGCGGAGTCCCAACGCGACCGCTAAAGCAATCCCACGGTGGCCAAATAAAATCAATGCGAGCGTCGCGACAAGGGTCACTGAGAAGATAAGCGATGTTGTTTTATGCGGGCTCATTTGAAATCCAGCGCCCTTTGTGTTGACCTTTTATCGCTGGCCGGCAATGAAGCCCGGCAAGCCGCTGCACGCATCCTCCAATATCTCCTAGACTCCGGGGCACGTTTTTTCGGACGATCCCTAAATTCACCCCAAGCTCCAATGGCGAGGATCGCGAGAAACCCGTAGAAGATGAAACTCCCGATCACGCTGTCACCTGCAGTGCGATTTCTTGACGTTCCGCACGTTTCGGCGCCGCCGTCCTCGGAAGCTTGAAACCAACGCCAATATCCGCCGCAAGGTTTCGCCTTAGCTCGGTGTTTTGTGCCATGTGACCGTAAATCTTCTCCATCCCCGCTGCGGAATGGCCGATCCAATAATCGCGGATCGCGTTCGGTACTGCTGAGACCTGTAAATGTGTGTAGCGAAAATGGCGGAGGCTATGGGATTTCAAACCGATGCGCTCAAACGCGCGTCGTATCGTGTCAATGGACGCGTCGAAGAGGCGCCCCGTGGTACGGCCCGCGAGCATCCTAGCTAGCAATGCTGCGACGCTCGGATGTAAATCAACGATTCGCTCGCCGCTTCTTGTCTTTGGACTAGTTTCGCCGAAATAGCTGCGAGTACGGGCCACGTGGAGAGTCAGATTCACGGGATTAAAATCTTCAGCATTCAAGCCCAACATTTCCCCGCGGCGAAGTCCCGTCGCTGCCTGTACCGCAATAAACTCTCGTACGATTGGAGGAGCCTGGTGCAACACGCTCTCAATCTGCGCCGCAGTAGGCAACTCGGATTCCTGTTTGATTACCTCAGGTTCATCCACATGATCCGCATTCCACACTTTAGCGATTAACGGATTCCCGTTTCCATCAACCGCGCTTGCGATCGCTTTCTTGACGGTCCGAACGACTAGCCGAATCGTGTTCGGTGCGTACCGTTCCGCTACGAGATGTTCCACAAGCTGTCGCAAATTCTCGCTTTCAATGTCGCAGACGGGCAATGTGCCAAGAATGGGTTTGGCGATGCCGATCGCTGTACGAAACGTTGCAATAGTTGTTGGCTTAACTGGCTTGCGTCTCCGAGAGGCAAGCGCAGCGAGATATGTTTCAGCCTGCGCTGAGAATTTGATGTCTTTTACCATTCCTTTTTTGCCTCCGATTTCGGCAATGCGGCAAGCACGACCTTGAGCATCCATGAAGATGCGGTTTTTTCGTCAGCTAGCGCGGCCCTTTTGATTGCCTCTTGTTGAGAAGCCGTCATCATTACCGTGATAACTTTGTCTCTGGGCTCGGTGTATCGCCAGTCCGGACCAGACGTTTTGTTCGGTTTCTTAGTGTTCTTCATAAGACCATTTTAGAACAGTTGTGAACTGTTGGCAAGGACTGAATCGCTACAAGGCACGGCCCGATATAACCCGCCTACTTAACGCAGACGGCGCTATCACGTCCCGCGATCGCCTCGGATTCCACGGAATACACCGAATATCCGACCGGACAATTCCACGTCTGCGTATCCGCGCGCCACGTAGCGGACGGCCTACGGCGCGCGAACCCTGATATAACTGCGAGTGTGATTAGGACGACTCCCATCAAAATTGCTTTCCGCATTGCTGTGTTACCTCCGTTTAAATTTTGCTACGAGAAAAAATCAAAATAGACTCCGCTGTGTTGCTTCTCCGCGTTCTGCCGGCGCCTCGATCACAAGCAACGCCGCTCGTACTCCGGTTCCCGCATCCTTGAAAGTGTCGGCCGGCAATGTCTCCCACGAGGAGGCAAGCGGCTTTAGCTTGTCGTTTTGCCGCGGACCATTCGCGCACAGCGCCACAAGACGGCCTCCGGGTTTAAGAAAGCTAATCGCGTGGAGAATATGTTTCACGTCCGCCGCGTTCTCGAATGGCGGATTCATTAGCACACGGTCAAACTTGCCAAGATCGCCGTTGCAGGTTAAAAAGTCTTTCGGATGCACGCGATCCGCTCCCAGGCAATCGAAGAATGCGAGCCGATGTGCAAGCGTGGGGTTAATCTCAACTGCGGTGATAGCCGTCCCGTGATTGGTCTTGCGCCGGATCGCGTCGATAATTGCGCCAGTTCCGGCGCTAGGCTCTAGCACGTTCTGGCCGGGCTCCAAGTCCGCGGCCTCAACCATTCGATCGGCGAGATCCGCAGGAGTAGGGAATAGCTGAGGCGCAACCGCAATTTGCACGCCAGCCTTGAGCGTTTGTTTCAGCGCATCGAACGCTTCCGCTTGCTCTGCCGCTTCTGGCTCTGGTTCGGGCTCCGCGTCCGCGGGCTTCGTCGGTTCTGGCGTATGAGTGCCGGCAAGGTGAAAGCCGCGGGGAGTTTCGCTTATCAGCCGGCCGGCTTCGCGAGCCGCGTCTACCTCTGCCTTACTCATTAACCCCGTGAGCTTGTCGAACGGAATCGTGCGCGGAAAATCGGCGCCACCGTTGCCCCAATTGTCCAAAACGGAAACCGAAACCTTGTTAACTTTGCGGATAGTCGAATACCCTCCGCGCCACGAGCACCAGCAACGGCAAGCTCCGCCCTTCTCCGGTTTAGAGCGGTCTGCCTCTGTGCCTCCGGACTCTGCGAGCATCGCGCGTTCATATTCGAGGCGGTTTGAGATGTGATTTAGCCAGCGGTCATAGTGAGCGATCACACGAGGAAGATTCGCCGCACGCTGCGACTTCACTTCATCAACGGTAACTTTTCCGTCTGTCAGCGCGCCCCATGCGGAGTGGTATTTCTCGCCGTTCGAAAGTGTGACCTCGCCGCGGTCAAAATAATTGGCGATCTTCAACGCGCTTTCGCGCGAAATATCGGACTTACTCCAGAACTTGAGAAGTTTTTCTAAGTCAGCCCGCGTGCGTTCATGCTTGCGCTTGTCGGCTTCGAGTCCCTTAATTCTGCGAGTTCGAACGGCGGGGAGCTCCTTGTACTTCGCGTGTCGAATAGCGCCCGCTGCGCGCTGTGTCCAGTATTTCGAGGTTTCCCACATACGCACGGCCTTGCGCATCCCGTTCTCGATTTTCTCGGCATCCTTTCGCGCGTGTTTCTCGGAATGATGTCCCACAAGGATAGGCTGCCCCAGGGGAATGTTATCCGCGATCCGCGAGACTGCCTCGCGAGCCTGTTCCGCATCCTCCGCGCGGCTCTCGCTGTAATTCTCAAACCGCTCCGCTCGCTGCTCCTGACGCTCGACTAGGCTAGTGTCTTCGTCTGCGATCTCTTCGCAAAGTTCTAGGAGCAAGTCTTCGCGTGATGGTGTCCAGTGCGAAACAAAGAGATTTTGTTTTGGAGCCCAAATAAAGCCCGCTGCGCGGACGCGCTCGTATGTCTCTTTATCGAGACGCGAGCTTGCGTACAGTCTGAGTTTGTTGTCTTCCGGGGAATACGTCGCCGTATAAGTCATTTTTTCTAGCCTCCGTGAATCTGACTCTGTTTCTAAAATTGCTGCGATGCCTGCCATCAAGTGATCTCGTTGCGTCGCTCTGCGAGGTTCCCAGCGCGTCTTTTTTCCGGTCTAAGCCTCTAAGAGCGCAATTTCGAGACGGCCTAGACTCTCTCTCACGTTTCCACTAACTAGCTTTTTAAGGTTCGGCGCGGGTGTGTTTGGAGCCTTGAGAGTCCAAACCTTTTCCAAAAGAGAGGCGATCTCGGCGCTACTTCCATAGGAGTTGTAGTCAAGCCTCAGACAACGTGAGAGAAACCTTTCGGACAAAGTTTCTGGGTTGTTACAGGTAAAGAAAAAGATTGTCTGAGGCGGAAAATCCGTTGAGTCCAGTTTTGACAAAAGGTATAGCTGGCTCGCGCTCGAAATGGCGTCGCATTCCTCGATAATCACGAGATGCCAAGTCGCGGGTTTGCCTGTCTGAAAATTGAAAGCGACGCGATGACACATAGCTATAGCGTTCTGGAGTGTTTCTAGCTTGCATTCTTGGCTTGAAATTCTGTGTGTCTCGGCTCCGAGTTCTTGAGCGAAGGCCATAGCAGAAACGCTCTTGCCCGTGCCAGGTGCGCCACAAGCAAGAATCGCGCAACAGCGCGGAGCCTTGACTAAGTTCCCTAGAACGCGCTTAATGCGCTCTAGGCCGATTAGATCCGCCAGGACACGCGGCCTAAACTCCTCTGTGAGCGGTAGAGGATAGGCAAGCTCGCCTTGAGGATTGCTATTGCTGAATAGGTCGCCCATTGCTTTTACTCCTGCCGGGGTTGCCGGCTGTTCTATGAATTGCTGCGAAAACATTGCAAGATCACTCCCAAATCGTGCGGCCGAGAGAATCTTTCCCGCGCGTCAAACCGCAATCCCGCATAACTTGCTCGCGTTCGCGCCGCGCGGTATTGCGTCGGTCGCGTTTCAGTAATTCTTTGTCGATTGCGCGTTTCAACGCGGAGTCCGTCGAGTAACCCCACAATTTGAGAGCGGGACACGTGTAGCTAATTCCCTCAAAGAACATCGCGAAACCCTTGTGCTCGCCGACCGTCTGAGTCATTTAGTTTTGCTCCTCTGCAAATTTGGCGTTCTCTTCCGCATCGAATTCAGCCGCACGTGTCGCGCAAGACTCGGAGCAATATTCCAGACCGTCCCAGTCGTTCGCGTGCCAACGATTGCGGGAGTCCGGCAAAGGTTCGCCACAACCAGGACACTTTTCGAGACTCTCCCAAGTTTGTTTTGCCCATGCGCGAGCATGCGCAAACGTGTCAGGACTAAACGGGAGAGTCATTCCATGCGTACTCCCGACTCCGATTGAGACTTTCGAGCGGGAATCCTTGCGCCAATCCCGCACGATATTGATCGCAGTCTCTACAGCCTCGCGTGGGTCCGCAAACTCCTCGAATTCGCCCGCGTATTTCGCTCCGAGCGCATCCGGATTTGTGTAATCGAGTCCGCCGGCCGAGACTTCCACGACTTGCTCGCCGTCCGGAAACTGTCGTTGACGTGTGACTGTGAACATTTTTTACTCCTCTCCGAATTCGGGAGAATCGATTAGCTCGAAAGTGAGCGTAAAATTGCGAGCGAATGCGCGGAGCATCGGCAGACGTTCATAGGTTCCGGAGCCCGTAATTACACTTCGGAAGTTAATTTCGCTGCCTCGACGTGTCGCGCGGTAGAGCCCGCCCGGTTTTAAGTAAGTGGGGTTATTGGCGGGGATGATTGCGCGGACTAAAACCGACTCGTTTTGTCTCAGTGATTCAAGATTAAACTGCGGGCGATTCTCGAGAAACGCGGGCGCCTGACAGATTCGCCGCTCGCGCTCTGCGTCTGTCTCTTGTGGATTGATTTGAAAGTCTCGCATTTACCGGCATCCCTGAAAATTGCGGAGTCTCGGAAACTCTTTCTGGATATCTTTCCAAGTCGCGCGGTCTGCCCGAGCGTCACTCATTCCCGAATCCACGTGGAAGCAAAACGCTTTCTCCCATGCCGCGTTTTCCGCTATCGTCAGTACAGCGAGCTTGCGTTTCATCTGTGCCGCTCCTTTGGTTTTGAGTGCTTCGCGCATGTGAACATACTAGAACAGTTCACATGTATTGTCAAGGGTTATGATGAATTGAGCAAATCATTTTTTACGGTTTCATTGGACTTAGTGCGAGCGGAAATTCTCGAGTTTGGATCATGGATTGCGTCCAGCCGGGCGCCTGGTTTCCACGGGGGCGCATGAATCGAGCGAGCGCGACACGGGAAGACGGAGCACTGCAGACGGGTTATAAAGTCCGTTCGAAATCAGCAAGGAATCGGCTCGGAATCGGCGATAAGTCGGGTCGTGATGTCCAGCCGACTGGGACGGGCGAAACGGGCGCAGCGGAGCCGGCAGACGCGGGCACGGTGAGCGCAGCAGGAGGCAGGGTTAGCGGATGATTGACGAAGGATTATAAGCAGAGTTACAGGCGATTTTACCGGAGCCCTATTTTAACTGGACCCTTTTGCTTAACTTTAGAACTCGCCGGTTTTGAATCGAAAGTGGAGTGTTTTACCTGCATCGGCCGGCAAAACCGAGAATCCGGACCTCGGATTGAGCCCATCCCGCGGAAGATGGCTGCCTCATATCTAGTGGTTAAAGGGCAGACCGCTGAAAGACCGCTAATAATGGCTGCGTTATCAGTGCTTTGCAGGCTATGCGGCTGGCATCGGGGCGACGCAAGGCAAGCGGCAAGCAAACGCAGTTAGTGAGGGTTTGGCATCGATCGCGCTTAAGCCATTTAGACTCGTTCGGCCTTTGGTCTCTTTCGTGTTCGTATGTTTCTCATTCTATTGCGTTTATCTATTTTATGGATCGCCTTTTTCGGTGTGCCGCCGTTTATGAATTTCGTCCGGCCCCCTCTAGGCAGCACCCTTTTAACTCGCTGCGACGCCGGGGTAGTCCATGTTTTGATTCTAAGGGCTTTACACCTATTTTACACAAAAAAAATAATTCCAAAACTGAAGGCCGGGGAGCGGGGTTTTCGAGGCGTAAATAAGTTCTGATAATATGGTCCCTAAAAAATAAAATCTCCCCGGATCTCGGCTGGCACAACCGGTGAGCGCCAGGTGGTCGATCGGCTGCTTATTTCTAAGTACGAAAGTTAAACTTGCCACTTTGAGCTTAAGTTATAAGTCGAGCATGTATCAAGTTCTCGTATCACGATATATCACTACGTATCAGTGATACGATCATCAAAATCTATCGATGTATCACCGCTCTCGTATCTAGGTACGAGCGGGTGATACGAGATTGATTACCCCCTTGTGGGCCTCTTAAGGGTTACAGGGCTGTTCCCGCGCCGCTAATTTTAACCTTCGGTCGCCAAACTTATAATTTAACGGTCGGTCGCGCTGATCGAGACTCGAGACCGCTATTATGGCCCCCCCCGCCTGGGACGGCATCCCCGTCTTTCGAAGCCGATCGTCCGCTGACCCAAACCCCCGTCTCCCCCAATTCCTTACACTACCCGTTCGCGCGCTGGCACCGCCCCACCGCAACTGTAGGGCCATCCAGCGAGTAAAGTGGCCCCCCTGGCCGGCCGCGTTCGTCCTGAGCCTTCCCAGCGCGATTGGACCGTCTCCGCGAACGGGGAGTCAATTGCTGTGTTTTGAAGGACGTGGCACCGGAGGACCCGGCGCGCCAGAACATTTCCTACTCTTATTCTTAGGGTATCATACGAGTCAATAGACCTGCCTGGTACTTCCGCAAGAATCGCCGCATCGATCGCCGTTCAAAGGGAAAAATAAAAAAGCGTTAGGCGATTATTGCACACTCTCGAACCGACGCGCTGAAACGAAAGGACTTAAAACCGTGCCCTTACTCGAACCTCTAGGGGGAGGGCTTTCACCTGAGTTCGTGACCCATCTCGAACATCTTAGGGGAAGAGAAATTGATTTACAAACGAACGACCCCCGGTATTACAAGGAGAAACGAAAATGATCTTAAAGAAGCAACTCGTCAGTTTCAGGCTCCGTCCTGAGTTACTCGCAAGATTGATCGAGCAGGCTAACATCGAAGGCATTTCTCGTGCCGCGATCGTGAGCCGCGTATTGCATAACCATCTTCGGCGCCGCCAACGGCGAATCTCGAATCCAGCAACATCTATCGAGTCTCAGAGCACTACGGTCCCAGCAGTTGAAAGTCTGTGAATGAACATGAACAGTTCTTTGAACAGTATTTCTGCAAACGTTTGCAAAAAAGGAAGACCGCGAAAGTATTCGGTTGCGTTGATGTTTCAGACTTTTCCTGACAGAAACTACCGCTCGGCGGCTCGCGCCGTTGATTTTGCTCCAGCACTTAGGGCGTGTCTCGCTCACGTCGGCGAAGAAGTGATGGCTGCCGACTGGCCTAAGTTGCAAAAAAAGTTTCCTTGGATGTTTCACAAGACTCGAACGCAAAACACGGTTCTTGCCGAACTAGAGCCGTTGAGAAAATATCCTCAAGACTTGGTTGCGGTCGTAACGCGGCTTGAGTGGTTGAAACGTCGAGGGAAGATCCGTAACGCCCAAGATGCGCGACAAGAAGCCCGAGAACTTAGGGACGCATATATCGTGTGCCGGGTAGCGAAGCGATGACAACCGTAAGAATGTCGCGCGAAGAACTCCAAGCCATATTTATGCAAATGAGTGTGACCGAGGTCCGCGAGCTTCACGATCGCATTGCCGCATACGGCGGGGCTCATATATACCGGAGTGATGAGGGTATCAATCCGAAATGGAGAAACTAACTAGGCTGGCTGTTTAATACGACTATAAAACCGAGGAGAACAGAAATGCCATTTTTTATCAGGACCGTGGTTAGCAGAAAAGTGGTTTACACAAAGTATCTGGTTGAAGCCCCAGATTCCGAGAGTGCGAGTGAAGTGGCATTACCGGACGCATTCAACGCCGAGGCGGACGCCACAGTTCTTGGGCACGTTGATAATGCTTACGGCGAAGACAAGAATCTCGAGGACAACTGCCGGGAGGAAATCTCTGCCGCTTATGCGACGCGCGGCGAGGCACTGGTAAGCGAAGAGGCCGGCGTCGAATATTAAATTTGGTTCTTATATAGCAGCAATCGGCCGTGAAAGCGGGCGGACAAATGTTCATCAAAACTAAAAAGCGGTTCGGCGGCACATATTACTACCTGGCGCAGTCTCGGCGTGAGGGTAAGAAGATGCGGCAGCGGTGCGTCTATATCGGAAATCGCTTGGATCTTACGTATGCAGAATGGCTTAAAGCACTCCACAATGCGAATGAGTCAAAGCAACGGGGGTTTCCGCCATTAACGATTCGCGATTTCTTTCTGACGGCTCAAAAGTACGTCGAGAAGCGCGCGCTTCCGTTCTCAACGATGGCGGGAATTAAGGAGGCGATGAAATTTGTCGTGAGGCGTGGACCTTATTATGCCGTGCTCGGGCTGAAAATCGGATCGACGGCGGCGGAAATCCAGACGGCCTTTCGCGCACTGTCCCGTGTTCACCATCCGGATGTTGGTGGCGATCCGATTCGATTTCGTGAAATTGTGGCAGCCCGCGATCTCCTAATCTCCGGAGCTTCGCGATGATGAGCCTCGGGCCTACAGTCCCCGAGAAGGCTCTTGAGGCGGTATTTATTTAACTTTCTTCGGCTATTTTCGTCCTTCCCGCGGGCTTGTCGGGAGCTAAGTGTATGAAAACAAAACGCGGCAGAAAATCAACCAAGCCGCAGTCCAATTCGCGTCCACTAATAGGTGAAGGGCGCCGGTCTGGGGTGTTCGTCCCTCCGCCCACTGAGAAACCTCGGTCGTTAGGAAAACGAGTTGAAGCCTTACAATCCCGAAATATCGGCAGAAATTGGACGGACATTGAAGCACCCGTCGCCGGCGATTCTAAGACTGTCACTGATTACCTCGCCGACCGGACTGCAAAACAGCAAGCAGCTCGACAAGAAAAGGTCGATTACCATTCAAGGTTTATTGAGAAGAACCCGACCGCTCAACAAGTTCGTGACTTCATAACCGCGTTTACCTATCGCGGTATCGAATGTTGGGTTGAACAGGAAACAGATCTGAAATCGGGAAAAGTTATCGAGGGGCACTGGCGATGGGGCGATCCAGAGGATAGTTTTTATCCCCGCAGTAACGCTTCTGAACCTCTCCAGTTCGCCGTCGATACTTGGCGTGCTTATTCTAATAAAGCGCGTCGAACCATGTCAGAAGACATTTTTCGGGAGCAATACGGCGAGAGTGGTTTGTTTTGCGAACACGGCAAAACTTGGCTTGAGACGTGTGCGGCTTGCGGGCTAATTGAGAATGGAGTCGATCCGATAGACCTAGATTTCAAAGACGCGCGCACGGTGAAGCGGGGCAACACGGCTTCCGCGAATAGAGTGTTAGCTAAAGCTGGCGTGAGTCTTTGGGCCGGTAAATCGGAAAAGGAATCGTATGCCGGTGGAAGCGGCAAATTGGCGGATATCGATGCAGCCGGACAAGCCACGAAACTCATCGGCGGCAAGAGAGTGAAGCCTAAAGGAATCGGCGCTGATTCAGATGCAGCACATTACGAAGATAAAGCCGGCGGCTCTCAGGACAACAGTGTAGAAGGCGACCATGCTGGAAAGCGATCGCTCGAGCAGTTGGGTTTGAATTTGACCGAGAAGCAGGTTATCACGAGCTACCGCAAAGAATTGAAGGCTGAAGCGGCGGCACGGTTACGGGACTTCGAATCGGAGACTTATAGAACTAAGACGGAGATTAGAAAGTATCAGCGGAAGTTGAGTGTCGAAGTCAAGGAGCTTGTTCGCCTCTTCGCGGAGAATCGCGCAAAGCAAAGTAAGGCCATCGCAGTCGAGAAAAAGACGGTCACGGGGCGAGTGAAGGCTGAAGATGTCTCCGCGGACACGCGGCCCACTCCGAAAATCGGAGACAAATTACTCGATGTCGCAAAAGTTTCCGTGGACACGCACGATGGCAAGAATCCGTTGGTCAGTCAGATTGATTTACCTGAAGTTGATGAGGACAGTAGCGATGGCGAATGAAACGAAAACCTGGGCAAACAATGGGGAGAATTTTATCGTTCGAGTTGACGATAAGTATTTCTTTCTGGCGTTCGGAGAGAACCACGCTGACGTGCGTGGCACCCTCGTTTTGTCTGAAGCCGCTCATCTTCGTTATATTGACGCCGATGTTCTGTGTCAAAGTCTTCGCACTCAGGGTTACGATGCCGTGGTCAACGATCGTTATGGCGCCGCCGTTACGGAAGAATCTTTGCAAATCGCTGATGAACCCGTGTTGCCAATGACGACAGCCGAGTACAATTCAATCCCCGCCGCAGTTATGCGACGACGGTATTACAGCGAGCCGAGGTTCAGACAACGCTTTGATGCCGCCGTAGCGCAAGGCATTATCAAGACCCAATCACTCTAGCTAGACAGAAAAATAAGTAAGATGCAATTCTCAGCCGCACGTGGTGCATTACCTCGAGCGACTCGTAGAAAGCAGTCGCAGATATTTCCCATCGAGGTGAGGTTTCATGGAAACCCAGAATTACAAATCACGTAAAGTTGTGTGTACCGCGCCCTCCGCAGGCGCTCAAGCAATTCTGTGCCGCCCTCAGACAGACGGAGATTTAGGTTCACCCATCGAATTTGCAATCGTGGACCTCGCATTCTGGGGTATCAACGATACCGGCGAGATGTTGCCTTACGTTTTTGACTCGGAATTAGGAAAGCCCGATTCGCTTGAGTGCCTCCTACTTGACTATGGCGGTACGTGTGCCGTGGCGGGGATTCTCGAATCTAAGTCATCGTCTTTGCAAAAAGAAGATATGGACCGATTGGAAAGAGCAGTGCGACAAAAACAATCGACATTCATCGCATATCGGGACTCGCCAGACGCCAAAGCGTATCGAGAAAGAATTCGTGCGCGCGTGAATAAGTCGCAACTCTCAGCATAGGAGATTCGATGGGATTTCAAACGCTAACACGGAGTGCGGATGGCAACATTTACATTCCGTCCGGCAAGATCACACAGGCCGTAAAGCAACTTAATCAGGCTGTTGCGGAAGCACAGACCGCCGTTGACTGGCACACGCAGTTCGTGACGGTCGGCCAGCTTGAGACCGGCGGGGTGAAGATGCTCGTAGAAGGGTTCTTGCCGGAGGGCATAAATATGTTGGGGGCTCTTGCAGGCAACTGTAAGACGCTTTTCGCGTTATCACTAGCGAAGGCACTCACGACGGGCCAACCATTTCTCGGACGCTTTGCGATTAAAGCTCCAACTCCAGTGTTGTATTTGATTCCGGAGAGTAACGGTGCGGCATTCCGGCAACGCGCTGAGAAGTTTGGAATCCCAAATAGTCCTGAACTATTTCTGTGTCGCACGGTGTCCCAAGGCGGAACACTTCTTATGGATGATCCCTCGATTAAGGCTGCCGTTGGGCACATGAAGCCATTGGTCATCCTCGATACTGCGATTCGTTTCAATAAGTCCGATGATGAGAATTCCGCGAGCATGAACAAGATGTTTGTGGACGATGCGATCGGTTTGATTGCTGGGGGCGCTCGCGGGATCTTCGGACTTCACCACGCGACAAAGAATTCGCGTAAAGAGGGTCTGACTCTTGAAAACGCTCTCCGTGGTACGGGCGACCTTGCGGCAATGTGCGATTCTGTTTACGGGCTACGACGCAATGATGTTCTGTATGACAACGGCAACGGCCCCCTCGAATTACAAGTGATTTGTCTCAAACCACGCGATTTCGAGCCGCCGTTGCCGTTTGTCATCGCAGCAACAACGAAATTTGAAGACGGCAAGATCATCAGTCATATCGATTCGAATGGTGATTTCGTAACGCTTGATCCTGCCGATCTCATACAGGATTTGGACAGCCGTTTCGTTAAGGCGGTAATGGACGAGCCGACGCTAACAATGCAAGAACTCGCCGATATATTGGGTCAAAACATACCCAAGGTGCAGCGTATCGCGAAGCGCGCAGGTTTCAGAAAGGTGAAGGGCGGCAACTGGATTATGTCTAAGGCCCCGCTTCTTGAATTTTCCCAGAAGGCTATAGAGGTAGCAATCTAGTATGCCCGCGAACATCTCTCAAATCGACATCGCCGATTTGCGTTCGCGCATTGCGTCGAGTCGCATTTCGATTGTGGATAAATGCCGGGCACTTGAAGAATTGCTCGAGTTTTATCCGTCGGAGCGAAACAAAGTCATTGCCTATCGCTATATAAAACGGTGGCTGAAAACCGGTGGATGTAAGAAAGAAGCGACGAAGTTAAAAGCGAAATTGCTTCGTGAGGCCATTTTAGAAAACCGCATTCGATTAAAGCAGAAGCAGAAAGCATCCACTGAACCGGTTGCAACGCCGCCGCCCGGTGCCGTCGGGACCGCGCCAGGTTCAGATGGAAATGATTATTACGTGGACGCGACTGGAAACATTCTAGGCCGCGCTCCGAAAGCGTAATAGTCAATTCGAAGAATCCGCGTTCAAAATTCCAACTCTAGGAGTTCAGATGGAAATCAAAGTCGATTTAGCAAAGTTGCGTCCGTTGCAGCAGAGTCAATCGCGGGAGCAGGTTCTATCCGTAGAGCCTGTCCAGATCACAAGTCTCAGCGATCTCGCGCCATATATAGACGGGTTGTCTGATCTCAACGTAAACGAACTTGAGGCTGATGAGCGGACAAAGTTTTTTAAGGAACTTTGGGAATTCGGCGCTTCGTTGACGCGCCTGCTCGACACGCGCCAAGACTATCCGACTGAATCCGAGATAATCGCCACGGCCGCAACGCGAGTTATGCAGGAGCCCGACTTCTTCACGTCGCGTTATCTGCCTGCCGGTGTTGTAGAACGAATCACCAAAGAGATTTGTGATGGGCGCGATCGTAGTCGCCCGATTTGGAAGTTGTCACCGAGCCATGAAATCGTTTGTTCTGCCTACAGGGACCAACTCGGCGACCAATTTGTCCAACGAATATCCGAGATCGCAAATCAGGAGCACCACAATCATGCCAGTTAGTATGGAACAAATTGAACAAGCGACCGCGCAGTTTGTCAGTGATAATCCTGAGTTCTTGGCCTTCGATACCGATGATGGCCGTAACTTTGAGATCCTTCGGGATTACATAGAAAAAGAATGGCCGAATTCCGCTGCACTCGCAAACGCCGAATGTTGGCAGATCGCCTTCATCGCGTGCAAGGGCGAACTTACCCCGATACGGGGATATGTCTTCGTGCCGGATCAATTCCGCGAAGATCTGAAGATGATGCCTCAGAGTCAGATTAAGGAACGATATCGGGACCCTGAGTTCAAACGCCTTTACGACGCGATAGCGTTAGAGGAGTTCGACTCTTCAGGTGCGCGAATTCCTAGCACCCCCCACAATCCGTGGAAATACCTCACCGCGGAAGAATGGGTCAGAATGGATGCAACAAAGCGTGCGAATTTGTACGCCCACGAAATTTTGTTCCGCGAAGCCGTTCAACAATTGATCGATAAAGGGCAAATCTGATGGCGCTCCTACGTAAAGGTCCAGGCACGTACTACGTTCGCCGCAACGGCCCCGGCGACTATCAACTCGGAACACATAAACAAGCGTTGGCGCATCTGCGTCAGAGTCCTGAAAAGACGTTAGAAGATGCAGCTCAAATACGTGCTGAAGGTCTACTCGTTACTGCGGTGGACAATTCGGGAGGGTCGCTTGACCGTGGCGATGCTCCGATCGCGCCGATCGATGAAACAGTAGTATGGCCTTCAAATTGGCGAATCCCGATCGTCCACGGAAACCAAAAGTATTATCACAGTTTTTACGATCAACAGAGCGCCTCTACGCAAACACTAACAGGTAGTTCGCCGCAGGATCTCGTTAACCGATTCAACGATCTGTATCATGCGGATGCCAAAGTTACTCACTACTTGGATTCTCTTCCGCGTGTTCAAGATCCCGCACCGATCGCGAAGCCGGTGCCGGTTGCGCCAACGGTTCCGGGTCGCGTGCTACGTCCAGGCTCCGTGACTATTTCTGAGGACGAAATGTTGGAACTTGAAGCAGAGCGGGCAGAACGAGAACAGTATGTGGCGAAACCCCCCGCTAATTTTGAATACGAGGAGTTTTATAGTTTTCAATCCGCAAAAGAGATTCAGAAGCGAGCGAAAATCGATCCGGCTTTCTTAGCCTGGGTCGAATCTTCGGCACCAACGAGTAGTCAATCATAATCGGCGCCCCGCGCCGTAGGAGAGGATATGGCAATAAGAGAATGCGACCGAGTTCTAAGCGAAGCTCTGAATCAGACAACAGGCTTGCCCGAGGTTGGCTTTACCGAAGATGAAGTAGAGGCTATTTATCGGAATCAGGTTTATCCCACTTTTTATGAAACCGAGGCAGGTAAAGCCTTTCGCGCAGATTACGTTTGCGACGACAAGTTTCTGTTACGTCTTGAACAGGAACGCATACGAAGATTTGGGGAGGAAGGTCAAATCGGATCTGCCCCGTGGCCGTATGCTTTGTTCTCCTACAGGCTCGAGGAGATCGTAAATGATTTACTTCGCGTGCGTGATGGTTCGTTGACGCTGGCAAATCCTCCCGAGCCCGAGGCGCCAGAAGAGGAAAGACCGCGGGATGCTCGCGGTCAATTCATCTCGAACATTCAAGCCGAGGTTGAATCTGATATCGCGAGCGGAACGGTCTCAACCGTTGAAATCAAACAGAAGCGAGCGCAATCACAAGAATACAATTCGGCATTTGTGAAGGCGACGGCGATGCAGGAACCGCGCCACAAATCCGGATCGATTCCTGCGGAAGTAATAGAGTTTGCGAATGATTATAACGCGGCACCAGCATCGCAGCTTCGCTTCGTAAACGGTGTTATCACGATCGCCGGTAAACGGTACAACCGAGAGTCTTACGACAATCTAATGAACAAGGCGAGCGAAGCCTCGCTTGTGAGGGGATAAAAATGTCTCATAACTCAGGAAAAGCAGCCGCGCAATCGTGGCTAGAAGACTATGCACCGCTTTTGCTGTCGTATGACCGCGAATCTGTGACTTGCGCTCTATTGAGTTTCTGCAGGCTAGAGATGGCCGAGGATTGCGCTGACGCGGACGAGTCCACAATCTACGCGCTCTTGTGCGTGGCTTTCGTCCAGCTTCACAAGCGCGGGGCCGTCCAGCAACTAAGGCCGCTCAGTTCTGAAGGCGAAAGACAGCTTTCCGAATTACTAAAGAATTTCAATGTGGTTCGTAGCACGAGTATTCCCGAGCCCGTCGTAGAAGACCCATACAGTCAAGTTGTCTCGGACTATCACAATCTTTCGACTCTTGAGTTCAATACGAAGTTACGCACTGACAGAATTTACGCGAAATTATTTCAAGAAGCTACGGATGCTGGACGAGTCTAATGTCGAAGACAGATGAACAGAAACTCCGCGAGAAAAATCTGCGTCGCCAGGAAGCTCAAATCCGGCAGGAGAACTATGAACCCAAACCGCCCCACATTTTGGGAATGACTATCGGTCTAATGATTGGAGACGATCGAAGTCCCTATTCCAGTATGGTCCGCGGCCTAGCCGGAATTCCTTTGGACGATCCACAAGAGAACAAACAAACCACTGAAGAAACCATCGAAACAACTACTCAAGAAAAACCTGAAGAAAAGACCGACGAAAACTCCGAACAGAAATCCGAGTAAGCCGTAAATTCTAACAACCTTCGACGCGAATTTCGCGAAGGCACGAGGAGATGTATGTCTAACCCGAAGTCAAAGATCCAGCAACAGAACGACGCACGCGCAGCAGAAAAAGCCGCCCGACATCAACAGATTATGGAGGCGGATTATTCCGCGGCCACGACTCTTGATGAACTCTGGCAGGACCTCAGCACCGATGAAATTAAGGCGCTTTCTCGAGAGAATGCGACTTTTAGAATGAGGCAGTCAGAATTAGATAACGAGCCTCTTCCTCAAACTCAAACACTCGCCGCCTCTCCGGGGGAAGCGGCAGCAATGGTTGATTCGGAACGTGTTGCCGCGGAAGAAGCGCAGGCTGTGACTGATCGCGCTCGAGCGGAAGAGACGCAGGGCTCCGGAACGCCGGCCGCGACAGAAAAACTTTATGAGGGTGTTGAAAAGCGGGGAGAGAACGACTACGTTTTGACTTTGGACCCAGAGGACGGCTCGAACTGCGAGATCTTTTATGGAAAGTCGCAGGCTGAGTGTTGGAAAAAGTTACGCGAAAGCAAGAAAAATGCGACGCGCGAACTTCGGCGTCGAGCGAAAAAGATACAGATTACGCAAGAACTTGAAAATGCGCAGATAGAAAGAATTCCCTATCCTCCTCTGTTGGAAAAAGTCACGCTATCCCCTACGGAACTTTTTGACTACACAGAGCAGCTTAAGGACCCGGTTACAAGTTTGACAGCGATGCAGAAATTGCGAACGGCCAGCATGACCCAGGCTGAGATTGATCTTTTCAACGAAAACATCATACGACAGCGAGAAATCGACGCTCAGAACGTGGCGTCACAGTGGATCACAACACATCCTGAGTTTTACCGTTGTCCTGAGAACATTGCCGCGTTGCAAGATCTGATGTTTCGGTTGGATTGGGGTATCTCAATTCACAACCTGAACGTCGCGTTCAAGGCGCTCAAGGACCAGGGCATCCACGTGGAAAAGCCTGAAGGCGGCGACCAAGCGGTTGTAACTGAAACTCCTACGCTGGTCGTACCGGAGCCGGCACCAAAGCCCGCAGCCGCACAGCCGCGTCCTGCCGCGCCCGCTAGAGTATATCGGCCCGCATCCAATTCGACTTCGCCAATGGCTACGCGCCGCATTGATACGATTCGAACGGCGCCAAAAGTCACGGCTCTAACACCCGCCGAGTATCATGCGACGCCAAGCGCGGTCCTGCAAGCCAGATATAGGAAAGATCCTGCCTACAGAGCTCAAGTGGACGAACTCATAGCCAGTGGTAAGGTCTAATATGCTAACCGTAAAACAAGTTATCGAGACATGCGTGGGAATCATTGAAAATCCTGACACTCCGGATACTCTTCGCGATCTGTGTATAAAGGAATTGTTTTTCTTTTCTCCGAATTATTTTGAGATCCAAGCTGAAAAGATTGCGGCCGCTACCTTCGCTGATTCAATTGCGGCTATAGCACGAATTCTTTAATTCTCTGTTGTATTAAACCGTCGCATCCGCGCCGGCCACACTCTTTCCTCAACACACGGAGAACATTCGAATGCAGGGCACTGTTCTGAACTGGTGTCAAACGACTGAATTTGCGAGTGGATATATCACCGACGAAGGAAATAATTGGTACTCGGTGGGTGGTAAGGACGTGGAAGCGGATTCAATCGGGCGCGTATTTCTTGAGATCGGCGAGCCCGTCCTCTTCGATCCCGCAGTTAGGAAAAAGACTAAATCAGGAACCAAAACATATAAAGCCGCCACAAACGTTAAACGCCCGCAGAAAGAAACCGGCATTGATCCGAAAACCCATCGCGAATTGGTGATGGTCCGAGACGATTGCGACTTCATGGTACGACGGCTCGGCGGTCTTCTGACCGTTGGATTCGAAGATCGAGACGGGATATCGCCTGGGATGATTTTCGAAGTCGGCGTACGTGAAGCGCCCGGCTTCAAAACCTGGCGCGCCGTAGACCTGAAGTGGATCGCAAATTCAGAAGAGGATGTTGTTGATTGGGATTCGGAGGCTTCTCTCAATGTCTGAGCCTGAAACGCAGTTTGTTCAAGCGGCACTGGCCGCGGTACGGAGCCTCGGCTCTCTCGTGGCTGAACATCCGAGGGCAAATCATAGGCTCGATCAGTTGGTTTCAGACCTTCATTTTGTGGCGCTTCGTTATCTCAAGGGTTCTAGGTGCTCGGTGTGCGAATCTCGATCCCCGCTTCCAGAAATAGTTCACGAGGTGTTTTGCGGGCCATATTGTGAAGCGCGACACGAAAATAAGCAGCTTGATTCAGCACGAATGTTGCGGGAAGCGTTGGAACAATACACGCCGGCGGAGGATTCGAATTGAAACACCTTTCGAAATATCGGCACCTGAAAACAAGCATTGACTTTTTCATAGTCGGGGCCACAGAAACAAGCACCGGGCGCAGGTGTTTCGTGTGTCGGGAAACTCCGCAAGGACGTGAACGCCTTTTTGAAAAAGATGGCTTTGACGTGCCGTTCGTGGAGCGCGAAGCATTGTACTTAACTCTTCTTAAGAAAGAGAAGGCTAGATTGAAGGTCCAAGCAAAAGACGCGAAATGCGGGGAAAACAGGCGCCACCTCGAAGCACGCGACGCAGATGAAGAAAACGAGAAGCGCCCTAGCCGGGATGATGAACTCGAGCCCGATGTTTCAGATCAAGACAATTTGGAAATTATCGATCAAGAATCAACGGTTGAATCCGAGGTCTTAGGCGACGACTAACAAAAGATTCCGTGGCGCCTCCCTTCAGGCAGGCATGACGCGGGACGTGAACCGGGGTTTTCACGTGGGGAGCCGGGCAACCTCCAGGCGATTCCAACCTGGCTTCCATTTTTGTTCGAATGGGTGATTATGAACTCCGTTGGGCGCAGGTACAGAGCACCGCGAGGCTTAAAATGAAACGCTTCCTCGAGCTCGTCACTCCTTTAATCTGCTTCGTTGCCCTCTTCGCAGGCGACGAATACGCCTTCGTCAAAATCAGGGCCGCTAGACTTATACCGGAAACTAGTCTTGTGTTTCGTGTGAAAAACATCTGTGTAATGAATCTCTCCATAAATATAAAGAGCTCGGAGATTGTTTCGAATAAAGTTGTGAACTTCCTCTGGGGGCTCTACGGCGTTGACGTAAACTTGCATATCGATTCCTGGCGCAAGGACATATCTGCTCTGCTCAGCCCCCGCCGGGACAGGCGGTGGTATAAATACAGGGGCTTCTATTCCGGGCGGAAAGATTTCTGCAATCCATTGGGAACATTCGAGGGCCGGAGTCTTACCGGCATTTGTAAAAATAATTTTCAGTTTCATAACTCCGTAGGTTCTGAGCCTTGTAGCGTGAGAAGGAAAAACATAAGCTCGGAGTTGTTTCTCAGTGACGGCCGTCGTCGTTTTTATTTGCCAAATCAGAGCTATGAATTGCAAGACAGCTACCAGAGCCAACATCCCCGTAAAGATCATCAACCACCAATCCGTCGTCGTTTTCTGATTCTTTTGATCGGGGGTATTGGTGGTTGTATATGTGCTTTCCGGGGGGCTAGTTTGCGCGGGGGCAGCGGGTTTTGTTTGATTCTGCTCGGTTTGTTGAGTTTTACTGTCGGTATCGCTTTGTGGTTTGCTTTGGGTTTTTCTAGCAGTTGGGGCTGGATGATCTAGTGATTGAGTCGTGCCAACAGACGTGAAAGCCAAAAACGATAAGAAGAATAGAGCGACGGTATGCACAGGGGTTAAGCTATATCATGAGTGTAATTAGAAGAAAAAGAATAAGCCTCATAAAAAGACGCTCCGCCCAAAGGCAGATATCTTGAAGATCGGAAGCAATCGGCAGGACACGGTTGAGAAAGAACTCGATGTGTTGAAGAGACCCGCGAACGGTTGGCCGAAATGAATGTTCAGGGGCGGTTCCGAACCGCCCCTGCAAGTTTGTGGTTAACGTCCTTTTTGCGTTTCGCTAGTGCATACATCACAGTGTCTATACCCGTTCATGCCGGGACGCCGTTCGGGTTGCGGAATATCGCGACCCGGAGCACAAGCGTTGTTATCGTGATATACGCGATTGTGAGTAGGTTTGAGACCTTCGTTCACTGAATAGAAATTCGGAACTATCGTCATCGATTTACCCTCCTTTAAACAAAATGTTGCTATATCTGTACATCACCAATATGTTAGGCGAAGAAAAACCGAAGTCAAGGCGTCCTCCCTGTGGATATCACAAGTGCTGTGGAAAACTCGGAACGGTCCTCGCGCTCCGCTAGTGTGAGAAAGGCTTAATGTGCCTAAGAAAATACGTGGACACAGATGGTCGCTTGAGACTCGTACAAGGCTCTTTCGGTTCGGAATGATTTGTACGGTGATCGGAGCGATTGGAGTAATTTTTTCTGTAGAGAGCGCGAAAGAGTTCGGGTTTCAATTTCCTCCTCATTTCTTATTGTTCGCCTTATTGGCCGACGCCTATTGCTTTTGCTTTCTCTGGTGGTTGCTCAAGCGCGGATAACATTTTTTGTCTCGAAGTGAGAGATTCAGATCAGACCGCGACGGAAGGGCCTTGCGCAAAGTACATGCTTCCGAAAAAGTAGCGACGGTCAAACGCGGCGGCGAAGATCGAATTGCCTTTCCCGGCGTGTCCCAAGCAAGCGCGTGTTGATTTATGAAAACGAAGCGGTGAATCCGGAGCAATAGATTAGGTGGCTTGGTGCTCTGCGCCCATCCATACTTTCCATTTAAGTCTCGAGGAGATCAATTCACATGGCACAGGCAGGCGAACTTAATAAGACTATTCGACAACAGACGGGCACAAAAAAGCAACGCATCCTAAAAGCGACTGAGAAGTTGCTTCGGCAAACTACCCGGCCGCGCCCCCAATGATAGAAAGTCACTCCAATCTGTTTGTTGGTACGCAATACGACGAAGAGGCGATCCGCGGCAGAGAGGATTGGTTCGTGGTCTCTGCGGCTAAGTTTCCTTACCACAAGGATGCGCTCGGTTACGACGGACGTGAAGCCCCCAAAGACCATGCAGAATATGCGTTCGCCCGTAGGCCGGGCTCGCTGATTCTGAATCTAGTGGACGCGGACGATGTGAAATTCATTGGCCCGGAGACTGTTTCTGCCGCCGTGGATGGGATTCACGAGCACATCGGATGTAGGAAGGTTCTCGTTCATTGCAACCAAGGCGTTTCGAGATCGCCCTCGATCGCGTTCTTATATTTGTTGAAGTTCACGGATCACTTTCGCCGGGAAAGCTTCGACGAAGATCTACAGGACTTCTTAAGGCTTTATCCGCCCTACGAACCTGGGCGCGGCATGTCGGAGTTTGTTCGTGACAACTGGTCCACGTATGTCGCAGGTACTAAGCTCAACGGCGCACCTCCGTTTGCCGAAACCCTGGCGTGCGTTGGGACGATCGAGAAGGGGCGAAACCCGCAACTGAGTAACGAAAACCGCGGGGGGGCGAATATGGTTGAGACTGACGGAAAAACCTACATCAACGCGATCAAGGGCTTCGAATAGCATTTGGGCGTGGGCGATTCGGACGATTCGGCGATTTTGAGTTAAAATCCGCCCAGTTCCATGATTCGCGGAATCACTCGCAGAAGGACGCAGACTATTGTCCGTTTAGTAACATAAGTTTATACTCGATTTTACGTTTCGATTTCTTGGCTGTTTTCTTACATAGGACGCCAAAGGTGGATACGCTCGATGCCTAATCTTGAGAGGGTGCTGAGCCTTCTCGAAGTCACAACCACGATCGAACATACCCAGAATTTTATCCGCAGCATAAATCCTGACATACCATCATCGGCAAACTCTTGGGTTGATTTGAGGGGACGAATCGAGAATGCCGTGACTGCTCGCTCAATTTCAATGGGCCAATTGACACAGTTTGTTGCGGAAACCGAAGAATGCGCTCGGCAACAAATAATCTGGTACAGTTGCGATCCCGCATATGTGCGAGAGGTTGTCGCTGACCTCGAAACTCGGGCTCGCCGTGTTCGATTACAGCTGAACGTGGAACGCAGTGTTCTGACGGCTCCTCGCACTCCCGCGATCGTCCTGGTTGGCAGCAGACCAGAAGAACTCAAGTTAAAGTTGGTCGAGAGAAGAGAGTGGTGGGAGCCAGTCAGCGACCTTATAGAAGGCAGAGAAGGAGCGAAGATTCGTACAAAGCAATTTCGACAACAATCAGCACGAGCCGTCGTTTGCTTGAGGGTCGAAGTCCCTACAGGCCTAGGTTGGCTGCATGTACAGAAGGTCGAGGCAACGAGGATTGAATACAATACAATAGAAGAGGCGTGGCGTGTTTTTGCACCCTTGGTCGAACAGGCGCGCTTCCAGCCCTTCGATCTATCACGAGCGTTTGAGCCCCTTTTGGCGTCGGATGAAGTGATCAGGAAGAAGGGTAATATTTTCGATGCCGGGGGCCGTCCCATCTCGTTCGGTACAAGAGGCTCTGCGACTGACGACTTTATCCAGAGTGGATTCTGGAGCCGCTCCGCCACGGAAGAGGAATTCACGACCAGGAACTTGGGGTTGTCATGGAAGGAGAATGGAAATCAGTTGGAAAGTCCACTTCTAACTTTTATCAGCAGTATGCCTGAACAGATCGGAGGCGGAAAAAGGAGAGCCGACGAACCAATAAGTGCTGTCTATATCAATCGCCATTGTGTTCGCAGCGAGATCACGCATGTTATCGAACGTCTTAGACATTTTAATCGGTAAGCACAGCGGTGAGATGCCGAGAGTCAAGCGCGTATTGGCCAGCACACTCGCCATTGCGGATGCGAACCAGAATACGATATTTGTTCCTGCCGTAGCTAAACTTGCCGGCGAGGATAACGGCACAGTCAGAAATATTCTCGGAGAGTTGACTGACCTCGCTATTGTAACCCGCAAATTTCGCGTGCGCTGCCCAAACACCTTCGACGGGATTCGCGAATTCGATGTTAAGCCCTCACTTCCTATTGAAATAGAGTGTACTCAGCATCCATTGTGCCCAGACGCGACTCACGTATTTAACGACCCGGCGGAGGTCGAAGTTTTCTACACGATCTCGACTGACGACGCAAAAAAAAACTTCAGCAATATTATTCACCGGCTGAATGGAAAGCTGGCGATGTCGGGAGGGCGTTAGCTTCGAAAGAAGTGGATTCGTTGGATAAGTATCCAAATATAGTGATTAAAGAGCTACACGTGCACGCGCAAGATCCTGTCCCAATCCAGGTAGCCTTCTTTGTGTCTTGCCTTAGCATACTTGCGATGGTCGCTGGAGTCTTTTGGATATTCAAAAACCCCTTGGTCGGTACGTTAGTTTGCGTGATTGCCCTTTTCATTTTCACCCTTGCGGGCATATTTACGTTGCGTCAAGCGGATAAGATCAGCGAGGGCTCATTCCTGAAGGTGTTGAACAAGGTCTACTCTAAGATTCCGGGTCTCAGCGCGTTGCTGAATTTGTTCGCACCGAGAAGATAGGTTGTCTCACCTTTGATGCCGAAACAACCAGAAATCCAGAAGGCTGCGTACGGCTCACTGAATCAAGTGTTTGAGATCTGCACCGAGTGTGGATGGCCTTGTGAAACAGTGCAGAAGGATTATGGAGAACACACTATTTTTCTTTGAGCGATCGACCGACCTGTTGTTGAGCAACAAAGGGACCTTCACAAAATATTACAAACTCACCCGATTTTCGTCCTTCGGTTCTGAAGCCCCTGCACACGTACGTACCGCCTTCAGCCGTTGGGATCTTGATCGAAAAAAGGTCGAATAACGTGCATTCGCTTTCGGCATGTTCTTTTGTCTCCCAACACGCGGCAGATTCGGGATTAGAAGTGAACCAGAAGTCAGTAATGTCATCTTCTGGTTTATCGCGTTGCTTCCAGCGGTTAATAAATGCCTTGGCCATCGTTACGTCTCCGAGAGATGACTTACGATTTCTTTATGCGCTTCTTCGATTCGTAAATTAAAGATTTACTTTGCCTCGAATTTTGCGGGTTGCCGATGGTTCGTTCGCGTAGCGGCTCGGTATTTCCCATGCAAGCGTCAAATCGCGGTATCCGCCGATTGGCACTCCCAGCTTGAATTCCCGGATACTTGTTGCCCGGCCTGTGCCAACTAGAACATCAGTGAGCAGCAATTCCGCAAGCGGGCGAACGATTTCCTCTGAAACGGGATTCTCCCGCAACGGTCTGAAGGGGTCGGTAATTTCGGCCGCGAAACCCATCAGCTGATCGGCCATTGGATTGCGCTCCCCGAAAAGTACGGTCCGTAAGCCGCTCTCGGTGAGGTCGGCAGGGGTCATCTTTCCGAACGTGATGTCGAGGAAAGAATCTCGTTGAATGTCCTGTGCTTCGAGTTCCAGGCGAATCATTTTTGACTTAGCCGAAGTACTCGTGACTTGAACTCCCGCGACCTTCACGAATTTACAGCGGCCGGACCAGGTAAATCGCGCTTTCGCACCGCGATTCCATTGGTCGCCACGTGCCTTTTCGAGCGCTCGCGCCACAGCATCGTCTTTTACACGCGCCGTTACATTGATGAGGTCGCCGCAGTCCTCAACCTCGCTAGAACGGAACACAATGTTTCCCAATTTGCACCAAGGAGCCAAATCTTCAGCCGCGATAGTGTTCATCCTCTCTTCGACCTGACTTCGCAGATCAGCGACCGTGTGAAATTTTGGAACGACATGAAAAGTGCGGACTTCATCGAGAAAAGATTGTTCATGTCCCTCCCTATCCGCCGCCGCCGAAGCCCAAACCGCAATTCGCAAGGCGTGTTTTGCAGCGTGAAGATATTCCGTGTGTGTTGCCGAGAATCTCGTTTTCAAGGGTATGCCGTACCGCCTGCCCAGAATTCCGATATAGATGTCCGAGCCTTCGACTTCGGTAAGGTAGGCGTCCTCGGGATCCGCATCGCGCCCCCCGAACTCCTCAAACATTACGGCGCGCATGCCCACAGCGCGGACGCCGGCAGCGACAGCGCGCCGCTCATCGACCAGTTCTGTCATCACGCTCGAAATGAACGCGCGCTTGTCGCGCGCCCATTCACGCACCGTTTCGGCGGGGGGTAGATCCGCGGCGGCGGCACGATCTATCCGCATCACTTCGTAATCGTTGGGATTCCCTGGCATAACTCTAAGCTCCGCGGACCAAGCCGGCCAACTCATCATGCGATATGCCTATCTTCGCATTGAGCCGCCCGCCGGTCGAGTTTGTGTTTTGCTTTTAAGCGGTCACGCCAATGGAGAAAATTCAGGCAAATCGATTCCAAGTGGCCGAATAGACTGTCGCGATAGTGATTTGTGACCTTTGCGCCTACCCTTTCAGACCCCAGAACAAACCCCGTAGCAAACCCCATAACCCACACAATCATGGCTTCTTTCGGCCTGTTCAACCCAAGCGACACCAACGTAAGTTATTGAAAACCAAGCGATGCGGGTCCCCACCGACAGATTATGAGTCCGCTGCTCTAACCGCTGAGCTACGGGCCCACATCTCTTATAGCATTCCTCGCCAAAAAAATTTAGCGAACATCGTTCGGGGGACGCGC
>Ga0302325_10003570_pt1 | contig 36579 bp, 16 predicted proteins | sample Palsa_T0_2_FD_201948 | JGI IMG/M metagenome (GOLD analysis project Ga0302325, IMG submission 201948) | Peat permafrost microbial communities from Stordalen Mire near Abisko, Sweden - Palsa_T0_2 | ecosystem: Environmental > Terrestrial > Soil > Palsa > Peat permafrost | place: Sweden: Abisko...
CAGTATCAGACCAAGAGCCAGTACCGCTCGCTGCTTGATAAATCGCCTCCGCGCTTCCCGCACGATCCACTTTTGAAGTGTGTCTCGTGTATATCACAAAGCCCGGTTCGTGTCTGTAAGGGTTTCCCTGATTTTGCTGTAGGGTATTCCCTTACAGGCTGGATAGGGGTTTAAGCACCAAGAACCAGCCTCCGCGTGTGTGGTCCGTGTGCGGTTGGGGAGTTTTCGGCGTTCATCGAACGTCGGTGCAAGCTCTGAATGAACGGGATGGTGAGATGGGAGCATTTATTCTCGACGCAGTGTTGAAAAGCCTGTATAATCACTGCGGTTGTTTGACAGGAAGGGATTGGGGAGCAGAGAGTTGCATGTTTCTGCAAAACGAACCCAATTGCCGCATACGACAGCGGTGTTTGCGACCCAGGCGCGGCGTGGTCGCGTCTCATGTTCGGTTCGGCTCCGTCCGACCCGGCTTTTTCTGCCGTAGTTTCGGGTCAATCTTATTGGGCGGCAGTTGATTCAGAATGTCGTCTCGCCGCGTGGGGGCACGCGGCCTACAACGACTTCGCTTGGGCGACCGGCACTTGGAAACTGTGAGCCGGGGTTCTGCCGTTGGTCTTCGGCTGGATGTCTATGGAGGTGTTGCCAAGTACCTGCGCAAAGCAGACGTGCGGCTACAGGAAGGTTCGCCGAGATGTTGCGACATGTCCACGAGAAGCGAAGGGGCGCAACCTCGTGGTTGCGCCAGTGTTCCATTTTAGGTTATGAACCAGCGGGGTATATCATGATGAAAAAATACGGCCTTCCTCTTTTGTTGATTGCGGTTTTGGTGCTGGCTGGCCGCCCCGGCCGAGCGAGTACGATTTCGCTGACAACGCTCTACAGCTTCATCGGCGGCGCGGACGGTCTGCAACCTCACGGCGCGCTTATCGAAGGCAGCGACAGCAATTTTTACGGGACGACCTACGGTGGCGGATTGAGCGGTGCGGGTACCGTGTTCGCGATGAATTCAGTGGGGACACTGACGACCCTGTACACCTTCAGTGGCACTGCCGACGGCGCGCAGCCGCGCGGGGCGCTGGTGCAGGGCAGTGACGGCAATTTCTACGGGACGACCTTTGCGGGCGGGTTATTGAGCGGTGCGGGCACGGTGTTCTCCGTGACGTCGACGGGGATGCTGACGACACTCTACCGATTTAGTGGGGGGAGTGATGGCGGCCAACCATACGGGGGCCTGGTGGAAGGCAGCGACAGCAATTTTTATGGGACGACCTACGGAGGCGGAGTGAACAGCGCGGGCACGTTGTACCGGGTCAATTCGCTGGGAACGCTGACGACGCTGTACAGCTTCACCGGTGGCTCGGACGGCGCCAACCCGGCGGCGGGACTCATCATGGGGCCCAACGGCAGTTTCCTGGGGACGACCTACGCTGGCGGAACGAGCGGCTCCGGCACCGTGTTCGTGATCAATTCGCTGGGGACGCTGACGTCACTCTATAGCTTCACGGGCAGCACGGATGGCGCCAATCCATTGGCGGGTCTTGTCGAGGGGCCCAAGAGCAATTTCTTCGGGACGACCTTTGGCGGAGGGGCGAACGGCACGGGGACGGTGTTCAGGATCAACCTACAGGGTGGCTTCGCATCGTTGTATAGTTTCACCGGCGGCGCGGATGGCGCCCAACCCGAGGCGGGCCTGATTTTTGGCAGCGACGGCAATCTCTATGGGACGACCTCAGGCGGAGGCGGAAGCGGATTGGGCGCGGTGTTCAAGATCAGCATGACGGGGTCGTTCACGCCGCTCTACAACTTCAGTGGCAGCGACGGCGCGAACCCCGAGACGGAGCTTCTCCAGGGCAGCGTCAGCAATTTCTACGGGACGACCGCCGCCGGTGGGCTCGACAACGCGGGAACGGTCTTCACGTTGATACAACCGTGCACGTATTCCCTTTCGTCAAGTCATGTGGCGTTGCCCGCCATCGACGACCAGGGCACGTTTACCATTACGGCCGGCATTACCAACTGCCCGTGGATGGCGACCAGCTCCGTTGACTGGATCACGATCACTTCAGCAGCCAGCGGCCTCGGCGACGGGACGATTTCGTATTCCGTGGCGGCCAATCCCAGCCCCACCGCGCGTTCGGGCACGATTACGGTTGCCGACAAGACGTTCACGGTCACACAACAATCTCAAGTGCTCGGGCAATTCCTGCTGGGGACATACAACGGTCTGGTCCAGCAAGCGAGCACGCCGGCGCAGGCAAGTTCGGGTTTTATCAGCCTCGTCCTCGCCAAGACGGGATCGTTCAAGGCGACACTGACATGGGGCGGTGTGCGCTCCACGTTCAGCGGAGCGTTTGATTTATCCGGCAACGCGACCAATACCGTAGCGCGCAAGACCCTGAGTTCGTTACAGGTCATCCTGCAGCTGTTGGCAGTGACCAACAACACGGACCAAATTATGGGCACGGTGTCCGATGGCGTGAACACATCGGAGCTGTTGGCGGATCTGGCGGTGTTCAGTTCCGTGAACCCATGCCCGTTCGCAGGAAAATACACGTTTCTACTGACGCCCGCGGACAGCAGCGATACGACTGTTCCCCAAGGATACGGGTACGGGACGCTGGCCGTGGCGACCAGCGGCAGCGGTGTCATGCAAGGTATGTTGGGCGATGGGACCAAGATCAGCGCGACCGTTCCCGTCTCGGGCTATGGCACGTGGCCGTTGTACGTCTCGCTCTACAAGAACCAGGGTTTCTGCCTCGGCCTGCTGACCTTCGGCAGCAATAGTACATTGACCGCGGCCGTGGACTGGTTCAAGCCGCCTGTGCCGAAGAATCTCGATTATCCGGCGGGATTTACGACGACAGTTTCTCTGGACGGCGGGGTCTACATCTCGCCGAAGTCAGGTGGCCCATCGATCGCGGGGAGTGGACAGTTGACCCTGGGCGGAGGCAACCTCCAGAGCAATCTGGTCAAGAACGTCGTCATTGATGCGCAAGGGAACGTCACCGTGACGCCGCTTGACGTGGACAAGCTTACATTGAAGATTCAGCCCACCACCGGGCAGTTCAGCGGTGGGTTCGTGAATCCCGCCGTCGGCAAGACCACCAAACTCAACGGCCTGCTCCTGCAGTCGGATAACACCGGTGCCGGCTACTTCGTCGGCCCCACGCAGACCGGATTCATCATCTTCGACACCACACCATAACGCCATTCGGCGGCCGCAAGAAATCGTTTCACAAGCGGGCGGGTTCGGATAAGATGGTCCGGACTCCGAATGTTTACCGCACGCACATTGCGCGAAGGCAAATGGCCGATTCTGATTTTTGCGGCGCTGACGGCCGTCGTGGGGTGCTTGAACCACGGCGCATGGTGGTGCTGGGCGTTGACGGGCATCCCGGTCTTACTGTTGCTGTTCACCATATCATTCTTCCGCGACCCAACGCGCCCAGCGCCCGCCGAAGCAAAAGCCATCCTCGCGCCGGCGGACGGAAGAATCGTCGAGATCAAGCCCGCCCGCGAACCGCATTTTCTGAACGGCGAAGCGATCATGGTGGCAATTTTCCTGTCGGTCTTCGACGTGCATGTGCAGCGCGCGCCGATTGACGGTGAAATCAAGTTTGTGCAATACAACAAAGGCAAGTTCCTCGACGCGCGTGACGTGAATGCCTCGCTCCAGAATGAGAACCGTGTGGTCGGCATCGAGTCCCCCGACGGATTTCGGGTGACGGTGCGGCAGATTGCGGGGCTGATCGCGCGGCGGATCGTGGGCTGGGCGGACAAAGGCGCAACACTCTCGAAGGGAGAGCGGTTTGGGATGATCCGGTTTGGCTCGCGGGTGGAATTGTTCCTGCCGCCGGGCACGGAGATTGCAGCCAAAGTTGGCGACTACGCGAAAGGTGGTGAGACGATCATTGCCCGACGGAAATGACATTCGACCACGGACAGAGACTCGCCCGTTGAACGCTGGCGCTTCGCCGGACAGCGAAGAGCGCGTGCGCATCTATTTTCTACCGAACCTGCTGACGGCGGGCAATCTCGCGTGCGGGTTCTTCGCGCTCACGTGGATTTTCAAGTATCAGGCGGACGGGGGCTTCGAGCCGATCAATACGGCCATTCGCCTGATTCTGGCGGCATTTGCATTCGATCTCTTCGACGGGCGGCTGGCGCGGCTGGCGAACAAGGAATCCCGGTTCGGTCGTGAGTTCGATTCGCTGGCGGACATCGTGAGCTTTGGGGTCGCGCCGGCGTTTCTGATTTATCGGATCGTGCTGCAGGAATTTGAATCAGGCTGGATCATCGCGGCCATCTATCTGGTCTGTGGCGGGATTCGGCTGGCGCGATTCAACGTGCAGAGCATGCGACCGGGAAGTTCTGACGGGCGAGAATTCGTCGGCTTTCCGATTCCATCGGCGGCCGCGTTGGTAGTGAGCGTGACGATGCTCATCATGTGGATGGTGGGGCATGACCGGACGCTGGGCAACTGGCGGTTTGTGCTACCGGCGCTGATGCTGTTGTTGTCCGCCCTGATGGTAAGCAACGTGCGCTATCCGACGTTCAAATACATCGACTGGACGCTATCCCGGTCGGTGGCCACGTTTGCGACAGTGGTGATCGTCGGACTGCTGCTGGCGCGGTACTTCCAGATCACGCTGGCGCTGTTGTTCATTGCCTATCTCCTGTACGGTCTCGTGCGGCCGTGGGTCAGCAAGCGGTGGCGCCGCGAGATCGAGTCGGACGAAGAGAGCGAAGACGATTCGGCGGAGGAGTAGGCAAGGGCGCCGTGGAAAACATTTTTCGACCCATGATCGCGGGATTCGTCTGCGGGCTCGTCGTCTCGGTGCCGGTCGGTCCCGTCAATCTCACGGTGATCAACCAGGCGCTGCGCCGGGGGTTCAGCGCCGGATTTCTGATGGGCCTCGGCGCGATTTGCGCCGAGGCGCTGTACGCATCGCTCGTGCTGTGGGGGCACTCGTCCATTCTCCAAACACCGCACATATTCGGCATCCCGCGCAAGAGCATCGTGGTCGGCGTGCGTGTCGCCGCCCTCGTGGTGATCGCCGTGCTGGGCGTTCGCTACCTGTTGTACAAAGCTGAGCGGCTCGATGCCAGCGAAGCCACCGCCCGGCAACTGGACGAACGCTGGCACCATCCGCAGTCGTTCATCCTCGGGTTTGCGCTGACCATCACGAACTTCATGATGGTGGTGGTGTGGGCGACGCTGGTCACCCTGCTGGACGCGCATGACTGGGTCACGCCGGCCCGCGCCAGCCGGATCTTGTGTGTGGTGGGAGTGCTGATCGGGGGCGCCGTGTGGTTCTGCCTCATGTCGTTCTTTGTGTCGCGCGCGCATCGGCGCGTGAAGAGCGGAACATTGACCGTGCTCGTGCGCGCCTGCGGCGTGCTGTTTCTGGGCTTCGCGGGATTGCTGGCATATAAGTTGTTTCGGGGCTGACACGCGGCGCGGTGGCTGCGGCGAATTGACTTGGTCAGCGGGCGACCGTACACTTTTACGAATGACCAAGCCGAAGCAGACCGCGCTCGGGAGCCTGCCCCGACTCTTGGGTCGGGGTTGGCTGATGCGGGCAAGGCAGTTCCTCGAAGAATCCCCTGCCGAAGGCGTTGGGGCGGCGCCGATTTTCCACAAGCTGCGCACGGCGGCGCATTTCGTCAGCCTTGTGGTCCGGGGATTCGTCAACAATCGCTGCCCGCTGCGGGCGGCAGCCCTCTGTTACACGACGCTGCTGGCGCTGGTGCCCCTGTTGGCGGTGGTCTTCAGCGTCTCGAAAAGTTTTTTGCAGACGACCAGCGCGGACGTGGTCCCCAAAGTCATTGACGCCATCGTGGAGAAAGTCGCGCCGCAGCTCGAATACGTACCCGCGGAAGGTCAAGCACCGCCGGCGGGCACGACGGGAAAAGGCCACGTGGTGGTCACGACGCAGGCCCGCCAACAGGTCGTGCAAAGCATCCAGTCGTTCATTGGCAACATCGACGCGGGCCGGCTCGGCACGGCCGGCACGGTGCTGCTGGCTCTGGTGGCGGTGCGGTTGTTGATGACGATCGAACAAACGTTCAACGACATCTGGGGGATTCAGAAAGGGCGATCGATCTGGCGGAAAGTGGTCTATTACTGGACCTCGATCACGCTTGGGCCGATTGTGTTGTTGACCGCGTTGGCGGCGACGGGGACGGCTGAGTTTACGAATGCGCTGGGCCGGCTGTCGTTGGCGCCGGGCCTCCAGCGCGGGCTGCTGCAAGTCACGCCCTACGTCGTTTTGTGGATTGGCTTCGCGCTCATGTACGGGCTGATGCCGAACACTCGGGTGCGTTTTCATGCCGCGCTGATCGGCGGGTTCGTCGGTGGGACGTTGTGGCAGTTGAACAGCCAGCTCAACACGATGTATATCTCGCGCGTCGTCAGTTACAGCAAGATCTACGGCGGGCTGGGGGTCGTGCCGGTGTTCCTGCTGGGCCTGTATTTTTCCTGGCTGATCGTGCTATTGGGCGCCCAGGTGTCCTTCGCCGCGCAGAACGTGCACCTCTACATGCAACAACGCGCCAGCGAACGGATGGACCAGGCCCGGTGCGAGTTGCTGGCCTGTCGCGTTGTTCTCCGGGCATGCCACAGTTTCCTGCGCGGCGCGCCGCCGCCGAATACCGAGACGCTGGCGAGCCAGCTTCATGCGCCGTTGCAGGCGCTCAATCGGATCGCGCACCGACTCGTCGAAGGCGGCGTGCTCGTGGAGGTCGCCGACGGCGATGGGGGCTTGCAGCCGGCGCATCCGCCCGAATCCATCACCATCGCCGACGTGCTACACGTGGTTCGCACCAATGACGGAAGTCGCGGAGACGAGCCGAAGCGGCCGGGCGTGGAGCCGGTCGAGCAAATGTTGTTCGAACTCGCTGCCGTGGTGCGCGCCGCTCCCGCTAACGCAAACTTCGGTGACCTCGCCTTGAAGCTGGAGTAGAACTCAGGCACACTTGATTTGATGGGTTGCTGGAGGGCGAGGCTCCTGCCGAGCCGCTTCGTTGCTCTCCCAACCACGGCTCGCCGGGAGGCTCGCCCTCCAAATTTATGAACTGCTGTTGCGCTAGTACTCCGCCGAGTTTGCCGCCAAAGCTACGGGTGCAGCGCCGGTCCGCTGTACGAAGAACCTGACACAAGTGTGCCAACATGTCAGGTAGACTGAACACACAAATCCCGTTGGTAACCCTCTGTAAGTTGTTCGAGTGTCGTTCCTAACATTGGCTAAGTACCGATTTCTGTGATGGTTGCATTTTGATTGACTTTGCATCCCGCAATACCTTATTTTTATTGGCATACGAGACGCTTGGTCACCAGTCGCTTGGAGAAGCGTCCTCGATAGGGTAGGGGTCCCGCTGGAAACGGGACAGGTGTTTTGTCGTTAAGGGTACAGGGTAAAAAGGGAATGGGTATGATGTACAGGGGCAGTGGAGTAGCGGGCGAGGGTCGCACTGCAAACGGACACGCGGCGGTTGCGTGGCTGTTGGAGATTCTCCTCACAACTGGAACCATCCAGTCTGCATATTCCTTCATCGTGTGTCCTTCGTCTGGAGGGCAACACGGTGCGTTGGCCATCCAATCCGGTCCCCGGCGAGCGAGTTGAGTTGAAACATGTGCACAATGTTCCATAGGCTACAGTATTCTTCGCGGCGATGCCTCCGCGATCGTTCCGGGCAGGCGCTCGTCGAATTTACCCTGGCGGCAACGATGCTGGTCCTGCTGGCATTCGGGATGATCGATTTCTCCCGGGCCCTGTATGACCACGAGGTCATGATCAACGTTTCCCGCGAGGGATCCAATCAGGCGGCGCGAGGCGGGGGAACTTCGATTAACGCGGCCCTTTCCAACGCGATCACTGCGGTGGTTCTGGGCGCCGCTCCTCTCGATTTCGCGGGGTCCAATGGGAAGGTGATCATCTCCGCGGTGTTCAACAACGCGGGGAACATTACCGTAATCAGTCAGGCGACGAGAGGGACTCTCTCCACCGCCAACAGCCTGGTGGGCACCGTTGGATCAGGGGCCAAGATGCCCAAGACATCGCCCCAGATTCCGTCAACCAACAAGACCATGTACGTCACAGAAGTTTTCTACGGTTTCGCCCCGGTCACCCCGGTGGGCAAGCTGTTCATGAGCCCCACTCAATTGTACGACGCCGCGTACTTTTAGCGATTCGACGAAGGAACCATGATGAGATTGATCGCTCGATGGAACGCCCGGCACAGCCGCAACGCCGGCCAGATCATTGTACTGTTCGCGCTGTATTTGCTGGTCCTGATCGTCATCATTGGTCTGGCCGTCGATCTCGGATTTGCCTATGTGACCAGGGGGGAACTCTCCAAGGCAGTGGACGCCGCCGCCCTGGAGGGGCTGAACAACATCAACCTGGGTACGGTCACCGCGACGTCAGTCGCGTCGGCTACATTCGCTGCCAACTACGCGCCTAAGGGCAAGCCGGGCCGCGACCTCACCGCGATCAGCCCGAACATTGTCTTCAGCACCGACTCCAATACCAACACGACGATAACCGTCAGCGCCCAGACGCAGATCAAAACGTTTTTCGTCGGGCTTCTGCCCGGTTGGAGCACGCTCACAGTCGGCACCAGCAACCAGGCCACCCGCGCGAAGCTCATCGTGGAACTGGTTCTGGACAGATCAGGTTCGATGGGCACGGATGGTGGGGGAGCTGCGATGCCCGGAGCGGTGTCGGGTTTCCTGGGCGCGTTCGATGACAACAGCGACAAAGCGGGATTGGTAACATTCGCTTCCAGTGACACCAACAATGTACCGATCACACAACCATTCATCGCGACGATCAACAAAGATGTTGCCGCAATATTCCCCTCGCAGTGCACGGGGAGCACATTTTCTCAAGGCGGATTGACCGACGCTCTGGTAGAAATCCAAGCGGCGACCTTGTCCGTTCCCACCGGCCAAACTGTCGTCAAAGCGGTCGTTTTCTTTACTGACGGCTTCGCTAACGAGATCCAAGCTTCGCTGCATTGCGATGCGGCGAGCACGACCAACGTAATCTGGAATTTCGGTGGATTTGATGTTCAAGACGGCGACAATGTGAAGTTTTTCGTCCCAGGCGTGGTGGAGGATCCAGGCGCATGCCAAATTTACAATAGCTGCTCGAATCCCGGCCAATATCCTTCCTGCGACTGCCCAGGAACGAACTCGTACGCATCAATACTCACCGGTACACAGGAACCATTTTGCCGAGCCAACATAACAGCGGACGCGGAGAATAACTGCATTCAACTGGCGAACCAAATGCGCGCCACCAGCAACATTGTCTACTCGATCGGGATGGGCAACGATCTCAACCAGGAGTTCCTCGAGGAAGTTGCGAACGATCCCAGCGCGACCAATTACGTCGCGACGGGCTTCGATGGCGAATTTATTTATGCGCAAGACGCCTCCGAACTGCCGGCAGTCTTTGAACGGGTCGCCGAGAAAATCCTGCTGCGGTTGACGCAGTAACCACGGGCGAGGATCGTCTCTCTGACGCGGTTACCAATGAGCGGTAATCAGTGTCCAATCCACTGAACACGCGGAGTGTTCAACTGACCTTGACACCACTGTTCAATGTGTACAGCAAGCTGAACACACGACCCGTCTGAAGAGACAGGTATTGGGCGGCTTCGGAAAAACCTGAACTGTCGCAAAATTGCGCAACCACCGCGTCGACTGCGGGTTACGTAGTTACGCATATGTTGGCCTCCGAAGGCTTATTTTTATTGGCACAGCGGTCGCTAATATATAATGCGATTTGGAGAGGTATGTCGTTGAGTTGCGGGTTGAACACAGGCCCCGTGCTGCCTGTGTTGTGCCGAACGTGAAACGTGAGCGTGGGTAGGGTGTCGCCATATGACTGAAAACGTGATTGTGAAGCAGTTGCAGGGGATCGCCGCGAGGTTGACGGACGATTCCGAACTCCAGAAAGACCTCATGCAGGAGATGTTCGTGCATCTCGTGCGCGTCCAGACCGCCGAACCCGGCCAGACGCTGAGTTGGTACCTGAAAAGTTGCGAATTCCACGCGCGCCGGTGCCTGCGGCTCCGTGGCGGCATCGATTTACCCGAACGGTCCGGTGACGAAACCCTGCCCGGCGCGGATAAACACCGGGGCAACGGCGCACACACTCCCGCGAAGGTTGATCAAATCGTGATCCAGGGCGAAGTGATCACCAGCGACACGCTCGACCTCATTCTTCCCCAGCTCTCCGACATGCAACAGCGAGTCCTCTTCCTCCTGATGAAGGGTTGCGGCGTCCGCGAGGCCGCCCGCGAACTCGGCGTCACCCACCCGGCGGTGATCAAACACCGCAAGAAAATCGCCCGCCTCGCCCGCGAACTTCTCCAAGAGTCCGAAGGCATCGGTGTGGCAGTCGCCGTCCAAAACGGCGCCAATGGAAACGGCAACGGCAACAGCAACGGGAACGGCGGCACGCCACACACCAGCTAAGTCATCACGTCACATGGGACACCGGGGACACATAGGGAAACTGGGCGTCGGACTAATCACGGCGGCCTTGTGCCTTTCGCTGGCGAGCCGGCTGGAAGCCAGCACCCCGATTTCCCTCAGTAACGGAGTGGCTAACGCAAACGTCTCGATGACGACCAATATGGCGTCGGGATCGACATGGAACGGTGGTCAGGTTCCCACGAACGGGAATGATGTTTTCATCGTTTTTGGGAGCCTCAACAACCATGTGTCTTTGTTCCTGACGAACGCGGCATCCAACGTGTTCGTCGCCGACAGTCTTACCATTACCAACATGGCGGCCCTCGGCAACGGCAATCTCAGCGTAGTATTCAGCGGCCCTGCCTTTTTCACCAGCGGCGTCGCGCGAGTTAATTTTAACGGCGCGGGGACAACGACGGCGGGCGATACGACACTGGCCTTTTCCAACAATGTGACGTTCGGCGCGATGAACTTCATTGGCAACGGCGGCGGCAATAGTCAAAATAGTGCCACCCTTACGCTGGCCGGAACTTCCCAAGGCAACAGCCTTCTCTTCAACGGCGGCGGATCGCAAAAGAATTTCCTGGTCATTAGCGGCACGCTGGGATTGACGGGGACGCTCACCGCGACCAATATCAATGCCAACAACAGTTTCGGCACGATCTCGGGCAATTCCACGGTTGGCAATGTAATTATCAACAACGCTGCCGACAACCGCTTCACGATCACCAACTCCACGATGAGCATCACCGGCGCGGTGGCGAGCGTGGCCGGCGGGTTCACCCTGGCCAACAATGCCACCATGGCGCTCAGCGGCGGCGGTGGCTTGATTATCAGCAACGTGGCGCCGGTGATCAATGGCACGTTAAACATTGGCAATCAAACCGTCACCGGCGACACGAACTGGTCCAACAACGGAACGGTCGCCCTGGCCGGCGGCTACATCGGCGGCGGCAATCTTACCAATAGCAACGGGGCCACATTGCTGGGCTACGGCAATCTTTCCAATGTTGTCGTCAATCTGGGGACGATCTGGGCGACGAACAACACACTGGCCTTCGCCAGCAACATCGTGCAAAGCGGAACGATGACGATTGGCAGCGGCAGCACCCTCAGCTTGCTCGGATCGGGCCCTCTGACGAATTTCGGCGCGATCAATCTCCAAGGGGCGGCGGGTGCAGGCAACAACGCCGTATTGAACCTCGGCACCGCCGCGTTGACCAATCTCTCCGGCGGCACGATCACCGGCGGGGGCATCATTCAGAACGCTTCGCAGGTTGTGAACCTTCTGGGCGGCAGCATTCTCGCGACCAACGCCGCGGTCGAATTGCAGTTCACCAACGCCAACACGGTCGGCAACGGCGGTACGCTGGGCGCGATCGCTGGCGCGACGCTGACGTTCGGCACGGCGGGTATTGGCAGCGCGATCATCACGAACTTCGGCACCATCAACCTCACCGGCGGCACACTCAACAGCGGCACCATCACCAACCTGGCAGCGGGAGCCGTCCTCGGCTTCGGCACCATCACCAGCAACCTCGTCAATGGCGGCATCGTGACGGCCACGAATGGCAATCTGCAGATTAACGGTACCGCCAGCAGCAACGGCGTGTATCGTGCGGTGGCCGGGACTTCGGCGGCCACCCTGACGTTCGCAGGCGGCGGGTCGATCAGCGCGTTGTTCAACACGGGCGCGACCATCCAGGTAGCCAGCGTGTTGACCAACACCGGCGTGTTCGCCAACCAGGGCACGATCGTCCTTGCTGGTGGCACCTATCAGAGCGCCGCCAACTTCACCAATGCGGTGGGCAAGTTCATCGTCAATTCCGGCGCGGGCACGATCAACGCCGCCGGGGTCTTCAACCTGGGCACGATCCTCGCCACCAACGCCACGGTCACAATCAGCAATCTGGTGGCTCAGGGCGGCACGGTCACCATCGGCAACAGTGCCAGCGTGGCATTGCTTGGGGCTGGCGCGCTCACCAACTTTGGCACGATCAATCTGCAAGGAGCGGCGGGTGCGGGCAGTAACGCGGTGTTGAACCTCGGCACCGCCGCGTTGACCAATCTCTCCGGCGGCACGATCACCGGCGGCGGCATCATCCAGAACGCTTCCCAAGTGGTCAATCTCTCCGGGGGCACGATCCTCGCGACTAACGCCGCGGTCGAATTGCAGTTTACCAACGCCAACACAGTTGGCAACGGCGGGACCATCGGTGCTGCCACGGGCGCGACGCTGACATTCGGTACGGCGGGCGCCGGGAGCGCGATCATCACGAACTTCGGCACCATCAACCTCACCGGCGGTACACTCAACAGCGGCAATATCACCAATCTGGCCAATGGATTCTTTGGCGGCACAGGCCTGGTAACGGCGGCCGTAATGAACCAGGGTCGCATGAGTTTCAGCGGTACGATCAGTAACGGCCTGCTGGACTCCGGTAGCTTCACGCTCAACAATGACACCACGATCACGAGCAACATCGTGGTCAATAGCGGCGGCGTGCTGGATCTCGTGGGCAATAATCTGACCAACAGTGCCGTGCTGACGATCAACAGCGGTGGCGTGTTGACGAACGGCGGCGCGGCCAACATCGGCGCGACCGTGATGGGCGGCGTGACCAATGGCGGGACGATATACATCACCGCCAATACGTATTTCAACGGCACGGTCACCAACACAGGGGCGTTCATTTTCCAGGGCGCCATCAGCAACAACCTGGTCAATTCCGGGAGCGGCACCATTACGCTCAACAACGCGGCGACCATTACCCAGACCGCGAACATCAACGGCGGGACATTGAACCTGAACGGTCAGACGATGTCCAACGGGCTGCTGCTGGTCAGTGGTACGGGCGTGGTGACCAACGCTGTTGTCGGCGCCACGGTCAACGGCGGAATCAGCAATGCCGCCACCGTCAACTTCTCCGCCGACGCCTACATCAACGGCGCCGTGACGAACACGGGCTACTGGCTCCAACGCGGCGCGATCAGCAACGGCGTGGTCAACTCCGGCACGATGTTGGTATTGTCCAACAACATCGCGGCGCGCATCACGGGCGGTGTCGTCAACTCCGGCTCCCTGACGTTCACGAATGTTTTCGTCACTGGTCCCGTCACCAACTCCGGGTCGTTCTCCTTGAGCGGCGCGATCAGCAATAATTACGTGCAGACCGGCGGCTCGGTCACGCTGGGCAACACCGCCACCATTACCGGTACCGCCAACGTCACCGCCGGCAACTTCGACCTTAATGGCAAGACCTACACCAACGGGCTCATGATCGTCAGCGGCACGGGTGTGCTGACCAGCAGCCTGGCCAATGCGACGTTCAACGGCGGCCTGAGCAACGCCGCCACGGTGTTCCTGCCCTTGACCACAACGTTTAACGGCCCGGTCACCAACATGGCCGCCTTTTCCTGGTTGGGCACGATCAACAACGCGTATGCGCAGGGCGCTGGCACCAACCAGTTGCTCGGCACTGCCACGATCACCGGCAACGTGAGCCTCAATGGCGGACTGATGGACCTCAACGGCAACAATGAAGCTTTCGGGGCGCTCACCGGCGCGAGCGGAACGATTCTCAACAACGGCGCCGCCACCGGTACACTGACCATCGGGGCCAACAATAGCAGCGGTACCTTCTCGGGCACGATCACCAACGGCAACGGAGCCGTCGCGCTGGTCAAGACCGGCACGGGCACGGAAACCCTGACCGGTGCCAACGGCTACAGCGGTGCCACCGTCGTCATCGGCGGCACACTGCAGGATGGCACCGCCAACGCCTTGCCCATCGGCACCGCGCTCACCGTCAGCAACGCCGTCTTCGACCTCGACGGTAACGCCCAGACCGTCGCCGGCCTCAGCGACGCCAATGGCAACGCCACCGGCACCGTCACCAACAGCAGCGCGACCGCGACGTTCACGGTCAACAACAGCACCGCCAGCAGCTTCGCCGGCAAAATCGCCGGTGCGATGGCCCTCACGAAGACCGGTGCCGGCGTCCTGACATTGAGTGGCGCGAACACGTATACCGGCGACACGACGATCGGCGGCGGCACGTTGAAGCTGGGCGCCAACAATGTGATCCCCGATGGCGCGTCGGCGGGCAACGTTGCCGACAACGGCACGTTGGATATGGGAGGGTTCAGCGATGCCGTCAACGGGCTGAGCGGCACGGGTGTCGTGGACAATTCTGGCGCCGGCACGCCGACGCTGACAGTGGGCAATAACAATGCCAGCAGCACTTTTTCGGGCGTCGTGCAGAATACGACCGGGACTCTGGCACTGACCAAGACGGGCAGCGGCGTGCTGACCCTTGCCGGCGGTTCGGCCAACACGTACAGCGGGTTGACGACCGTCAACACCGGTGAACTGGATCTCGATAAAACCGCGGGGCTTGACGCCATCGCCACTGGCGGACTGACGATCGGCGGCGGGTTGGTGAAATTAATCAATGGCAATCAGATCGACAATGCCGCTGCAGTGACGATCAACACCGGCACTTTCGATCTGAATGGGAATACCGAGTCATTCAATGCGCTCGGCGGTACGGGCGGGACGATCACCAACAGTTCGAGCAACGCTGGCACATTGACTATCGGCAGCAACAATGGCGGTGGCAGCTACTCCGGCACGATTGACGATGGCGCGGGCACGATCTCCCTGATCAAGACAGGCACCGGCACCGGGACGCTCAGCGGCAACAGCACCTATAGCGGCGGCACGGTGATCAGCAGCGGGACGCTTGTGCTGGGCAGTTCCACGGCGTTGGGCACCGGCGGGTTGGCGCTGGGCACCACCGGGTTCCTGAGCATGAATGGGTTCAGCATTACCGTCGCCAATCTTTCGGGAGCGGGAACGATCAGCGAAACCGCGAATACCCCGGATACGCTGACCGTTGGAACGGACAACACAAGCACCACCTACGCTGGTGTGCTGACGGACACCGCCAGCCAAAACAGAATTCTTTCGTTGGTCAAGACAGGGACCGGCGTTCTCACCTTGACCGGCAATAACAGCTACGACGGCAGCACCACGATCGACAGTGGCGGTGCGTTAAACATCCAGAACGCCAACGCGCTGGGGACGACCACGGCCGGAACCACGGTCAACAGCGGCGGTGCGCTCCAGATTCAAGGTGGCATTACCACCCCGGCGGAGGCATTGACCCTCAACGGCACGGGCGTGGCCAACGACGGCGCGTTGCGCAACATTAGTGGCAACAACACATTTGCCGGCGCGATCACACTCGGCAGTGCCACCCGCATCAATTCCGACTCCGGTACGCTCACACTCAGTTCCTTCAACACTGGCGGCGGCTTTGCGCTGACCGTCGGTGGCGCGGGCAATGTAGACTTCACCGCCGCGATTCCGTCCACCGTCACTACGCTGACCAAGGATGGCGCCGGCACATTGATTCTGGCGAACAGCGGCGACGCGTACACCGGGGACACCACCATCAGCGCGGGCGCGCTGAAACTTGGCACGAACGGTGTCCTGCCCGATGGAAGCGGCAAGGGCAATATCGTCGACAACGGCACGCTCGATATGGCCGGGTTCAACGAGACCATTAACGGCCTGAGCGGCGGTGGCACGGTGGACAATTCGACCGGGACGGGCAACCTCCTGATTATCGGCAACAACAATGCCAGTAGCACGTTCTCCGGCGTTATCCAGAACACCAGCGGATCGCTCAATTTGGAAAAGACCGGCAGTGGCACCCTCACCCTCAGTGGCGGTTCCGCCAACACGTACAGCGGCACGATGACGGTCACCGCCGGCGAGTTGGATCTGGACAAGACCGCGGGCGTCAACGCGATTGGCGGCCCCCTGACCATCACCGGCGGCGAAGTCAAACTGTTGGCGAACGAACAGATCGCCAACGGCGCGGTGGTCACTGTCAACAGCGGCGGCAGCTTCAGCCTGAATGGGGCCACCGAAACCGCGGGCAACATGATCATTGCTTCCGGCGGTTTGTTGACGAATGGCGTTGCGGGCGGGACCCTCAATAACGGAATCACCAATGCCGGCACGGTGTTCGTCTCGCAACCCACCTACTTGAACGGCCCGGTCACAAACACGGGTGTGATGGCCTTCATCGGCGCCATCAGCAACAGTCTCGTCAACCGCGCCAGTTTCTCCCTCAACGATGACAGCACGATCACCGTCGCTCCCATCAACACCGGCACAATGGACGCCAATGGTAACACATTGACGGTGAACCCCGACTGGGCCAATTCCGGAACGATCCTCCTCGGCGGCGGCTCGTTGGCGGGCGGCAACCTGACCAACAACAGCGGCGCGACGGTCATGGAATTTGGCGCCATTTCCAACGCGGTCATTAACTCCGGCAATGTCATTGCCACCAACGGGGAATTGCGACTGGTCGGTGTCGTTAGCGGCGCCGGCGCGTACAAGGCTGCGTTGACGGGAACCCTGACCTTCGCGGGCGGCGGGTCGATCAGCGCGTTGTTCAACACCAACGCCACGGTTCAACTGGAAAGCACGATCACCAACAACAGTTTGTTCGTCAATCAGGGCACGATTGTGCTCAACGCCGGCACCTACCAGAGCAGCGCCAACTTCACCAATGCGGCAGGCGAATTCGTCATCGCCAGCGACGATAGCACGCTCAGCGCGGCCGCCCTGGTCAACCGTGGCACCATCCTCACGACCAATGCCACCCTCCTCGTCAGCAATCTGGTTATCCAGAGCGGCACAGTCACCATCGGCAACGGTGGCACGTTGATGTTGGTTGGCACCGGAGCGCTCACCAACTCTGGCGCGATCACCCTCGCCGGCTCTGCCGTTTTGGGCAGTAACGCCGTGCTGAATCTGGGTTCCACTTCATTGATCAATTCTAACGGCAGCACGATTACCGGTGGCGGCGTCATCCAGAATGCTTCCCCGGTTGTGAACCTTCTTGGCGGCAGCATCCTTGCGACCAACACTTCGGTGGAATTGCAATTCACCAACGCCAACACCGTCGGCAACGCCGGCACGATGGGCGCGACTGGCGGTGCCACGCTGACGTTCGGCACGGCGGGCGTCGGGAGCGCAATCATCACCAACTTCGGTACCATCAATCTCACCGGTGGGACGCTCAACAGCGGCACCATCACCAATCTCATCGTTGGTTTCCTCGGTGGCACGGGCACGATTACGGCCCCGGTCGTCAACCAGGGTCGGATGAACTGGGGCGGCACGATCAGCAACAATCTTCTTCAGACGGCCGGTAGCTTGACGGTGGCCGGCAGCGCGACGATCACCGGGACGGCGTCCATCAATGGAGGAACCCTGGATCTGGTGGGTGGTCAGTTGACCGATGGGCTGCTGGCGATCGGCACCGGCGCGACGTTGACCAACGGGACGGTGGGCGCCACCATCAACGGCGGCGTGACCAACGCCGGGACGGTAAACTTTGCGGCGGATGTGTATGTGCAGGGTGCGGTGACCAACACCGGTACGTGGCTGCAGCGGGGGGCGATCAGCAACAGCCTGGACAACACCGGGACGATGACGCTGATGGCCAACACGATCAATCCGCGGGTGACCGGTGGCGTGGTCAACAGCGGCTCGTTGCAGTTCAGCAACGGCCCCGGGTACATCAGCGGCGCGGTGACCAACTCTGGATCGATCTCGTTCCAGGGAGCGATCAGCAACAGCTACGTGCAAACGGCCGGCAGTATCACACTGGCCGCTGCTGGGACCATCACCGGCACAGCGAGCGTCAGTGGGGGAACATTCAACCTGAACGGCCAGACGTACAGCAACGGCCAGATGATCGTCAGCGGCACGGGCGTGTTGACCAATGGCACGGCTGGCGCCAGCTTCAACGGCGGACTGAGCAACGCTGACGTTGTCGTAGCCACGGCCAACACGTTCTTCAAAGGCCCGGTCACGAACACCGGGACGTTCCTCTGGCAGGGCGCGATCAGCAACACGTTTGTCAGTTCGGGGACTGCCAAGCTCAACAACGCCAGTACGATTACGGGCACCTCTTCCATTACGGCGGGCAGCTTCGACCTAAACGGCAAGAGTTTCTTCGACAGTCTGATGGTGGTCAACGGCCCGGGCGTGCTCACGAACTCCACCGTGGGCGCGAGCGTCAACGGCGCGGTCAATTTGCAAAACGGCGCGGTGTCGGGCCAACTGGTGACGAACGCCGCGACCCTTAGCGGTTCCGGTACAATCTCCGCGCCACTCGTCAATGCGGCGGCCGGTGTGATTACGGCGAATAACGGCCTGCTCACCGTCACGGGCGCGCTGACCCAAAACGGCACGGTCAATGTGGCGGCCTCCAGCACGCTGAATGTCCAGCCGGCATTTGCGAACAACGGCTCGCTGAACATGCAGGGTGGTTTCCTGGCGGGGGGCAACGTCACCAATACGGCGAGTGGCAACATCAGCGGCTTCGGCACGATCTCCAATGTTGTGGTGAACGCGAACCTCATCACCGCGACCGGCGGCACTTTGACGATGACCAGCGCACCCACCACGCAAGCCGGTAGTGGTATCAGCGTGGCGGGCTCGGGTGTGCTGAACGTTACGCCTGACTGGGTCAATGGTGGCACGCTCGCCATTGCTGCAGGCGGGGCGGTCACCGGCGGGACGCTGACCAATACCGGCCCCCAACTGAGCGGATCTGGATTCATCAAGTCGTCTGTAGTCAATCAGGACTACATGAACTTCGGGGGCACGATCAGCAACAACTTGCTGCAGACGGCGGGCAGTTTCACGCTTAGTGGCAATGCCACGATCACGGGCAACACTACAATCAATGGTGGCACGCTTGACCTCGAGGGCGACGCCATGACCAACGGCCAATTGGTCATCGGCAGTGGCGCGGTTCTGCAGAACAGCGGCGGCGCCACAACCCTGAACGGCAACATCACCAATTCGGGAACCGTGAACTTCTTCCTGAACGCCCAGGTCGATGTCGACGGGCTCGTTGTCAACAATGGTACCTGGTTCCAAACCGGTATCATCAGCAACAATTTGGTGAACAATGGAACGTTTGAGTGGTTGACCTGGACTAGCGGAGGGGACACACCGTTGCTTACCGGGAGCATCAGTAACTCGGGTTCGCTGGCGCTGATTTCCGTGGATGCCGCGCAGATCAACGGCTCGGTCACCAACATCGGGACATTCGCGCTGCACGGAACCGTCAGCGGGAACTATCTGCAGACCGCCGGAAGCTTTATCTCATCAAATGCGACGATTGCCGGGACGGCCACGGTCACGGGTGGCACCTTTGATCTTTCCGGCAACACGTACACGGGTTCACGCATGATCCTCGGCGGAACAGGGGTGCTGACGAATGGCGTTGCCGGCGCCACGTTCAACAGCGGGCTGAGCAATGCGGCGACTGTATTCGTGTCGCAGAACACGTTCTTCACCGGAACGGTCACCAATACCGGCACATTCGCGTTTATGGGCGCAGTCAGCAACACGTTCGCGAACTCGGGCGACGTCATCCTCAACGGCAGCGCCACGATCACCGGCCAGCTCGCCAACAACGGCAGCGTCAATGTCAACAGCGGTACGCTCTCACTCGCGGTGGCCCCTACGCAGAACGGCTCGATTACCGTTGAGAGTGGGGCGACGCTCAATGCCGCACAGGCCTGGGTCAACAATGGCACGATCACAATGGCAGGTGGCGTGATTACCAATGGGGTCATCACGAACTCGGTCTTCATCAGCGGTTTCGGCAGCATCAATGGTGGCGGTGTGGTTAATAATGGCGAAATCTTCGCCAACGCCAGCAGCATTTCAGGGATTGGCACGCAGACGGTGCGCATCGCCAGCTTCACCAACAACAATGTTGCGACGCTCGGCACCGCCAGCTCAAACGCGGTGTTGAACCTGCTCACGTCCAACAACATTCTGATCAATCAGGGCACGATCTCGCTATCGGGCGGCACAATCCTCTTCAACGGCGGCACGGGCACGATCACCAACTACAATATTATCGCCGGCGTGGGTAACGTGGCGAACTTCCCGATTGTCAATGCCGGCACGCTGGCGTCGTTCGTGGCGCAAGCGCCCATCCCTGGTCTCAGCAATCTGACAGCCCAGATGGGCGTGACCAACAATGGTCTGCTGGGAGCGAACAACTTCATCAATGGCGCGGCCACTCTGTCATTGTCAGTCAAGGGTGGCGCCGCGGCCATCGTCAATCAGGGCACTGTGGCAATGCAGGGTGGTTTCCTCACAATCAACGGCGGCGCAGGCGTGATTACCAACGTCAACACCGGTCTGATCTACGGCATAGGTTCGCAGAACTTCCAGGTGGCCAACCTCGCCGGCGGCACGATCATGGCCAGCAACGGCGTGCTTTCGCTCGGGCTGCAGAGCAACGCCAACGCCGGGGTGCTCAGCAATCGCACCGCGGCTTCGACCATCCTCTTGACGAACAAGTTCCTGGTCAACACGGGCACGATTGTCCTCAATGGCGGCGGGCTGCTCCTGGGCGGCAGCGTGATTACCAACGAAGATGTCATTACCGGTCCGGGTGCGTTGTCGAGTTCGCTCTACAACGATACGGCGGGACTGGTGGTGGTGACGAATGGCGTGCTCAATGTGGCCACGAACGCGGGTGAGTCGGTGATGAATCTCGGCCTGTTCACGATCAGCGGTGATGGCACGCTCAATGTAGCGCCATCATGGCTGAACACGAACGGGACGGTGAGCATTGCCGGTGGCGGGATTACGGGTGGCGCGGTGACCAACGTGGGGTTGTTGGCGGGATTTGGCACGATCACGAGCCAGCTCGTCAACCTGGGAGGCGGTACTTTGACTGCTTCAGGGGCGGGTTCGTTGACGCTGGTTGCCGCGCCCACTCAAAATGGTTGGGTGAATATCGGCAATGCCGGAACATTGAACGTGCTGCAGGCGTGGTTGAACAGCGGCCTGGTCAATCTGCAGGGCGGCAATCTGGTGGGTTCGACCGTCACGAACTCCGGGACGATCACCGGCTTCGGTACGATCACGCCGCAGGTGCGCAACAACGGCGGTGGGACGCTCATTGCCAATAGTGGTGCGCTGACGCTCGCGGTCGCTCCGAACCAGCTTGGCAACGTGGCCATCAGCAATGCGGCGACGCTCAACGTGCTGCAAGCCTGGCAAAACAACGGCACGCTGAGCCTGTTCGGCGGCACGGCCATCGGCTCAACGATTGTGAATGCGTCGACGATCACCGGCTTCGGCACCATCACACCACAATTGCAGAACAACGGCGGCGCCACATTTACGGCGACCGGCGGCACCTTGACGCTGGCACTTTCTCCGAGCCAGGCGGGCACGTTCGTGGTTGCCAATACCGGCACACTGAATGTCCTGCAAGCGTGGCAGAACAGCGGCCTCCTCAACATGGCGGGCGGCACCGAAATCGGTTCGACGATTACGAATGCGGCGAACATAGACGGCTTTGGCACGATCACGGCGCCGGTGATCAATAACACGGGCGCGACGCTCACGGCTGACACGGGCATGTTGACGCTGGCGCTGGCGTTGATACAGAACGGAACGGTCGTTGCCACCAACGGCGGGACCTTGAACGAGCAGGCGGCGTGGCAGAACAGCGGCACCGTGAGCCTCCTCGGCGGCAACATCAGTGGCTCGACTGTCACCAATACCGGTACGATGACCGGCTTTGGCAGCGTGCAAAGCGCCATCAATAACAACTTCATGTTTGTCACGAACGGCACGTTGCAGGCCACGGCGTCCTTCACGCAGAACGGCACGGTGAACGTGGCCGCCAACAGCCGGCTGGGCGTAACTCCAAATTGGCTGAACGCAGGCTCGGTGTTCCTGAATGGCGGGTTCACCAGCGGCGGCACGATGACGAACGCGGTATCAGCGCTCGTACAGGGTTTCGGCACGATATCCAATACCGTGGCGAATCTGGGGACGATCATCGTGACGAACGGCACGCTCAATCTGGTCAGCGCGCCTACGCAGTTGGGCACGATCATCGTCCCCAACGCCGCGACCCTCAATGGCCTGTCGGCCTGGCAGAACAGCGGCTCGGTGAGTATGCAGGGCGGCAACGTGGTCGGCGCGCAATTGACCAACGCGGGGACCATCGGCGGTTTCGGCACGCTCGGTTCGTCGGTTATCAATAATAGCGGTGGGACAATCACTGCTTCAAGCGGGGGCACATTGACATTGACGGCCATTCCCCTCCAAAACGGCCTCGTCAATATCCTCGGCACCCTCAATGTAGCCTCCGCTTGGAGCAACGGCACGGCGGGAACGGTCAGTATCAATGGCGGCGTGCTTACGGGCGCCACCTTCACGGTGGACGGCACGGTCAGCGGCAATGGCACCATCGCCGCGAACATGGTGATCAGCAATGCCAAGACGGTCACCGTCAACGGCGGGCAGATGAACCTCACGGCGTTGACCACGATGAACGGTGGATTCATCAACGGCGGTCCCAGCCTCGACAACTATGGAACCATTTCAGGGGCTGGTACAGTGAGTGCCGCCCTGTCCAACCCCGGTTACGTTCGCGCCACGAACGGACTACTGGCAATCCAGACGCTGACAGGAAATCAGGATACGGGCATTCTGGAGGCCAGTACGAGCGGCACACTGGCGGCGAACGGGATCACGCCGTGGCTTAATAACGGCCAGGTCATTCTCTCGGGCGGCACGGTCATCGGCGGTGACATCAGCAACAACGCGTCCAAAATCATCAGCGGGTACGGCACCATCGTCGCCAACGTGTACAACAGCGGGCAGGTCTTTGCCAACAATTCGAGCCAGGCGCTCACGTTCAATAACTCGCTGGTCAACCTCTCCAGCGGCGTGGTCACCGCCAATACCGCCAACCTCGTCGTCGACGGCGCGTTTCTCAACGCGGGCACGTTGGCCATGATCCACAGCGTGGGGACATTCGCGGGCTCGGTGATCAACAGCGGCGCGTGGGTCTCTGACCCGACGACCAACGTCTTCCAGAATACGTACACGGTCGCCAGCAGTGGTTTCATCCAGTCCAGCGCCGGCGACGCGTATATCTTCAGCAACAATGCGACGACAGCGGCCAGTTTCATCAATCTGAGCACCAACAACACCCAGTACAATACCTTGAATGGCAATTTCGTGTTCGCCAATACGTTGGGTCTCACGCAAGTATTCGCCACGGCAGGCCACGACTTCGGGCCGGTCGCGGCGACGGCCACCAATATTGTGCAGGAATTTAACCCCGACCCGTTATCGTTCGCCGGGTTCACTAATAATTTTGCTCTGGGTACGCTGCAAATCTCCGCCTTCACGACCGTGCGGGTGGATGACGCGTTTATCACGGGTGGCGTGGGCACGAATGACAATCTCGAAGCCGGGCTGTACTTGAACAATCTGATCATGGGCGCGGATTCGCTGCTGTTGATCAGCAGCAACGTGCAGGTCTATTTCATCACGTCGAACAACTGGAGCCTGGCCAACGTTCAATTGGCCGGCAATCCGACCTATAACCAACTCTTCGACGGCATTCACGAGCTTGTGGTCGTGCCCGAGCCGGCCATCGTCCTTCTCTGGTTGAGCAGCATCGTCACGGTCTACGCGGCGCGGCGCCGCAGCGCGCCCAGAAAGTAAAGACGCCCGTGACCGGCGTGCCTCCACGGACTGCGTAAATTTCCTGTCGTGACAAGCTCGCAGCGGTGGGTACACTGCGGCCATGCTGGATGGCCAAACGCCGAAGTGGATTGACCGGCTCGAGCGACTGATGCCAGGGCTCGGCATTCCGAATCTCGCCCTGTTTCTCTGCGGGGCGCAGGCGATCGGGTTTTTCTTCGTGCTGTCCCAGGGCGGTCGCGCGTTCAATCTTCTCGTTTTGTATCCGGACCTGGTGTTGCGGGGCGAACTCTGGCGGCTCGTAACGTTTCTGGCGGTGCCGCTGTCGTTGAGCCCGATCTGGATGGTGTTCGTGCTTTGGTTCCTGTACTTCATCATCAACGGCATCGAACAGGAATGGGGCGAATTCCGCACGACGTTGTACCTCCTCGTGGCGGTGGCGCTCGCCATCACGTTCTCACTTCTTTTCAACATGCCGATCTTCAACGCGGCAGAACTCCAGTCCACGCTCTTTCTGGCCGCCGCCACCATCGCGCCCGAGTATCAGATCCTGTTGTTTTTGGTACTGCCGGTGAAAATGAAATGGCTGGCTTGGTTGTCGGTGGCGTTCATCGTCTGGAAGTTGATCTTCGGCAGTTGGTTGGAGCGCCTGTACCTGCTGACCATGTACGCCAATTACCTGCTGTTCTTTGGGCCGTACTTCGCTGCCCGGTTCAAAGCGATCCAACGACGCAAGAAATTTCAGCACGATATGGCGGCGGGTTACAAGGCTGAAGACGAAAGGGACGAATGACCTCCATAATGAGATATCGCCGGTTTGGCCGCACGAATTTGCAGATGCCTGTCATCTCCTGCGGGGGGATGCGCTACCAACATTCGTGGAAGGACGAAGAGGCCGGCGGCGTCACTCCGGAAGGCCAGGCCAATCTCGAAGCGTGCATTGAGCGCGCCCTCGAACTCGGCATCAACCATATCGAAACCGCGCGCGGGTACGGCACTTCGGAGGTGCAACTGGGAAAAATCCTCCCGCGACTGCCGCGCGAGAAAATGATGGTGCAGACCAAGGTCAGCCCGAGCGCCGACCCGAAGGAATTTCTCAAGAGATTCAACGAGTCGATGAACAACTTGCAGCTCGAGTACGTGGACTTCTTCAGTCTCCACGGCATCAACAACGAGGAGGTGCTGGATTTTGGGATACGTCGCGGCGGCTGCCTCGAAGTCGCCCGGCAACTCCAGAAAGAGGGCCGCGTTCGGTTCATTGGGTTCTCCACGCATGCGGTGCCTCGCGTGATCATCAGCGCGATCGAATCCGGTGAATTCGACTACGTGAACCTGCACTGGTATTTCGCCAACCCGCTCAACTGGAGCGCGGTGCAGGCGGCCACGAAGCACGACATGGGCGTGTTCATCATCAGTCCGAACGACAAGGGCGGCATGTTGCAGAACCGGCCGGCCAAAATGGCCGGGTTATGCGCCCCGCTCACGCCGATGCAGTTTAACGACCTGTATTGCCTCGCGCGGCCTGAGGTGCACACACTCAGTTGCGGCGCGGCGCGGCCGACCGATTTCGACGAGCACATTGAGGCGCTGAAGTATTATGATCGCGCCGCCGAAACCATCGCGCCGATGGAACAGCGGTTGCGCAAGGAGATGGACCGTGTGCTCGGCGCGGATTGGTGCGCACACTGGACGGAAGGTTTGCCTGAGTTTTCCGAAGCGCCGTATCACGTGAATATTATCGAGATTCTGCGGTTGTGGACGTATGCGAAGTCCCTCGATCTGGTCGAGTGGGGAAAGATGCGCTACAACCTGCTCGGTGGAAACGGCGGCCACTGGTTCCCCGGCGAAATGGCGAGCAAGATCGAGGACGAAAAGAAACTGCTGGCCGCCGTCGCGAAAAGCCCGTTCGCCTCACGCATCCCCGAGATTCTTCGCGAAGCGCATCAGATGCTGTTCACGGAGCCGAAGAAGCGGTTAAGCCAGAGTTGAGGCATCGTGCCGACTTCTGGCTTGAACAACAGAGCAATGGAAATGTATCCTCCGCCGGAGTGACCACCGTTCCCCGCCCCTCCCCAAAAGCCTCTGTCGGCGCAGCCAGTGGTTTTGTTTGGTTCTTGGCACTGGCAGCCATGGCGGCGATCAACCTCAACGCGTTCTGGGCGTTACTGGGGAGTAGTTACTATCCTGAATATTATCGAGCAACACCCGACGTCGCGGGCACGCTGGAAATTGCTTGGATGATGATGTGTTGTGCTGCGGTTGTCGTAGGGTTGGCGTGGATGCGCCACCATCCGGATCAATGGCGTCGACTGGTGCTGCGCGGCCTGCTGGTAACGGCGGTGTCATGTCTGGTCATGACCAAGCAGGTTCTGGGTATACCCTTGCAATGCATTGACCCGATCCTATTCAGCGTCGCGTGTGGATGGACGCTTACCCTATGGTTATGGGGACCTGAGACGCCATTCACTGGGTGCATGCGGCCATTGCGGTTTGGTGGATCGAGACGTGTATTGAATACAGAGCGTCTGCTCACGGTCAGCGTTGTCGCTGTAGCGATCGGCCTGTCCGCGTATTTTCTGGCGCAGCAGATCCATTATTATAATGTTCTCGCCCTAGGTTATTCCGACTGTGGTGACTATGCGCGGATCATGTATAACACCTTGCACAACCCGCGAGAACTGTTCTTTCAAGTCAACCCTGACAAGCCTCTCTTCTTCGACCATTTCCAGCCGGGATTCCTGCCATTTGTTCCACTCTGGTTGCTCTGGCCCAGCATCAATCTAACGAGTTTGCTTCAAGTTCTGGCGGTCTTGGGTTGCGCCTTGCCGATTTACGGGATCGGGAAACAACTATTTCGGGATCAGACAGCAGCGTTGCTACTCGCAATTGTCTGGCTGATGTATCCGTCGGTGTCCCAGTTCATTTACAGCGACAGCTATGGTTTTCATTGCGGAAGTCTGTGCCTGCCGATGTACTTTTTTGCATTGGCCTTTTGGGTCAGGGAACGTCGCGGCTGGGCCTTATTGTTCGCTGTATGGGCAGTCTTGATCAAAGAAGAAGCGGCAATTCCCATGGGCATGTTCGGGTTGTATCTGGCCTTCTTTGAAAAGCGCTACCGGCTGGGCATCGTGATAGCCGTAATGGCCTTCGCATATTTTTTGGTAGTGACCTCGGTCGTCATACCGATGTTCAATCACAATCCGTATCCAGCCCAAGGGCACTTTGCCCATCTTGGTGCCACCAAGATGGAAATTCTCCTTTCGCCATGGACAAAACCACGTGAGTTTTGGGGAACTTTGCTCGGGCCTTCAACCTTCTATTTTGGCGCGCTCCTTTTGGGACCGGTATTATTCGTTCCCCTCAAGAAGCCTTCCGTCCTGCTCGTGGGGTCGTTGGTGTTCCTCTTCGTTTGTCTGCATCCAACTCTCAAGAGCATCTGCTACTGGTATCAGGCAGCGCTGTTGCCCGTGGTGATCTGGGCCTTTGCTGCGGCGCTGCAACCAGTTGATCCCGGCCGACGACGGGCGGTGCTTTCGGGTGCAATTGTCGCCGCTATCCTGTTTTCCCTGTTCTTCGGATCTGTCTTCTGGAGCAAGACCACCCTGGCGGCACTCCCACAATCCTCGGCTCGGCTCCAACTCGTCGAGCGGGTCGGACGGGGCATCGATCCCCATGGCTCGCTGTTCGCCACGCAGCGTGCCGCCGCGCATTTCATTACGCAGAGGCATTTGTACGTGGACCCGCCTGTTCCAGCGGAAATCGACTACGTATTGCTCGACATGCGCAATGCATGGCAGCTGAGCGGCATCAGTTGGTTCCGGAAACTCCGGACGATGCAGCGACAAGCCGAATCCATGCCGAATCTACATCTCGTGGGGGCGGAAGACGGAGTCGTCCTCTACTCGCGGGAGGGTAAATCACTCGACGCGCAAAGTCTTGTGGAAAGAGACACCTTACCACCCGAGACTGTTTTACAACCCGTCGACCTCGGAAAAGGGGTAAGTATCGCGGGCTACGTCGCCGAGGTCACGTCAGCTGATAACTCCGGTCAACTTGATCGAATGCACGTCACGACCTTCAGCTCCGTACAAACGCCCGTCGCAAGAGATCTGGCCGTTAGATGCGTCCTTTACAAGAACGTCGCCAACCCTTACGCACGGGCTTTTGGATCAGAGTTTCAACTGCTTGGGCAAAGCATTTGGCCCGTTCAACGCTGGGTGCCGGGGAGATTCTACAAGGATGATTTCGTAATCGACTTACCCGCAGGATTGGCTGCCAGCGGGTATTCGATCAAGTTCGAGATATTGACCGTCGCGCCCTGACATTCCATTAGTACTGTAGTGGTTTTTCTGCGTCACCGGCCAGCGGGATGTTGTTTTCGCGGGCGAGCTTGCGCAGGGCTTCGACGGCGACGCCGAAGAGGGTGGGGCCGGAGAAGCCTGAGAATTGTCCGGCGGCCGCCAAATGGGGTTCGAAGCTGAGGAACCCATGATAGCCATCCGCGCAGGCGTCCTTGAGAATCTCCGCGATGTGGCCGTCGCCTTCGCCGGCGGGGACGACTTTGCCGCTGCCCAGCAGTGCGTCTTTGATGTGAAATTGCATCGTGTACGGTTTCAAGAGCGGCCAGTTATCGAGGGGATTCTCGCCGGCTTGGACGAAATTCGCGAAGTCGAAGGCGGCGCGAAGCCTGGGTGAGTCGACGTTCCGATGCAGGTCGAGACATGATGTTCCGCGTTCGCCGTAGATGTCTTTTTCGTTTTCGTGGACGAGCATGGGGCGATAGTGTTGCACATATTCCACTTGTTTGGTCAGGCGGCGGATGACTTCCTCGCGGCCATGGGGAAAAGCTTCGTAGTAACTGAAGATCCGGATGAACGGCGCGTCAAAAAACTCCGCCAACTCGACAGCGATCTTGAATCGTTCGAAATGCGGGTCGAATGGCTCGCTGAGTTTCACCTTGCCGATGGGCGAGCCGATGCTGGCGACGCCGAGACCGTTATCGGCGAGCTTCTTCTTGATCTCCGCGCGCATCGATTTGTCGAAGTCCAACACGTTCCTGCCAGCGACGCCGCGCAAATCGACATGGGTCACGCCGTGCGTCTTGCAGGTGGCGATCTGGACGTCGAGGTCGGGCGAGATCTCGTCGGCGAACGCAGCTAGGCGGAGCATAGGTTTTCTTTCGTGAAGTCAAAACTCTGTTTCAGTGAATCGAACGGATCGCCGGGGCAGGTGTCCTGCTCGATGCAAAACCATTGGCAGCCAGAGGTTTCCGCGGCGGGGATGATCCGCTTCCAATCCAGGTTCTCGTTGCCGACTTCGGCGAAGGTCGCCTGGTTCTGGGTCGTCACGGTGTAATCCTTCATGTGGAGGATCGGCAACCGGTTTTTGAGCCGTTCGCACCATGCCACGGGGTCGCCGCCGCCGTGCTGTACCCAGTACGTGTCGAGTTCGCCTTGCAGATAGCGCGGGTCGGTCTCCTCGAACAGAATCTCCAGCACGGTTTTGCCGGCCACGCGGCGAAACTCGATGTGATGATTGTGGTAGCAAAGCACTTGTCCCGTGCCGTGGATGACTTTGCCCGCGGCGTTGAGCCTGGCGGCGAACGATTTGATGTCGGCAAGCGCGTCGAATTTGATGCCAGCCGGCCAGGCGTAGGCCGTGATGCGGCAACCGAACTTTCCCAAGCGGTCGACGACGCGCAGGGGCTCGTTGAGGATCAGATTGCCATCTTCGTGGGTGGCGCAGCACGTCAGGCCCTCGCCCTGCAGCAAGGCGACCAGATCGCTTTCCGCGATGGGGCCAAGCCCGCTGAGCTCCACGGCCCGGTAGCCGATGCCGCGAATTTTTTTGAGAGTTTGGGCGATCTCGGCGGCCGTCCTGGCAAAATCGCGGACAGTGTAGAGTTGGGCGGCAACCTGGTGGATTTTCATCGCGTAAAGGACTTTGCGAGGTCGTCGGCCAACGTGCTGTGTTTGTGCGGTGCATTCCTCTGGAAACGCGACGTGGTGAATTTCTCTTTCAGATACTGTTCGTAGGCAGCGGCATCCAGCGGCAGATCGACAGTTTGGTTGCGCGCGAAGGAAAAGAGGATGGCGTTGGCGAGTTCGACGGAGTGAATGCCTTCGGGCGCGGGTGCGATGAGCGGCGTGTCGTCGAGGATCGCATCGACGAAGTTCTGCAGGACCTCGACGTGCTGGCCACCGTGGTCGGAGAAGGTGAATTTCGATTCCGAAACGGCCGGCATCGCAAAAGCTTTGGCGGCGGCGCGGCTGAACTCGGTCATGGGAGTTTCGTTCTTGATGAAGACGAGGACATCGTTCTCGAACACGAGTCTGCCGTTTTCGGCGGTCACTTCGAGACGGTTCGTCCCGGGCGCTTCACCAGTGGAAGTGATGAACGTGGCCGTGGCACCGTCGGCATACTCGAAGTACGCGGTTACGTCGTCTTCGACCTCGATATCGTGGTACCGGCCGATACCGCAGAAACCGCGCACGCGTTTGGGCATTCCGAAAAACCACTGGAAGAGATCGAGGTTGTGGGGGCATTGGTTAAGCAACACGCCGCCACCTTCGCCGGCCCACGTGGCGCGCCAACTACCGAGTTTGTAATACGCCTCGGTGCGGAACCAGTTGGTGATGATCCAGTTGATGCGGCGAATCGGGCCGAGTGCGCCGCTGCGGATGAGGTCGCGCACCTTAAGGTAATACGGGTCGGTACGCTGATTGAACATGGCAGCGAAGATCTGCCGCGGGTTCTGATGGGCGGCGATGAGCCGCTCGCAATCGGCTTTGTGGACAGAAATCGGCTTTTCCACGAGGACGTGGAGACCGCGTTGCAGGGCGTCAATGCCGATGGTGGTGTGATCATAATGCGGCGTGGCGATGAGCACGGCGTCGGCGGTGCCCGAGCGGATCAACTCATCGCTGCGCGTGAAGCCTTTGGCATTCGGGTACGGGCTAAATTTTTCCGGGGCCGGGTCGCAAATGGCCGTGAGCTCGCACCGGCTGATTTTGCCGGAGACGATTTTCTCGGCATGTCCCGAGCCCATGTTGCCCATGCCGATGATTCCCAGTCGAACGGAGTTCATAATGCCCATTGTTACGAAGAAATTGTAGTTTACGCCAGCAGTCGGGGTGGGAACAAGTCTTTTGACCTCGTACGCTCCTCCCTTATTCTCGAACTCGGAGCAGCGGGAACGCTTTGACGACACCCCGCGAAGTGATATTATGACAGCCACGCAGACACAGTCGGTCACAATGGTCGGCGGCTGTTTGCCAAATGGGAACCCGAGGTAGGTTTTTCGTCGGAATGAAAATCGCACTTGCACAACTGGATGCCACCGTGGGCGATCTGCGCAACAACGGCGCCCGGATCCTCGATTTCTACCGCCGCGGTACCGCTGCGGGGGCGAATCTGGTTATGACCCCCGAGATGGCGATCACGGGCTACCCACCGCGCGATTTGCTGGCCAAACAGCGCTTCGTGGATGACAACCTGCATGTGCTGGAGGAGCTTACTGCACACGTTGGTCCAACCGCGTTGCTGGTCGGCTACGTCGATTTCAACACCAAGCGCCCGGGCCGCGATTACTGGAATGCCGTGGCCCTCATCCAAAACGGGAAGATCATCGCCCGCCGCCAAAAAATGCTGCTCCCGACGTACGATGTCTTCGACGAGGACCGCTATTTTCAGCCGGCGGAGTCGAATGCCGTGGTTGAATTTGCGGATCGGCGGCTGGGGGTGACGGTTTGCGAGGACATCTGGACGGAGGATTATCTGCCGGCACGCCTGTATGAGCGCAGCCCGGTCTTCGACCTGATGCGAGGAGACAAGCGCGCGCAATTCCTGCTGAACATGTCCGCATCGCCCTACCATCTGGGAAAGGAGCGCGCCCGCTACGACATGCTGCGGGCCGTGGCGCAACGGCACGGCGTTCCGGTCGTCTACTGCAACCTCGTCGGCGGCAATGACGAACTGGTTTTTGACGGCAACAGCCTGGCGTTTGGCGGGGCCGGTCAGCTCATTGCGACCGGCGCGGCGTTCGCTGAAGACCTGATACTGGTTGATCTGGATTCGGGAGTCGCTCTTCAGCCTGAGCCGGTCAAGCTGGTCGCCGCCCTGCACGACGCGCTCGTGCTGGGACTCCGCGATTACACCCGCAAATGCGGTTTCAAATCCGTCGTGCTCGGCCTGAGCGGCGGGATCGACTCCGCGGTCACGGCCTGCCTCGCGGTGACGGCGCTGGGCGCGGAGAATGTGATGGGTGTTTCCATGCCCTCGCAGTTCTCGTCGCAGGGCAGCATCGATGATGCGCGGGACCTGGCGCGCAACCTCGGGATTCGGTGGGAGACGATCGCGATTCAGAACATCTTCGAGCAATTCAAAGTCACGCTGCAGCCGGTGTTCAAGGGATTACCCGAAGACACCACCGAGGAAAACATCCAAGCGCGCGTCCGCGGCACCACCTTGATGGGGTTGTCGAACAAATTCGGACATATGCTGCTGACCACGGGCAACAAATCGGAGTTGGCGGTCGGCTACTGCACGCTCTACGGCGACATGAACGGCGGCCTCGGTGTCATTGCCGACGTCCCGAAAACGATGGTTTACGAACTTGCCCGTTACATTAACGAAAGCGGAAAGAGGAAAGACGGAACGCCGGGGTTTCCGATTCCGGAATCGTCGATCACAAAAGCGCCGTCCGCCGAACTGCGGCCCAATCAAACGGACCAGGATTCGCTTCCGCCCTACGACGTCCTTGACGCGATTATCAAACGCTACGTCGAAGAAGCAAAATCGTCGGTCGAGATCGTGAAGGAAACCGGCTACAGCGAGAAACTCGTCCGTGAGATTGTCCGCAAGATCGACCTCAACGAGTATAAGCGCAAGCAAACACCGCCGTGCATCCGTGTCACCACCAAGGCGTTTGGCGTCGGACGCCGCGTCCCCATTGCCCAACGCTACGTGGAGCGGGATTGACCCGGTAGTTCAGCCAACCCGAGAGCCGAACGGCGCAGGGCTCAGAGCTTGTCCACCCCGATGTTCGACGAGAACGAGGTCTTTGCGCGCAAATACTTCTTCAACTGTGACTCACCCGGAACAAGATCAAATTCTCCATGGAGCACCAACTTCTCCACCTGCCGTTTCACGCGAGCATAGACCCTTGAGCATCTCGCCCGGCGCCCGCCCGGCGCGCTACCTAGCAGTTCCCGACTTGCCCACCTTGGATGTGTAGAGCAGGTTTGGAATTTGCATGAAAGCTTCGTCGTCGATGACGAGGATCACTGGCAGCGAGACGGCGTTGCCTGGTCTGAGCACGCTGGCATTCACCAAGCCACGGGCAGACCAGAAGGGTTGCCAGGAGCCGCCCCGCAGCGTGGCATTGAACGTCCACAAGCCGGTCTTCGCGTTATAGGACGGTTTGTTGAACAGGCTCAACCCATTGTGGCCTCGCCCTTTGCTGTCCAACGTGAAGGACACCTCGGCGCCTCCGATGTCGAAGGTGAGCAGTTTACCGGCGAAATTGTAATCGGCCGGCAGGTCGAATGAGCCTTTCACGGTGCAAGTATCCGCATTGGTCTTCGCGAAATTCACTGCGACCTGCAGCTTGGTGATGTTGAGCAAACAGGTGACGGCAATCGTGAAGTTCGCGTTTGTCGAATTGACGCCGTCATCCACCGTAACACCCGCGATATACGGCCCGCAGTTGGTGTACACGTGGGCCGCCATGCTGCTACTGGATCGATCTCCGGTCTGCCCATCCCCGAACACCCAGGTGTAGAACAAGGCGTTGGTCGTCGCATCCGTTGCGGTAACGGCGAGCACGTTGGTCTCATCGGCAACGACTATGGCCAGCCCGCCGACTTGCAGCACCGCGTTGGTCACACTGGGTCCCGAGGTAATCTGCACGGTGGCAGACGTTGACTGTTGCCCAACGTTGGCGGTGAAGCTGGCGCCACCTTGACGGACAGTGATCATTCGTGGGTTTTGCGTGTTGCCGTCGCTCCAGCCTGTGAACATCCAGCCGGGGTTGGGGGCAGCGGCGATTTGCGCCTGTGACCCGACGGCATAGGCTCCGCCACCACTGGCTGTGCCGCCGTCGGACGGATTAACCTGCACCGTAATCGTAATCGGCGCAGCATTCAAGGTCACGGTGATCTGCGCCGCTTGTGAGGTGGTGAGCTGTCCGTCGGAGACCATAAAGGTCACGCTGTAAGTTCCCGTCTGGGTACTACTAGGGGTCCAGGCGAAAGCGCCCGTCGCGGCATTAAGACTGGCGCCGTTAGGCAGTGCGTTCGCCGAATAGGTGAGATTCGAGCTGTCGGAGTCGGTGGCGGAGAGGGTGAAAGCGAGCAATTGACCAGCGATGACATTCTGGGCACCGACTGACGCGAGTACCAGAGGCTGGCCGGTGACTTGATTGACGGAGCCGGTAACGGTGATGGACGCGGATTGGGAATTGGTGAGCAGGCCGTCGGTGACGCTGAAGGTGACGGAGTAGGTGCCGGTCTGCGAGAGAGATGGGGTCCAAGCGAAGGCTCCGGTAGACGCGCTGAAGTTCGCTCCGCTGGGCAGCAGATTGGCGGAGAAGGTGAGATTGGTGCTGTCGGGGTCGGTGGCGGAGAGGGTGAAGGCCAGAGATTGACTCGCGGCCACGGTTTTGGCGTTGATCGGCGCGAGCACCGGAGGTTGGTCGATCACCTGATTGACGGAGCCGGTGACGGTGATGGATGCAGACTGGGAATTGGTCAGGAGTCCGTCGGTGACGCTGAAAGTGACGGAGTAGGTGCCGGTTTGCAAGAGAGATGGGGTCCAAGCGAAGGCTCCGGCGGACGCGCTGAAGGTCGCGCCGCTGGGCAGCGGGTTGGCGGAGTAGGTGAGATTGGTGCTGTCGGGGTCGGTGGCGGAGAGGGTGAAGGCCAGAGATTGACTCGCGGCCACGGTTTTGGCGCTGATCGGCGCGAGCACGAGGAGCTGTTCGCCGTCCTGATAGAGGGCCTGGACTTCGGCTGGGATCAGGGTGCGGTTGTAGACGCGCACATCGTCGATCAGGCCATTGAAGAAAAAGCCCACGGGCCCAGAGCCGAACTCGGCGCCGATGCGCGTGACACCGCCGGGATTCATCACGAAGTCACCACCCCAGTTGGGATTGCCGGTGTAGTCGGGGCTCTGTGGGACGCCGTTGAGATAGACTTCGAGGTTGGATTTGTCGTAGACGACGACAATCTGATACCAGGTGTCGTTCTGGATCTGGCCGGCGGCGAACACGGTCTGGTTCCATCCAGTAGTGGTCTGCCCGGCGAGATACAAGCTATTGTCCGTCACCCAGAACCGGAAGCCACTGGCCGCATAGATGGAGCGCAGGCAAAAGTAGACACCGTAGCCGTTGGCGGCATCGTGGGGATTGATCCAGGTGGAGACGGCGAAATTGTTGGACAGGCTGAGCGTGGAGTTATCGAGGTCGACCCAGGCATTGGCGCCATCGAAGAGTAGAGCCCCTCCTCCGATTATTCCTGTGGTCCAGCCGGAGGTGCCGGTGAAATTGAACCCGACCAGGGTGCCGGGGTTGGCGCCCGCGGAATCGGCGGCGATGGTGCCGGAGGTTGCATTCAATTTCCACCAGTCGACGAGACCGTCCGTTTCGCTGTTGAGCACCGAGATGATCGTGGTGTTGGAGGCGCTCCGTCCGGCCGAATCCGTCGCGACGAAGGTGATATTGTAGACGCCGCCCTGGCTCGCGCTCGGTATCCAGGAGAATGTGCCGTTGGTGGGATTGATAGACGCTCCGGACGGCAGGGGGACGGCCGCGTAGGTGATCGGGTCGTTATTCGGATCGGTGGCCGACACGGTGAATTGCAGGAGCTGGTTCGTGTAGACGTTTTGGTTGCTCAGCGGCGTCAGCACCGGCGGTATGTCCATCGGGGGCAGTGCGGCCACGACATTGCTGAGCAGGGCGGCGGCGTTGGGACTGTTCGTCTGAAAGATGACGGGTTGGGCAGTGAGCACGCCTGGCTGAATGCTGCGCCCATAGACGTCGGTAATGGAGAACGCGGTGTTGGTGGATAGGGGGAACGACTGACCGTCCGTGGCCCAGGCGAAGACGATCGAGGTATTGTTCGTGCGTTGCCAGGCATAGAGGAACACCTGCGTGCCCGGGCTGCGCCAATTCACGAACGTCGCGCCGGTGAGCCAGTACTCGCTCAGGAAGAAGGCACTCGTTTTGGGATGGGGGCCGCGACCGCCGATGTCAAATCCCAAAACCTCATCGTTGTTGGTGACGCTGCCGGCGGACTCGAGGATCGTCTCCGGCATGAGCATGACGTTGTTGGCAGCGTACATGACGGCGTACTTGACGGCGTAGACCATGCCGGTCAGCCAACTCATGCCGCTATTGAGGCCGTTATCCATAGCGGCGGACGGGTTGACGTCGCCCAGCGCGCTCTGGCCAAACAGACCGACCTCATCGACGATAATCGGTTTGCCGAAGACAGCGAAGTTGTCCTGGACCCGC
>Ga0302325_10003571_pt1 | contig 36572 bp, 30 predicted proteins | sample Palsa_T0_2_FD_201948 | JGI IMG/M metagenome (GOLD analysis project Ga0302325, IMG submission 201948) | Peat permafrost microbial communities from Stordalen Mire near Abisko, Sweden - Palsa_T0_2 | ecosystem: Environmental > Terrestrial > Soil > Palsa > Peat permafrost | place: Sweden: Abisko...
CGCTCCCGCTCGTGCACGGTCTCGGTGCCATACGCATAGGCGCCGACCAGGCGCACCTCGCGGTGCCAGAGCGAGGCCAGATCGACGGTGACCCGCCCCGGCATGCCGACCAGCACCACGGTGCCGCGAGGCCGGACCATGGCCAGCGACTGACCGATCGACTCGGCCGAACCGACGCAGTCGAAGACCACGTCGGCACCCCCGGTGAGTCGGCCGCTCGACACCGAGCTACCGGACACAGCGCCATTTGACCCAGCGCCGTTTGATCCCGGGCCCGTCGCCATGGAGCGGGTGTGGCGCCGGACCGCCCGGGGCAGCTGGTCCGGGCTGAGCGCGGCACTCGCGCCGAGCTCGGTGGCCAGGGTCTGCTGCTTGGCGTAGCGGGCCCCGACCAACAACGCGGTGGGGCGCGGGACCAGTCCCTGCGCGCCGAGGTGGCTGAGCGCGGCCACGGTGGCCAGGCCGAGGGTGCCGGCCCCGAGCACCGCCACCACCTGGTCCTCGCGCAGCGGCGCGGCCAGCACCGCGTGCAGCGCGCACGCCATCGGCTCGATCGTCACCGCGTCGGCGTCGCTCAAGACGTCGGGGACCGCGTAGAGCTGGCTTTCGTGGGCGACCAAGCCGGCCGTCGACCAGCCGCCCCCGGTGTCGGCACAGAACCCGGTCTGGATCCCCGGAGCGAGATGCCCGAAGGCCACGTGCTCGCAGTCGCCGGTGTGGCCGGCCGCGCACGACGCGCATTGGGGCTCGATCCCTCGGGCCCGGCAGCCCAGCACCGGCTGGACGACCACCCGGGATCCGGGGGCCAGGTGGGAGCCGTCGGCCGCGGTGAGCGGGACCTCGATCGTGCCCACCACCTCGTGTCCGGGGACGAACGGGAAGCTCACCAGGGGCTCGAAGTACCGCGAGCTGCGGCCGTCGATGGTGGCCAGATCGGACCCGCAGATCCCCGAGAGCAGCGGTGCCACACGGTGCCAGCCCTCCCCGGGGAGATCGGGGGCGTCGGCGTCGACCAACCGCAACGGCGCCACCTTGGCCCCGCGCCCCGATCCCAGCCCCGACGCGAGCCGAGACGCGGCGAAGCGGGGGAGGCTGCGTTCGACCAGGAGCGCCTTCACCGCGACCCCCCGGGATCGGAGTCGGCGACCAGCGACTTGGTGGCCAGCGATCCGATGGGCAGGAAGCGGTCGCTGCCCCCCGAGGCCCGCTTCCAGTGCTCGACCAGCCAGCCCCGACGACGGGCCATGGCAGAGAGCCGGGCGTCGGGGTTGACCGCGACCGGATAGCCGACCGCCTCCAGCATGGCTAGGTCGCTCGAGGAGTCGGCGTAGGCGACCGATTGGTCGAGCGAGAGGCCGTGCTCGGTCGCGTAGCGGTCCAGCAAGAGCGCCCGGGCCTCGCCGATCGGAGGGAGCTCGGCCAGGCGACCGGTGAACGTGCCGTCGTCGCGCTCGGAGAGCCGGGCGCACACCACGTCGTCGAAGAGGGGCGCGAACGGTGCCACCACCAGGTCGAGCGCCCCGGTGATGAGGAGGGTCCGGTGTCCGAGCCGGCGGTGGTGACGCACCCGGGCCAACCCGGCCGGGAACGAGCGGGGGAGGAGGAACTGATGGAAGAGCTCCCAGGCGTCGCGCTTGACCTGTTCGGCCGACGCGCCCTCGTAGCGGCGGTAGAAGGAGCGCAGGAAGTCGCCGCGGTCGCGCCGGTCGAGGGCCAGCCATCCCGGCGCCGCCCCCAGCAAGTCGGCCACGAAGGTGACCCGGCGGTCGGCGTCGAGGTGCCGGCTGGCCAGCCACGCGTAGGAGTCGACGACGTTGGACGCGATGAGGGTGTGCTCGAGGTCGAACACGGCCAGGTGACGGTCGGCCGACAAGACCGCGCTGCGCATCCTGGTCGCTCGGTCCGGGCCGCTCTGGCGGACCGGCGAGGTGCGGACCCGGCCCCGCTCGACCACCGAGGGGAAGTGGACCTCGGCCACGTAGTGGTCCCAGTCGATCACCGCCGGGTCGAAGCAGTAGGTGGCCCTGTCGTGTTCGTCGAGGGTGTCCCAGAGGGCCAGCAGGTGGTCGATCCGGTAGCGGGCCTCGGTCTCGGTGTAGGCCCCGTAGAGCTCCACGTACCCGAGCGCTCGCGAGGCCAGGGTCTGCTGCTCCTCGAGCTTGGCCGCCCACTCGGCCTGCTTGCGCCGCATTGGCACCATGGTCAGCGCGCGCTCGGCCGTGGCCATGAGCCGGGTGGCCTGACGGAGCTGTCGTTGCACCCGACCGCGCCCGGGGAACGACCACTCGGGCACCGAGATCGGCTGTCCCCGCTCGTCGTAGAGCGGGTGGCGTCCGAACCAGTCCTGGGCGAGGGTGACCAGCTGGCCGTAGGCGAGCGGGTTCCGCACCCCCGAGGCGACGTGGTACACCGACGGCTCGGCGTCGGCCGGCCCGTGGGCCGCCACGGCCAGGATGGCCGCCACCACCAGGTCGACCGGGATGACATCGATGACCCCCTCGGCCACGCCGGGGAACTCCTTCAGAAGCCCCCGCGCGTACGAGATGATGATCGGCTCGGCCATGCGGAAGCCACGGATCCAGCCCGGCCTCGGCTCGGCCAGGGCCGACTCGATGATCGACGGGCGCACGATGCTGAGCGGCACCGGGGCGGTGCTGGCCGGTCCGTGCTGGGCCACCAGGGCCCGCTCGCCCAGGGCCTTGGTGAACGCATAGGCGTCGGGCCACCCGAGGGCCTGGGCCCGGGCCGAACCGGCGTCGATCAGCTGGCGCTTGACCCACTCCTCACGGAACTTCTCGGCGCGGGCCGCCAGTAGGTGGGTGCCCGAGGCCCCCTGTTCGGTGTGGGCCCGCTTCATGAACTCGCGTAGCCGGTCGGGGTGACGCGACGCGTCCTCCGTGTCGTCACGGAGCCGCCGCGAGCTGGCCACCTCGGCCTTCCAGTCAACGGCCAGGCTGAAGCGATCCTCGGACAGCAGCTTCTCCCCGGTCTCGCCCTGGTGCATCCCCGACACGTACGCGGTCGAGACCGCAATCAGGTGCGAGGGACCCCCTCCACTTGCGCGCGCCTCGGCCACGGCGGCAGCGACCCGGGACGGGCCGAGGAGGTTGACCTCGACCGCGTGGTCGAGCGGCGCGTCGAAGCTGACCGTGGCGGCCGAGTGGATGACCACGTCACAGGAGGCCAGGGCGGCCCGGCCCGCCTCGTCGAGGCCCAGCCCGTCGGTCGAGACGTCGCCGGCCACCGCGTGGAGCCGGCGGCCGACCTCGGCATCGAAGTTCTCCCCGAGCTCGGCCCGCAGGCGGGCGAAGCAGTCGTTGCGGACGATGTCGCGGGCCACCCGGTCGTTGGGATCGTTACGACGCCCCGGCCGCACCAGCGCGGTCACCTCGGCGTCGGGGATGGTGCGCAAGATCCGCTCGATCAGCGCGGTGCCCAGGAACCCGGTGCCTCCGGTGACGAAGAAGCGGCGCGCGGCCAGGCTCTCGGCGATGCCCACCCCGGTTGTCTACCATTTGGTAAGGGATTTGTCTACCATGTGGTAGGTGAGCAGCGACACGGCGGATCGGATCCTGGACACCGCCCTGGTGTCCTTCGGCACCCGTGGCTACGACGCCACCTCGCTCGACGCCCTCGCTGGGGCGCTCGACATCCGCAAGCAGACCATCCTCTACTGGTTCCCCAACAAAGAGGCGGTGCTCTCCGCTTTGATCGACCGAAGCGCGGCCGAATTGTCGCTGGCACTCGAGGCCGGTTTGGAGGGCTCGGGGGAGGGCTGGGACAAGGTCGCCGCCATCGTCCGAGCGGTGTTCCGGCTGGCTGCCCGCCGGCCGGAACTCCTTGGCCTTTTGCGCGAGGTGGCCCGGCTGGGACCGCCGGCGGCCACCCAGATGGTCGACGCCCTGGATCCGCTGGTGCAGCGAGCGAACGTGTTCCTGGAGGCTGAGATGGACGCGGGCCGCATGCGTCGCCACGATCCGAGGCTTCTTCTCCTGGCCATCTATTCGACGGTGATCGGGATGGTGACCGAGGTCGAGGTGTTCAGGGCCATGGGGGAAGAGCCCACCGCGCGCTCATTGGTCCGTCGGCGGGCTGACGTGCTGGGGCTGTTGCGCTCGGCCCTTATGACTCCGGAGGGGTAGCGGGGATCCGTTTCTTCTTCGGGGCCTTGGGGGTGTAGCGCTTGTTGGCCACCGGACCGGTCACGACCGGACCCTTGGACTTCTTAGCCTTGGCCGGACGTTGTTGGGCCCGAGGGGCCGGTGCCGCTTTGTCCCCGGCCGGTCGCATCTTGGTGGCGGTGGGGGAGCCGTACTTCTGGACCCGCCAGGCGCGGATAAGCAGCCAACCACCCGCGGCGATGAAGGGGAAGCCCAGGAGGCCGACCTGGGTCTCGAAGGCGAACCCGGTCATCAGGGCGGTGAAGCCCATCGCGCCGCGTCGTCCGATCCTCACGGAGACGAACAGGGCGGCCGCGAAGGCAAGGAGCAGGATCAACGCGAACAGCCAGTGCTCGAGTGAGTAGACGACGTGGCCGTTGCACTTGCCCGTGGCCTTGTCGTAGTGGAACGCCTTGTTGGTGCAGGTGTGGTTCTTGGTTGCCGCGAGCGTTTCGCTCACCGGCTTGGTCGGGTTGAGGACGCCGCCGATCTGGGTGGTGACCGCGATCAGCGCGGCCAGCAGCGAGCCGTAGAGGCCGATCTTGCGCTCCAAAGGGTCCAACCCGAGAATGGCCTCGCGCTTCTGCTTGTCGGTCATTGTCGGGGGCTCGGCGGACGAATCCATCGCGCGTCGGGATCTGGGCATCCCAGGAGCGACCGGTGACATCCGCCGGAGGGTGGCGCGCCAGCCGGATTCGGGTTCTTCGCAGTCCTGGGTCTCGTCCGTCACGACAGTCCCAGGGTAACGGTCCTGGTCACCTCGCCCAAAGCCCGACATCACCGCTAGGTCCTGGGCACGGCGGGGTAGCGTTTCAAGTCCAGGCCTTGGATCGTTGGTAGGTCCACTGCCGGGCGCTTAGCTCAGTTGGTTAGAGCGCAGCCTTCACACGGCTGAGGTCGGAGGTTCGAGTCCTCTAGCGCCCACTCCATTGTCCCTGGTAGAAGCGTTAGATCCGGCTTGGCTTCTGCTGGATGCGGAACTTCGTCCGTCTTTCGTCCGTCAGAAATCAGAAGCTCGAGGCGGTCGGCGACCGACTGATCGGCCTCCGGGAACAGGTGCCCGTATCTGTCAAGCGTGAACGAAGTGGATGAGTGACCGGCGCGCCGGGACACCTCCAACGGATTCGCTCCGGAGGCAATCCACAGTGCGATAGCTGTATGACGCAACTCATGTGGTGTCAGGGGAGCGAGCTCCGCCATCTCGACTCCCGGCACCCAGAACCGTCTGCGCCATGCCGGAACCCGGAGCGCTCCGCCCCACGGCGACGGAAAGACGAAGTCCTCCGAGCCTGGACCGGTGAAGGTCTCTAGGTGTGTCACGAGGGCTTGCATAACCGAACGAGGAAGCGTTACGAATCGGCGCCCGGCCCGAGTTTTTGGCGGGCCATAAATCAGTTCCCCGCGAACCTCGACCACGATCTCTGCCACATGAACACCGGACCGTTTCGCGTCGACTCGTTTGCGGCGGAGCCCGGCTAGTTCACCAATACGCAGCCCGCCAAAGGCCGCGACAAGAACGAGCGCTCGGTATCGAACATCGATCTCCGCTGCCAAGCGAGCTATTTCATCTGGTGCGAGGAACCGCATTTCGTCCAGTTCGATTTTTGGGAGCGGCACGTGGTCACACGGGTTGGAGGGAATGCGACCGGCGACAACGGCCGATGACATAACTTTGCGCAGAAGCCCACCGAACGACGCCAAGAAGTTCAGTCAGGCTGTCGGTGTCCGCTCCGAACTCACCCCGGCGGTGTTCACCCTGCAAGACGCCCAGTCCCTTGCTGGTCGTATCGAGGCGATGTACGCGGCCCGGGTAGACGACCTCTCCGCAGACACGTTGCGCAACCAAATCAACCCCGCCTACCAGCACCTCTTCGAACTCCTGTCGGGCAGCGCAACCGGTAAGGGCCCCACGGATGATCTAACGCAGGCGCTGCGCCATACCCGCCTGCTCGTCCACGACGGCCGGGGACATCACCGCTTCACGGTGGCGGAAGAAGTCCTCTACGCCTCCCGAGGTGGACTCCGGGAGATCCATGGCATCGATGGGGAACTGTGGACCTTTGTGCTCGAAGGTCGTCCAGCGGTCAGCGCTCCACTCCAGCGGCTGTTCGGCGCTCGCAACCTCGACGATGTTCTGCACTGGGACCCACAGCCTGACGAGTGCCCGTTGAACGACGATGACCTGGAACGATTTCGCGACGGCCTGCGCGAGGTCGCGCCGTACCTGCTCGCGCGGCTCCGAGTGGAACGTGCCGAGGAGGACCGAGCCGCCCGCGATGCCGGACGACTCCGTGACTTCATCGAGCATGTTGATCCCGTGCGGTCTCTCACGGCTTCGTGTTCACTCGAAGGAACCAATCTGCTGAACAGCGGCCAGCGGCAGGCATACGTCGACCGGAGCGGTGAACATCTCGTCGCGTTTGTTCGATGGAGCGAGAACCCCTGGCCGCCTGACCCAAGCGAGGCTGAGGCTGTAGCCACCGCGATCACTGAGCTCCTGGAGGTCGGATACTTTGAGCCGCTGCTGGCATTGCTCGCGGCCGAGCCCGACGGCCGCGGACGGCTTCTGCATCTCGCTGGAGCTTCCGGAAACCTCGACGCTGCCCGCGAAGCCCTTCAGCAACGCGACACCCCGATTCCAGTGCCGGACTCACCCGAAACAGATCCAAACCTGCCCCCACCCACCAAGGGCGACATCGGGGACGGCGGCGATGGTGCAACTCCGCCGCCGACAACCCCTGGGTCACGGGCAGTGACCCGGACGAAGCTCGTTGATCCCGACACACTCGGCTTCGACGGAAATCCGATCACTGAAACTGGACGGGCGAGGGTGGGCACGCGGCCTGTGCGTCGACCGTCGACATCCGACCGGGGAAGGGCAACTGGACAGTCCGGTGCCTACGGAGGCGGCACCGACCTTGACGAACTGAACCAAATTGGGATGCGCATTGCCACGGTGTTCGAGCAGCGAAGACTGGCACGCGGGGGGGTCGAGGCGACCATCTTCGATGCTGACGACCCGTTGCCTACCGACGAGGTGTTCGATGTCTCGACTCCCGCGGCGATAGCACGGGCCGCAGCCGCGTCTTCTCGTTTCAAGGACGTGTTGGAGACCCTGCGCACCCGAGGAGTGGCTGTCGATGTTCCTGGTTTCGACATCCTCACGCTGGACTCCAACGAGTCGGATGGCATCGGACGCCTTATCGAGCTGAAGTCGTCCGGCGTTAGCGCGAAGACGCAGGCTATGACCTGGAATGAGTGGAAGACGGCCGGAAGAGCCGGGCTCCGCTCCAAATTCTTCCTGTACTTGGTCGGAAACCTCCGAGCAGATATTGACGCGGCCCCGTTCGTTCGAGCGATCTACGACCCATTCGGCGAGCTCATCGCCAGCGAGCACAGCGATCGTTCCGTCAAGCGAACTGTCCAGCTGGATGTCCTTGCGTTTCGGCAAGCCGAGTACCAGGAACTGACAGTCCGTAGGGCGACCGTGGACCAAGGCAGCCCCCCAGCGGCATCGACACCCAAAGGCCTGTGAGAGGCTGAATTGATGGGCAAGTACGACGCACTATGCGACCACCTTCGATCGCTATCGCCCACGACCCTACAGGTCACCCTCCGATTCTCCGAGGTCGATGCCATCGTCGGCGGCCTACCCGCGAGCGCTCGAAGGATCCGACAGTGGTGGGCCAACGACTCAAAGGTGGAGGCCCGAGCGTGGCGGGCGGCTGGCTGGCACGTCGATGCCGGTGGAGTCGACTTCAATGCCGGAACCGTCACATTCGCCAGGGGAGTGGTCGGCGGCACCTGAGCACGCCGGCTTCGATGCCGAATAAGTGCGGATCAGGTGAACGATCTTGCACGGTGCGGGCCTCGCAAGACCAGAGCATCGGGGGCGAATGGTGGACGCGGCCTGGGCCTACCCGGAGCCTTGATTGCCAAAGACCTCCACATCGTGACCACTACGCTGATGCCGTCTTCTCTGAGCCTGGTCACAACGAGCGCGAGTCGCGGGGCCACGCTTGGTTCGCCCGTGTGGTCCGTGACCGGATCTCCTCGCAGCGTTTACGTGTCGATGCTCGCTCGTTGCCAAGCAGCTTCGGCTCGTTGCTTCGCTAACTCTGCACGACCGAGCATCGCCTTGGCCCGATCGCTGGCCGCTTCGGCTCGTAACATCCCTGCCTGGGCACGGCTGGCAGCTCCATCAAGAACGCCCTCCACGGAATCGTTTGCCCGCGGGTGCCTTAGGGTTCCTGCTTCCCCTTCAAGATCAAGCGCCTCTTGACGTGTGTCACGAACCTCTTGGGAGGAGTCGAGCGAGTCTTGGTGAGCCTCGAGCGCGTCTTGACTCCGGTCGAGGCGCTTCTGTTGGCGGCCGGCGACCGCAAACTGGGCGGGCTCAATACCGGACTCACCCGCTTGACGGTTTACCCCGGTTTGTTCTTCATCGAGACTGGCCTGCTGCCGGTCGTTAATGGCCTGGTCTCGGTCGGCGATCGCCTGCTCGAGATCGACAATTTGTTGTTCCCGATCCGCTTCATGCTGTACACCTGGCTCGATGTTCTCTGACTGTGATGGCATTGTTTCCTCTCAAGGCCCCGGCTCTCAGGGATTTCTCGACAACATCTCGTCCACCGGACCGGGCCGGGCGATGTGGTAGCCCTGCACGAAGTCGACTCCCAAATTTTTGAGCAGTTCCACGGTCTCGCCGTCCTCCGCGCCTTCGGCAACCGTTTCTGCTCCGAAGCCATGAGCGAGGTCGACGATTGCCCGGACAACGTGACGGCTCGACGGCTCTGTCACGAGGTCAGCGACGAACTGCATGTCGATCTTCAAGTAGGACACGGGGAGACGCTTCAAGTAAGCTAATCCTCCATAGCCGACTCCGAAGTCGTCGAGAGCAAATTTGCATCCGAGGTCTCGCAGGCTCTGCACAAACAGTTCTCCCGCTGCGGTGTCGGCCATGAGCGCCGTTTCGGTGATCTCACACACGAGGTTCTCCGGCGGCGCACCGGTGGCTTTTAACGCATCGGCAATTGTGCCGACCATGCCAAGTCCCATCGACTTGGCAGAAATGTTGAACTCAACTTTGTGCCCGGAGCTCGCCAGGAGCGCGCTTTGGCCGACCACCCAACGGTCGACGTTCAAGATCAGCCCGAACTCTTCCGCAGCGGGCAGAAAACGGCCTGGCAGCACGATCTCACCGTCTTGGCCCTTCATACGAATGAGCAGCTCGTGCTGCGTCACAACGTTTGTTCGAAGGTCCATGATCGGCTGGGCAAAAAGGACAAACCGGTTTTGCGCGAACGCATCTTGAATACGACCAACCCAGGAAAGCTTGTCCAGTTCTCGCTCGGCCCGCAGCTCCCCTGAAAGCTGCTCCGTGCTGTCGCTAAAGACGACGACGGAGCCAGAAACCCCATCTTTCTGTAGTAACGAAGAGCTGTAGGACACAGGAAGGCGCGTGCCATCGTGACGAATGAAGACATCGCGTTCCGCTCGAAGGACCTCGCCGGGTGTTCTCGTATCTAAGAGCGGGCACTCGCTAGCTGGGTATGCCGTGCCATCGAGACGCTCAAAGTGGGTGGTCTCGTGCATGAGCTGACCGAGAAGCTCGCCTTCCGACCAGCCGAGCAGCTTCTCTGCGGCGGGGTTGAGATATGTCACCCGCCCCAAGTGATCAAGGGCAAACATTCCTTCAGCCATATTGTCGGTAAGGCCAGTGAGGAAGTCCCGCGCTTCAAGCAGCGCTTGTTCCTGCGCTAGCAAGCGTTGGCGTTCCGCGTGTTGGATGGTGACGTCGTGTGCAACGAAGTACATGACGTGTTCGGCCGCGATGACGTTCCACTCAATTGCGCGATAGTGGCCGTCGATCGTGCGGTAGCGATTCTCGAAGCCAATGAGAGGGGCGGCACCAGATGCCGCGAGCTGAGTGGCAACCCGCAAGGTCTCGTCGACATCGTCAGGATGCACGAAGGACATGAAAGGTTCACCCATGAGGGTGTCGAGGCTCCAGCCGAGCGATTGCGACCAGGCGGGATTGAGCAAGGTGAAGTACCCGTCCGAAGAAGCGGTACCAAGCATGTCGATCGACAAGTCGAACAATCGCTCGATCGACTTCGACGACGCCTGCGCGTTGACGACGACTGGTTCTTCGGAGACGGCGGGATGCGGCGCCAGATGAGGGGTTCGCGTCCCGTTCCGGACCAGTCGTGCCTTTGACACTGTGTGCTCAGCCCCGACGCCAACCGCGATGGTTGGTTTCCGTTTGGCGAGAACGAGACCGGTGGGTTCGCCTGCTCGCCTCGATCGTGATCACACTGGATCTGGTTCCGATCGATGGGCCACTATACACGAAGTAAAGTTCACGGATAGTTTTGCTGGAGCGGGGGCCGTCTGGGACCCTTTAGAGACCGGGACCTGCGACGCAGCGTGGCGGTGCTTCCCCGGAGGCGGCGACCCTGAGTCGGAAAAGACAATGCGGGTGCTTCCGAACTTCACGGTGGCGCCTCTTAGCAACTGCGTGTGTTTCGGTGTCGGCGGGTTCCGTCGGCCCGGCGCCGTCGGCGTCCCTCGTATCCGCGATGGGGCTCATTACGTGAATTAACGTTTTATTTCGAGCAGCTTCAGCGCCGACCGAGACACCGAGACACCGAGTCCAGAGGCCAACGGGTGCGCCTGAAATCCACAATCGGATCGATTGGCTTCGTTCTGGCCTTCAGTCGCTCGGCTGTCACTAGTCGGCAACCCTCGGTAACGAAGCGATCCATGGTCCTGGGGGTCATTGACATCCGCCGGCCGCTCGGGTTCGCCTGTTTCGCTGCGGGGGTTGAGACGGACGATCAAATACTTGTTCTCGACCCGCTCGGGGACATCTCTTTGTCCGACCAGCACGCGGGGGCCGATGTTTCACAGACATTGAGACGGCATCGCCTGGGCCAATCTGCTCCGCAGCCGCAGACGACCAAGTCATCGGCCAAATGACCGCGCATTCCATCGGTCCTGCAATTCGGGCGACCGAGGAGGAGCAATTTTGGAAACGGTATATAGCCGTCGCATTCGTCGTCCTTGGTATCGAGGGTGCCGGAGTATTTTGCTACTTCGTCCTCTCGCCCACTGGTTCCAACCTACCCACTCTTGAGATCATTACTGGGTTCGTTTCCGTCGTCTCGCTGGGGGTCGTGCCGTTAGCTGGCCGCATCGCAAGGTATTCCTGGCGTTCCCAGGCGTCGCTCGGCGTCGCTCTCGCCTCTGGGGCCCTGCTGGCGGCATTGTGCTACCTCGACGGCGGCTCTGATTCGCCGCTGCTCTTCCTTCTTGCTCTGCCGGTTGCGAACGCGGCCCTTGGACTGTCAATTCGAGCAGTGGCCCTTTGTACCGTGGCGACCATCGTGGAGTTCGTCACCATCACGGTCGCCGATCCAGACATCAGAGCCTCGTCTGCGATCCTCGTCTTTCTGAGCCTGTTCCTGGCCGGCGTAATCGTCTTGGCCTTCGGATGGGCGTTCAGTCGGTCAAAGCTTGATGCAGACAAGGCGGTGCTGCTGGCCGAGGCCGTCCACCTGGCCAGGACCGATGTGCTCACCGGGTGCCTCAACCATGGCGGCTTCTTCGAGCAGCTCGACAAAGAGGTCGATAGAGCGTTACGCCACGGAGAGGCGCTCAGCCTCTTGGTGGTTGATGTGGATCTGTTCAAAGCGTTCAACGATGCCCATGGGCATGCAGCAGGGGATGAGGCACTGGCTGCAGTCGGGTTCGCCATGAGACGTATAAGCCGAAGCATTGACGTCATAGGTCGGATCGGTGGAGACGAGTTCGCGGTCATCCTTCCGGCAACCCCCTTAGCTGGTGCGCAGCGCGCCGCCCTGAGGATGCTCGAGGCCTTGCGGCGACCCGATGACGTCGATATTGCAGCCAGCATCGGCTTTTCCACCTTGAATCGTTCACAGCCGACTGCCGATCGGCTGTTTCGGGATGCCGATTCGGGGCTCTACTTAGCCAAAGCACGCGGACGGTCTCGCGCCGCCTCCGACGTGGATCTGGAGAGTGCGAGCTCTAGCACAGCTGGGCGGGGTATCGACGGGAGCGGACGGATGGCGGCTGACGCCAGTCGCTTCGAAGAGTCCGTTCGAGAAGCAAAGACAGCGACGGCCGAGGCGCTCGCCATCCTCGATGCTCTGGAGTCATCCGAGGCCATCGGCGTGGGCTTCATCGATCGCGACTTTCGAATCGTTCGACTGAATGCGACGCTCGCCGCCGTGAATGGTGGGCGGGTGGCGGACCAAATTGGAAGGACCGTCGCTGAAGTTGTTCCGGAGCTCTGGCCGGTACTCGAGCCGGCCTACCGAACGGTGCTCGAGACCGGTCAACCGCTGCTCGTTCAGGAGGTCGTTGGCGAAACAGCTGATGATCCCGGCCACCCGCACGTTTGGCTCACAAACTTCTACCCCGTCACAGCCAACGGTGTCAGGACAGGTATCTGTGTCCTTGCCATCGACGTCACAGATCGAAACGAGCTGGAGAATCAAGCGGTGCTCGCGCACGCCGGTGGTTCCAGCCCCCAGGTCGCCTCCACGGGGCTTACCTAACCCGTTCTCGGCACCCTCCGGTCGCCCCGTGACTGGCTGGCCCCCTCAATCAGTCCGCGCCCTCCCGCGCGCCCTCCCCACCGGTCGACCGCTGACGGGACGAGTTGTCAACGAATTGGTCAACGTACCTCGACCCGACCATCCCCTCGGGACCCAACCACACCACGAGTGGGGGAGTGTCGAACCTCACTTGACCTGCCCAGACCTTTAAGGCCACGCCAGCCTCGTCGACAACACGAAAATGACACGCAAGGGGTCACAGGTTCAAGTCCTGTACGGCCCACTCGCTAGCCAGGACTTATGGCTCGGTCGCCACGCTTTCCAAGCGACCGTTCGCGAATTAGGGAACCAAATATCGAGCCATTGCGGCTGCCAACGATGCTCCTCGAAGACGAACCAAACTTGGGTTAGTGACTCTTCGAGAATGAGCGGGGTGCAGGCAACGTTGAAGACGACTTCGCGGAGGGCTGCAGTGGGCCAGAGCCAAAGTTCCCATCAGCGGGTGATTGCGCGGCGACGCCAGCACAGCGATGGACGGCAGACGGACGAATCACAGACTCGGGACGTGGTGAGGGTCGCCGTATACGCCCTCCGAGAAACTTCGTCCGTCTCCGTCCGTCAGAGGTTGAAAAACAGGGCAAAACAGTGCCAAACGATGAGGGTGAAATCCCTGGTCAGCCCGCAAATCAGCTGGTAGGGGAGTCGTCCCGATCCTCTTCACACGGCTGAGGTCGGAGTCCTGTGAGCCGCCGCTGGGATCGACAGCCCCGGTCAGGGGTGGACGATTGTGCACCGAGCCCGAGTCACAGCCGTGGCATAGGTTTCGCTCATGTCTGACCCCCGCGTGTTGGTCGAACTATCCCGACGCGGCCGTGCCTGGAGAACCTGGTGGCGCCGGCGCAACCGAGCCCAACGGTTGCTAATGCTCGCCGGCCTGGTGGTCCTGGCCGCGGTCGTGAGCCCGACCGTGCGCGGCGCCCTGCTGGGCCTCGCGGTGGCAGCCTTGAGCTTCGTGCTGCTCGTCGCTCTAGTGGCCGCGCTCGTCATCGGTCTTTTTGGGCGCATCGCGCGCCGACACCCGCTCATCGATCTGGCCGGGGGCTATCTGATTGGGCGCCGTCATGCGCGGCGGCGCGCAGGGCAATACGGGCCCGATTACACGCCGCCGAGTTCCTGGTACTACCCCCCACCCCCACCCGCGCCGCCACCGAGCTGGGCGCCTTCGACGCCACCGGCTCTGACATCCTGGGCCCTGCCCACCGGACATATCCGCGGCAAACGATGTAGTGCGCACGGACGGCGTACCTACGGGTGAGCATGGGCCCAACGGATTCACCCGCCCGGCTGATCAGCGGGTGCGGCGCCTGTTCGGGGTCGTATCCTGGGTCGGCATCGAGTTGGCGGTGGGTGGCGGGTACGGAACACCGACGTCTTCGGTGCCGGCCAGCGCGTTGATGACCGCCTGCTCGGCCACGCTCGTTTCCCCGAGCGAGGTCGCCGGCAGTGCGGGGACGGCGAGCTGGGGGGTGAAAAGGGGGAGCGCCGTGGTGAGGTCGCCGGTGACGCTCCGGCGCCAGCTGGTCAGGTTGGGCACCTCCACACCGAAGCGGGTCTCGATGAACCGCAAGAGCGAGGTGTGGTCGAAGGTGTCAGGGCAGTACCAGCCACCGCTCGAGAACGGGGACACCACCAGGCACGGTACCCGGAACCCCAGCCCGATCGGACCCGTGATGCCGCTCGCCGCCGAGGGCAACGGGGAGGCGGTCAGGTACTCACCGGCGGTGCCGGAGGGCGCCGTGGGCGGTGGCACGTGATCGAAGAAACCGCCGTTCTCGTCGTAGGTGATGAAGAGCACGGTCTTGGCCCACACGTCGGGATTGGAGACGAGCGTCGAGAGCACCTGGCTGGACCGGTACTCCCCGTATTCGGGCGGGGCCGCCGGGTGCTCGCACTCGGCCAGCGGTGACATGATCCAGGAAACCGAGGGCAGGGTGCCGGCGAGTACGTCGGCCTCGAACGAGACCGGGTAGGTGGGGACGATGCCCCCGGCGACGAGCTCGGGATTGGCCGAGGGCCCCCAATACTGGGCGAAGTAGGGGAATGGGCTCAGTTCGAGCAGCGCCGTTGGATCGTTGTAGACCTTCCAGCTCACGCCGGCCGCCGAGAGTCGTTCGGGCATCGTCTCCCAGGTGAGCGTCCCGTATTCGGAGGCCCGGTCACTGAAGGTCTCGACCACCGGTCCGCCGTTGGTCCCGGCCGGATCGATGTTGGCCGAGACCGCCATGAGCCGGTTGGGGTCGGTCGGGCCGAGCACCGAGCAGTAGTAGCCGTCGCAGATGCAGAAGGCATCGGCGAGCGCGTAGTAGAAGGCCAGGTCCTCTCGGGTGAAGTAGCCCATGGTCACGAAGCCGTTTTCGGGACCGTCGTTGGCCGCGGAGATGTGCGTCTCCACGAACGCGTCCATGGCGCCTCCGTCCCAGCTTTGGTGCTGGGGTCCCCATGCGTGGGTGATGTCGTTGGTCGTCTCGCCGTTCTCCGTCGGCGGGTTGCTCAGCAGATGGAATGGTTGGAGGTAGCCCGACGGGTCGACCCCGATGCCGGGGGCGTAGCCGAATTGATCGAAGATCGGGTAGCGCTTTCCGCCCATCTGCTGGGTGAGCACCTGTCGGCTGCCGAAGCCGTTGACGCCGGACAGGGTGCCGAAGTAGTGGTCGAAGGAGCGGTTCTCCTGCATCAGGATCACCACGTGTTCGATCTCGCTGAGCCCTCCTCCGGTCGACGGAGCCACAGCGGCGGCCTCTTCGATCAGCCGTCCGGCGTTCAACGAGAGAGCCACCCCGGCGGCGGCGGACCCGCTGGCGGCCAGGAACGACCGGCGCGACATCCGCCGGCCGCCACGGCCGGCGAGGTGTTTCGGGTCTTCGGTCAAGTCTTCGCCTTTCACGATCGGAGGACGACGCTGCGGTATCGGCGCGATTACCTCGCACCTCGTTTGCCTCTACCCATTGAACGAAATCGGGCACCGAACTTGCGGTAAACACTTCGTGGACTGCAGGTGACCGTTCTGTGGCGACGCCTTCCACGGACCGCTGACGGGTTCTTCGGTGAGCGAATCGGTGACATCGACGATGCTCACGACGACCTCGTTGCCCGGCCAGGGATCTACGACGAGGTCACGCGGCCGGGAATCCGCTTGACCCGTCCTCCACCAGGGACAAGCATCTCTTTTGTGCCGCAGACCACCGCCAACGACATCACCATCGAGTACGAGATCATCGGGGACCTGGCCGATCCGGCACTCCTTCTGGTGATGGGGCTCGGGGCCCAACTCACCACCTGGCCCGACCCTTTCTGTGCGCAGCTGGCCGATGAGGGCTTCGCGGTGGTCCGGTACGACAACCGGGATGTCGGCCTGAGCCAGAAGTTCGAGGATGCGGGCACACCGGACGTGGGCGATATCCTGGGCGCCCTCGCCAGCGGTGGCCCCGTGTCGGCGCCGTACACGCTGGGCGACATGGCCGACGACGGGATTGCGCTGATCGAGGGGCTGGGCCTCTCACCCGCTCACATCGTCGGGGCGTCGATGGGCGGCATGATCGTGCAGGAGATGGTGATCCGGCATCCCGGTGCGGTGCGCTCGCTGTGCTCGATCATGTCCACCACCGGTGACCGCTCGGTTGGCCAGCCGACACCCGAGGCCATAGCGGTGCTTCTGCAGCCGCCGCCGGCGACACGCGACGAGGTCATCGAGGCCGGCGTGCGCGGGTCCCGGGTCATCGGTTCACCCCGCTACCCGACCGACGAGGCGGAGCTCCGGGCGTCTGCGGCGCGCTCCTACGACCGCTCCTACTACCCCCAGGGTCCGGCCCGGCAGATCGCCGCCATCCTGGCGGCCGAGGACCGCACCGAGGCCCTCGGCGCGGTGGACGTGCCCACGCTGGTGATCCACGGCGATGCGGACCCGCTGGTCACGCCAAGCGGGGGAGAGGCCACGGCCAAGGCGGTACCGGGAGCCGAGTTCATGATGATCGAAGGGATGGGCCACGACCTGCCCGAGCCCTTGTGGCCAGAGGTGATCCCCGCCATCGTCGCCAACGCCAGGCGCGCCGGCTGACCTTTAGAGGCGCCGGTTGGCACAGGAGTGCCCCGGTGGTGATGGTGCCTACTCGTCCAGTCCGACCGGTGACCCGTCGATGATTTGGTCCAGGTACTCGGACAGCCCGTAGCCCACCCGACCATCTTCGAGGGTCCATTGGGTGAGTCCCTCGGATATGCGGGTGACCAGCTCGTTGCCGTCGGGGTCGTGGCGGCGATTGCGCAAGGGGATCAAGTTGAGCACCGATCCCCGCACCTTCCACGTCTTGTCCGCGGTGACCAGCTCGGCCTCGACGGTCCGGTGATACCGCCCATCGCCCTCCCAGGTGGAGCGGATCCGAAAGTCGCTGCACAGGTGGAGGGCGTCGCCGTCCCACACGAACCCGCCCCGTGTGCCGGGGCCGTCGCGCCGGGCCACGCGTGATCCCATGAACCCGAAGTCCCCCCCGATGTTGGCGGTGAGCCAGCGGTAGTACCAGGGGGCCTGCCAGTAGCGCGGGCCCCAGCTGTGGTCACGCAGTCCGTACCCGTTGAGCTCCCACTCCTGGTCTCCAACCCGGACCGTGCCGCTCGCGGCCACCAACTGCTCGTAGTGGCCCCGGGCGAACTCCTCGCCCGGGGTCTCGGTGGGCCGGTCCGGCTCGCCGCCGAACATGGCCGAGTTGCCCCGGTAGACCAGATGCACCGCGCAGTCGGTGTGGGGATTGGAGGTGAAGGCCTGGCGCGGGGCGGCCATCTCCAGCGGATCGGTCAGCAGGACGACCGACCCCTCGTAGCTGACCCGAAGCTCGGTAAAGGGCTCCACCACCTCGAAGCGCATGCCGGCCGCGTCGAAGGCCTCGTTGGTCGTGACGTGGGGACGGCCGAACATGAAGGCCACCCGGCCGTCGGGAAGATAGAGGCAGATCGTCATCTCTCCGGTGCCCTCGTTGGCCCGGTTGCCCAATCGGAAGAACCCGCCCAGGCGTGCTTCGGGGTCGTAGGCGTTGAAGTACATCGACTCGTTGAAGTTGGGCTCGGGGCCCAACTCATGCATGTACTCATCGTGGGGTTCGAGTCGAATGGCGATCGGGCCAGCCTAACGACGTGACGCAGGCGAGGTCGTTAGTGTGCGCGCATGGATGACCAGGGCCTGGTGGAGCACCTGCGCCTCGTCGTTGGGGCTGCGCTGGGGCAGCCGGTGGTCGTCGAGGATCTGGCCCATTTGCCCGGCGGCGCCTCCAAGGACACCTGGAGCTTCTCGATTCGTGGTTCCGCCGGCTCGGCACGGCGGCTCGTCCTACGCCGTGATCGGACCGGTCGGCCCGGATCGGGCGTGCCGCTCGAGGCGGCGCTCTTCCAGGCGGCCGCTCGCGCCGGGGTGCCGGTGCCGGCCGTCGTGGCGTCGGGGGACGGGTCCGACGAGCTCGGAGCACCGTTTCTCATCACCGAGTTCGTCGACGGCGAGACGATCCCGCGCCGGATCCTGCGTGACGACCAGTTGGCCAGTGCCCGCGCGGTGCTGGCCGAGCAATGCGGCCGGGTTCTCGCCGCCATCCACCGGATTCCTCCGTCCGAGGTCCCCGGCCTCCCCGGTGGCGATCCGCTCACCCAGCTGCGCGACCAGCTCGACCGGCTCGGCCAACCCCACCCCGCGTTCGAGCTGGGGCTCCTGTGGCTGGCCGAGACGCGTCCGCAGCGCTCGGTCAACTCGGTGGTGCACGGGGACTTTCGAAACGGCAACCTGATCGTGGGAGCCGAGGGCATCCGGTCGGTGCTGGACTGGGAGCTGGCCCACCTCGGGGATCCGCTGGAGGATCTCGGATGGCTGTGCGTCAAGGCGTGGCGCTTCGGTTCCCCCCTTTCGGTCGGCGGGTTCGGCACCATCGAACAGCTCATCACCGCCTACGAGGCCGCCGGTGGCGAGCCGATCGATGAAGCCGTCCTGCACTGGTGGATCGCGTTGGGCACGCTCCGGTGGGGGATCATCTGCATCGTCCAGACACTGACCCACACGACCGGCATGGTCCGATCGGTGGAGCTGGCCGCCATCGGTCGCCGGGTGTGCGAGGTCGAGTCGGACCTGCTGGACCTCCTCCCATGGACGGCCTCTGGCGGCGGCGTGCCCGAGGCAGCGGCCGGGGCTTCCGAGTCGAGCGAGCCCGCCGAGACTTCCGCTACCGCCAGCTGGGCCGGAGCGCCGAACGACGTGCCGTCGGCGGTCCAGTTGCTGGACGCGGTCAAAGAGTTCCTCGAGACCGATGTGCTCGCCGCCACCGAGGGCCGAGTGCGGTTCCACACCCGGGTGGCCGCCAACGTCGTCGCCATGGTCGGCCGCGAGCTTCAGCTCGGAAGCGAGTTCGCGGGGGCCCACGCGGCGCGTCTGGCCGGGTTGGGTGTGGCCAGTGAAACCGAGCTGGCCGCAGCGATCCGATCGGGCGCGTACAACAATCGGTTGGGAGCGGTGAGCGATGCGGTACGGGCCACCGTGGCCGACAAACTGTCGGTGGCCAACCCGAGCTACGGCACATAAGACACATACCGAGAGAGTTGGCCGCGCCGGCGTCGGGCGAACCCGACGTCCTCCGGCTCTCGAGTTTCCGGGCCATATGCTCGACTCATGAAGCTGAGCGCGGAGGGGGCACGGGTGCTCGGCTCGCTGGTCGAGAAGGAGCTGACGACACCCCAGCAGTACCCGCTCACCATCGCGGCGCTGGTGGCCGCCTGTAACCAGGCGTCCAATCGCGACCCGGTGGTGAACTACGACGAGGAAACCGTGTTGTCCGCGCTCGACGATCTGAAGGCGCAACGACTGGTCCGATTCGTCCTGCCATCGCATGGGCGCAGTGCCGTTCGCTATCGCCAGGTGCTCGACGAGGCGCTGGCCCTCGACGCCAAACCACGGGCGCTCCTGGGAGTGCTCCTGCTCCGCGGGGCCCAGACGGCCGGCGAGCTCCGGGCCCGGACGGACCGGATGGCCGAGTTCGACGGGCTCGATGAGGTGGCTCGTGAGCTCGAACGGCTGGCCTCGCTCGACGAACCGTTGGTGTCGAGCCTGGGGCGACGGCCCGGTCAGAAGGAGGAGCGGTGGGACTGCGCGGTCGTCGAGCTCCCGACCGGCGGTGCCGTGCCTGGTGCCGCCACGGAGCAGAGACCCAGCCACCCTGCGACCGAAAGAGCCCTGGTGTCGAGCGGAGCCCGCCCGTTTCCCGATGATGGTGAGGACCTCCGATCGGAGCTGGCGAGTCTGCGGTCCGAAGTCGATGAGCTCCGTCGAGAGCTCGGGGCGCTGCGGGAAAGCCTCGGGGGCTGAGCCTCCCCACCAGGGTCTCCGGGTCGAGGTGGAGAAGGGCCAAGGGCGCCGAGGCCCGCCGCGAGGCATGATGCACGGACCAGGGTTTTAGGAGGGGCGATGCCTTTTGCCGATGTCAATGGCCAACACCTCTACTTCGAGGATTCGGGAGGTGGGGGAGCGGCGGTGATCTTCAGCCACGGCTACCTGATGGACCACGAGATGTTCGAACCGCAGGTGGCCGCGCTCTCCGGCGAGTTCCGCTGCATCACCTGGGACGAGCGGGGCTTCGGGAAGACCGAGGTCCACGGTCCGTTCACCTATTGGGATTCGGCCGACGACGCCCTGGCGTTGCTGTCCCAACTGGGCATCGACGGGGCCTTCTTCGTCGGCATGTCCCAAGGGGGATTCATCTCGATGCGGGCTGCGTTGCGTGCGCCCGAGCGGGTTCGGGGCCTGGGACTCATCGACACCCAGGCCGGCGTCGAGGCCGAGGAGGTGCGGCCCATCTACGAGGGCATGCAGGTCGAGTGGATGACCAACGGCCCGTCCGATGAGCTGACCGGTGCGGTGGCGGCGTCGATCATGAGCCCGGGCTATGACCACTCCGGCTGGGTGGCCAAGTGGCGGGTCATTCCCAGGGACACCATTGTCGAACCGTTCCGGACACTGATGGACCGCGACGACCTCTCCGATCGGGTGGCCGAGATCGTGGCTCCGACCATCATCTTTCACGGCGAGGCGGACGCGGCCATCCCGATGGAGAAGGCCGAGTTCCTGGCCAAGGAGCTGCCCAACTGCGAGGAGCTGGTCCAGATTCCCGAGGCCGGCCACGCGTCCAACCTGAGCCATCCCGACGCGGTCAACGGCCCGTTGCGTGAGTTTCTGCACCGACACTCATGACAGAACCGCAGTGGAACCTGGCCGACGTTTGGGAGGCGGTGGCCGAGATCATGCCCGACCGACCGGCCCAGCGGAGCGGGACGCGCCTCATCACCTGGGGACAGTTTGACCGTCGGGCCAATGCGCTGGCCGGTGATCTCATGGAGGCGGGACTGACCAAGCAGTCCAAGGTGGGCGCCTACCTGTACAGCTGCCCCGAGTACCTCGAGACCTACGTGGGGGCGTTGAAGGCGGGGATGGCCCCCTTCAACGTCAACTACCGATACGGCCCCGACGAGATCACCTACCTCCTGAAGGACGCCGACGCCGAGGCGATCGTCTTCCACGCCACCTTCGGGACGCTGCTCGCCGAGATCAAGGACCACCTACCCGGTGTGAAGCGCTGGTACGCGGTCGAGGATGGAGCGCCCATCCCGGACTGGGCGACCCGCTACGAGGAGGTGGTGGTCTCGGGTGCCGACCGCCCCGAGGTGCCGTGGGGACGCTCGGGCGAGGACCTGATCCTGCTCTACACCGGTGGTACCACCGGGATGCCCAAGGGCGTCATGTGGGAGCAGCACGAGCTCTTCCAGGTCCTCGGCTCCGGCGGCAGCCCCTTCGCCGGCACGTCCGGGGTCGAGGACATGGCCGAGCTCCGCCAGCGCTACGAGGCGGCGGTCGACCAACCCCCGATCGTCTACCTCCCGGCCTGCCCCCTGATGCACGGCACCGGGCAGTTCAGCGCGTTCATCGCCATGATCCTGGCCGGCACGGTCGTCACGCTGGAGAACCGGCACTTCGACCCCGACGAGCTGTGGCGGGCCGTCGACGAGTACGGGGTCAACGCGGTCGCCCTGGTCGGCGATGCCTTCGCCAAGCCACTGCTGAAGGAGCTCGACGACCACCGCGACCGTTACGACCTGTCGACCCTCTTTCTCCTCAACTCCTCGGGGGTGATGTGGAGCCAGGCGACCAAGAACGGACTCACCGCCCACCTGCCGGCGGTCACCATCTTCGACAGCCTCGGCTCGTCCGAGGCGGTGGGCATGGGGGCCAGCATCTCGTCGGCCAATCACGTGACGGCGACGGCCGAATTCACCTTGGGCAGCGGGGTGAAGGTGCTCGGTCCCGACGACAAAGACGTCGAGCCCGGGAGCGGCACGCCGGGGTTGGTGGCGGTGCCCGGACACGTCCCGGTCGGCTACTACAAGGACCCCGAGAAGACCGCCCGAACCTTTCGGACCATCGATGGCGTCCGCTACGTGCTGCCCGGTGACATGGCGGTGGTGCGGGCAGACGGAGAGATCGAGCTGCTCGGGCGGAGCGCGGCGGTCATCAACACCGGCGGGGAGAAGGTGTTCGCCGAGGAGGTCGAAGAGGTCATCAAGCGGTACCCGGGGGTTCTCGACGCGGTATGTGTCGGCATTCCCGACGATCGTTTCGGCCACGTGGTGACCGCGCTCGTCGAGGTCGATGGAGATCACCGGGTGGAGCGCGACGAGCTGCGGTCGTATGTCAGCGATCACTTGGCCGCCTACAAGGCGCCCCGGGTGGTGATCGTGGTCCCGAGCATCGGCCGGAGCCCGGCGGGCAAGGTCGACTACGCCCGGCTCGGAAACCTGGCCCAGTCCACCTTCGAACAGGCCGGTGGCGACGGAGCCAAGACCCTGGTCGCGACAGAGAACTAAGAAACAGAGAGCTAAGAAATCTGAAACGAGAAAGACGAGAGGAGCCAGGACATGCCCATCAATCCTGATGCCGTGACCGGTGAGTGGGGCGAGTGGACCGAGCATGCGTGGACGTCGAAGGACGCCCTGATCTACGCGGTCGGAGTCGGGGCGGGGTCCCTCGACCCCACCGGGGCCGAGCTCGAGTTCACCACCGAGAACTCCCGGGGCGTGACCCAGAAGGTGCTGCCGACCTTCGCGGTCATCATCGGACAGGCCCGAGGGGGTTTGGGCAACATCGGGACCTTCAACCCGGGCATGCTGGTGGATGGCGGTCGGACCATCGAGCTGCATCGCGAGATTCCCGTCGAGGGCAAGATCCGCAGCCGCGGGCGCGTCGTCGGCGTTTACGACAAGGGCTCGGGGGCGGTCATCGCCAGCGAGTCCGAGTCGGTCGACGCGGAGAGCGGCGAGCCGATCCTCAACCTGAAGTCGCAAGCGTTCATCCGCGGCGAGGGTGGCTTCGGGGGCGACCGTGGCCCGAGCGGTCCTCGCAACGTGCCACCCGAGCGGGCACCCGATCACCAGGTCACGTACGAGACCCGGGCCGACCAGGCGCTCACCTACCGGCTCTCCGGTGACCGCAACCCGCTCCACTCGGACCCCGAGTTCGCCAAGGCGGCCGGCTTCCCCAAGCCCATCCTCCATGGCCTGTGCACCTACGGCTTCACCGGCCGGGCGCTCCTACACACCTTGTGTGGCTCGGACCCGGCCCGGTTCAAGAGCATGGAGGGCCGCTTCTCCAAGCCCGTCTTTCCCGGGGAGGCACTCACCGTGGCGATCTGGGTCGACGGAGATCGGGCCGTGTTCAAGACAACGACCGAGAACGGGGACGTCGTCATCGACCAAGGGTTGTGCACATTTGCTCCCTGACGAAGCCGGTGTGGTCGCGTCGCTGAGTCGTCGTCCGAGGGTCGCCGACCCGAGGCCTTAGGAACTCGACCCGGCGGCCTTGGGCAGGCCGATGAGACCGGGCAAGGGAGAGCCCGGTTCCCGATCATGTGGTGTGGCCGGATCACGCTGGAGTGATCGCCGGGTCTCCCGTTAGGGTCCGACCATGACCGATCAATACTCGGCGGAACCGCTTCCGCCGCTCTCCGACCTCGCACCCGAGCAGAAGGCGCTCCGCTCGGGAAGCTTCGGCCAGGTGGCCTCGCACTACGAGCGATTCCGTCCCGGACCGCCCGTGGCGGCGGTGGATTGGCTTCTCCCCACACACGTCGGCAGGGTCGTCGACCTCGGGGCCGGAACCGGAGCACTGACCAGACTCCTGATCGATCGGGCCGACGAGGTGGTCGCCGTCGAGCCCGACGACCGCATGCGGTCCGTCCTCACCGAGGAGGTGCCCGGCGCCCGGGTGGTCAAGGGCCGGGGCGATTCGATTCCGCTCCCCGACGGCAGCGCGGATGCCGTGCTCGCTTCCTCGTCATGGCACTGGATGGAACCGGTCGCGACCCTCCGTGAGGTCGGCCGGGTCCTGGTGCCCGGTGGGGTCCTCGGTGCCGTGTGGTCGGGCCCCGACCTCGACGGCCCGTTTCTTCTTCAGGCCCGGGCCCTCCTGGCCGAACAGGCGTCGGCCCCGACCCAGAGTGGACCACATGGCAAGAACGGTGACGATCGCCCGGACGAGTTGGCCGGCTTCATCCTGGGTGACGCGCTCCGACCCACCTCTACCCTGGAGATCCCTCCGGGGGTCCCGTTCGACCAGCCGGAACACGAGGCGTTCACCTGGGACATCGCCCTCAACGCCGACGAGCTGATCGGGCTCTTGGGCACCATGAGCTGGATCATCACCATGCCCGAGGAGACTCGCAACAGGGTGTTCGACGAAGCCCGTCGCCTGCTGCGGGACTTCCTCCACGTCGAGGGCCAGGTGACGGTCGACGTGCAGTTCCTCGCTGACGTTTGGCGATCTCGTCGCCACGGTTGAGCACCACCCGGCCCGGTCGTTCGGGTCGGGAGCATTTGCCCGCGCGACCAACACCCCGACCGTGGACGCGTGGGCAATCCGTGTTTGGCCGATCAGCGGCCCTTGAAGACCGGGTCGCGGTGCTCGAGGAACGCCCGTTGTCCCTCGAGGTAGTCCTCGGAACGGAAGCACGCCTCGACCGCCCGGCGCACCGCGTCTCGGTCTCGCAACGCCGGGTCGCGCCGCGCCTCTCGAATCGCGAGCTTGGCCGCCCGCAGCGTGAGCGGGGCGTTGCCGGCGATGGTGGAGGCGAGTTCCCGGACCGCCCCCTCCAGGTCGGCCGCGGGAAGCACCCGGTTGACCAGCCCGATCTGCAGCGCCTCCTGCGCGGAGAGACGGCGAGCCGAGAACAGGATCTCGGACGCCCAGGCCGGACCGACGAGGCCCACCAGCGTCTCGATGCCGGCCAGCCCGTAGCCGAGGCCCAACCGGGCCGCCGGGATGGCGAACTGGCTCCCCTCGGCGGCGATGCGGATGTCGGCCATCAACGCGGTGGCCAGCCCGCCCCCCAGGCAGTAGCCGCGGATCATGGCGATGATCGGCTTGTCCAGGCGGGCCCAGGCCGCCCCGGCGTTGGCCGCCTCGGCGTCGTACTCGGCCCGGGCCTCTGCGGTGGTGCGCCGCTCGGCGAACTCGGAGATGTCGGCCCCCGAGACGAAGGCCCGGTCTCCGGCGCCGGTGGCCACGACCACGCTCACCTCGGGGTCCTCGGCGAAGGCCGACAGGATCGTCGGCACGGCCCGCACCATCTCGAGGGACTGGGCGTTGTGGCGGGCCGGGTTGTTGTAGATCATCCAACCGACGCCGTCCTGCACCACCCCCCGCATCTTGTCGGTGGGCAGTGTCAGCTCCCTGGGGCCACTCACCTGGGACCGCTCACTTCGGACCCAGCCCGGCCACCACGCCCCGCTCGCACAGACGGGCGATGTCGGCGTGAGTGAGTCCGAGCTCGACCAGCACCTCGGCCGTGTGCTCCCCGACCTCGGGGGCGGGCCGGCGCACCGAGGACGGGGTCCGGCTCATCGAGGTGGCGTTGCGGATCACGCCCAGCTCGCCGTGCGACGCATGCTGCACCGGGGCCACCATCTCCAGGAACTTGACCTGGGGGTCGGCGAACACCTGGTCGATCGAGTTGACCGGCCCGGCCGGGACCCCGGCATCGTTCAGGAGCTCGACCCATTCGGCGGTCGTCTTGGCCCGCAGGCGCTCCTGGATGATGGCGTTGAGCTCACTGCGGGCGGCCGACCGCTTCGCGGCGCTGTCGAAGCGAGGGTCGGCGGGCAGCTCGGGCAGTTCGAGCACCTCGCAACAGCGGCGCCACAACCGTCCCGACGATCCACCCAGATTCACGAAGCCGTCGGCGGTAGCGAAGCAGCCCATGGGGATGTAGATCGGGTGGTTGTTGCCCTCCTGGAGGGCCACCTCGCCATCGATCGTCCAACGGGCGGCCTGGAAGTCCAGCATGGCGATCATGGCCTCGAGGAGCGAGGTCTGAACCCACTGCCCGGCGCCGGAGCGGTCCCGCTCGTGCAGGGCGACCAGGATGCCCAGGGCCAGCTGCATCCCGGCGGCCAGGTCGGTGATGGGGATGCCGGCACGGAGCGGCCCCCCTCCGGGGTGCCCGGTCACGCTCATAAGGCCGCCGAGTCCCTGAGCGATCTGGTCGAGCCCGCCCCGATCGGCATAGGGGCCCTCCTGGCCGAAGCCGGAGATGGAGCCGTAGACGAGGCGTGGGTTGATCGCCGACACGCGCTCGTAGTCGACTCCGAGGCGGTACTTGACCGCGGGGCGCATGTTCTCGACCAGGACGTCGGCTCCGGCCACCATCAGGTTGAACAGCTCCTGACCCTCGGCCGACTTGAGGTTGAGCGCGATCGACCGCTTGTTGCGGTGCAGGTTCTGGACGTCGGCAAAGTCGGCGCTGTGGCGGGCGCCTTCGGGGGAGCGCCCCGTCCCGCCCTTTTCGGGTGGCTCGACCCGGATGACCTCGGCCCCCCAGTCGGCCAGGTGGCGCACGCAGGTGGGGCCCGAGCGCGCCACCGTCAGGTCAAGCACGCGGATGTCATCGAGCGGCAGGTGGGAGGGGGACACCAGGGTGAGAGGCTAGCGGTGGTTGTTCTGTCGGGACCGGGCCCCCCTTCGGACCCGGGCCGACGCGCCTCGTTTGTTGGGCCCGATCAGACAACCCGGTTCAATCAACCCCGATCAATCAACCCGGTTCAATCAGCCCCGGTCGATCAACCGGGCGAGAGCGCGGCGCCGTCGAATCGGTCCACCGTGGCGAAGGTCTCGACCGGGTTTCGCCTGAGGCGGGTGACCTGGTGATGGGGGATACCGAGCTGGATCATGGCCGCGATGGCGTGGCCCGGTGGCAGGTTGAGCAACGGGGCGGCATCGGGTTCACCGGCGACCAGGAACGTGGTGACCGCGCCACCCAGCCCTTCGTCGCGCGCCGCGAGCAGGATGTTCTGTACGAACGGGTAGATCGATGCGCCACCGACGATCGACGGACGGCCGAGGTCTCGATCGAGCACGGCCAGCGCGCGCAGCTCGACTGTGACCACGAGCACCTCGGGCGCCTGCTCGACCGCCCGCAACATCTGTTCGGTCGGCAGTCCGTCGGGGACCGCTGCGTCGGGTGGGGCCGGATCGACCACGCTGAAGGCCCGGTAGCCGGCCGCCTGTTCGGCTGCGTAGCGCTCGAACGCGGCCACGTGGAGCTCGGCCACGCGCCGTCGCACCGCCGGGTCGCGCACGACGATCACGTGCCAGCCCTGCTGGTTCCCCCCGCTCGGCGCGAACCGGGCGTGGTCGAGGATCCGGTACAGCACACCGGGTGGCACCGGGTCGCCGGTGAACCGGCGCACCGCTGCGGTGGTTCGCATGACTTCGGACAGTTCCATGTCGCCCCCTCATGTGTGCCGATCCGGCGTGCTGCCTGCGGCGCCACCATGCCCCGTGCGGACGAGTCATGCCAGGTGGGGCGGTCAAGGCGATCCGTTCGACGTGTTCTGGTAGACCGAATCCAATGGACCTGCAGCTCCGCGGTCGCCGCGCCCTGGTCACCGGGGGCAGCCGGGGCATCGGGCTGGCGGTGGCCCGGGCGTTGGCCGCCGAGGGGGTCGACGTCGTCATCGCGGCGAGAGATCCCGATCGGCTGGAGGCCGCCGCGGCCGGGCTTCGGGCGGCCAGCGTGCGGCGGATCATCCCGGTCGAGATCGACACCGGCGACGACGCGTCGGTACGGGCGGCGGTGGCCGCCACCGTCGACGCACTCGGGGGGATCGACATCCTGGTCAACAACGCCGCCCAGCCGGGCAGCCAGGCACCGCCGGCCAAGCTGGTCAACACCACCGACGAGGACTTCTTCGCCGACCTGAATGTGAAGGTGCTCGGCTATCTGCGCTGCGCCCGGGCCGTGGCGCCGTTCATGATCGAGCAGGGCTGGGGGCGCATCATCAACGTCAGTGGCCTGGCGGCCCGCCAGACCGGGAACACCGTCGGTTCGGTCCGCAACGTGTCGGTGGCGGCCCTGACCAAGAACCTGGCCGACGAGCTGGGCCGGCACGGGATCAACGTCACGGTGGTGCACCCGGGGATCACCAGGACCGAGCGGACCCCCGGGATGATCGACGCCCAGGCGCGTCGTCTGGGGTTGAGCCAGAGCGAGGTCGAGACCCGGATGAGCTCCCGGGTGGCCATCGGGCGGATGGTCGACTCGGCCGAGGTGGCCGATGTCATCGCGTTTCTTGCCTCCCCGAGGAGCGTGGCCATCACCGGCGACGCCATCGTGGTCGGCGGTGGGGCGCTCGGGCCGATCCACTACTGATCCTACCGTGCAGTTGACGTTTACGTCAACTGCACGGTAGGTTCGACGAAATCGTTATCAGTTCTTCGCGGGATTCGACATGACGTCGTCGCCACCTTTGGCGCTCAACGGGCAGGTCCGCCAACGGTCCGACCGTTACAAGTGGATCGCCCTGACCAACACCACCATGGGCACCCTCATGGCGACGATCGACGGTTCGATCGTGCTCATCGCGCTCCCGGACATCTTCCGGGGCATCAAGCTCAACCCGCTCCTGCCGGGGAACAGCTTCTACCTGCTGTGGACGATTCTCGGCTTCCTCGTGGTGACGAGCGTGCTGTTGGTCAGCCTGGGGCGCCTGGGCGACATGTACGGCCGGGTCAACATGTACAACCTCGGCTTCGCCGTCTTCACCTTCTTCTCGTTGCTGCTCACCATCACCTGGATGACCGGGACCCACGGCGCGATCTGGATCATCGTCATGCGGGTCTTCCAGGGGGTGGGCGGGGCGATGGTGTTCGCCAACTCGTCGGCGATCCTCACCGACGCCTTTCCGGCCCATCAGCGCGGCATGGCCCTCGGCATCAACGGGATCGCCGGGACCAGCGGCACCTTCATCGGCCTCATCCTGGGTGGCCTGCTGGCCCCCATCAACTGGCGGCTCATCTTCTTGGTGTCGGTGCCCATCGGGCTGTTCTGCACGATCTGGGCCTATACCAAGCTCCACGACCTGACCCCGCCCCGTCGCACCTCGATCGACTGGGCCGGCAACATCACCTTTGCTCTCGGGCTCATCTCGGTGATGGTGGGGATCACCTACGGGATCGAGCCCTACGGTCACGACACGATGGGGTGGACCAGCCCCCGGGTCATCGCCGAGTTGGGTGTCGGGGTAGCGCTCCTGATCGCCTTCTCCATCATCGAGCGGCGGGTGGCCCATCCGATGTTCCGCCTGCAGCTGTTCCGGATCCGGGCCTTCACCTTCGGCACCATGGCCAGCTTCCTCGCCGCGGTCGGCCGGGGTGGGCTCATGTTCGTCCTCATCATCTGGTTGCAGGGCATCTGGCTGCCCCTGCACGGGTATGACTTCGCCCGCACCCCGCTGTACGCGGGGCTCTACATGCTGCCCCTCACCGCCGGGTTCCTGATCGCCGGTCCGATATCTGGGATCCTGTCGGACCGCTACGGCGCCCGGCCGTTTGCCACCGGGGGGATCGCGCTCTTCGCGCTGTCCTTCTTCCTTCTCGGACGACTCCCGGTCGACTTCAACTACTGGGCCTTCGCCCCGCTGCTGCTCATGATGGGCCTGAGCAACGGCCTGTTCATGTCCCCGAATCGGGCCGGCGTGATGAACAGCCTGCCGGCCGAGCATCGGGGGGCCGGGTCGGGCATGACCAACACGTTCCAGCAATCGGCCCAGGTGCTGTCGATCGGGATCTTCTTCTCCCTCATGATCATCGGGCTGTCGGGCGTGCTCCCGACCTCGATGTACAACGGCCTGGTCCATGAGGGTGTCTCGCACCAGGTGGCCAGCCAGGCCGCCCACCTGCCGCCCGTGTCCACCCTGTTCGCGGCGCTGCTCGGCTACAACCCGGTGGCCCACCTGATCGGGACGAGCGCGCTGGCCCACGTCTCGGCGAGCCAGCGAGCGGTCCTGGTCGGTCGCACCTTCTTCCCGCACCTGATCTCGGCCCCCTTCCACAAGGGCCTGCACACCGCCTTTGACTTCGCCATCGTGGCGTGCCTGCTGGGGGCGGCGGCGTCGTGGGTCCGTGGTGGGCGGTACATCTACGCCGACGAGCGGCCGGCAGCCGACGGGACCGTGCCATCCGATGAGGAGATCGCCGACCCGGTCCCACAGGAGCCGGTCACCCTGTGAGCGTCACCCCGCAGGTGGCCGAGGACTCGACGTCCATGCGCATCGGTGAGCTGGCCAAGCGGGCCGGGCTCACCACCCGCACGCTGCGCTACTGGGAAGAGTTCGGGCTGGTCAAGCCGACCGACCATCGCTTCTCGGGCGAGCGGCTCTATTCCAAGGCCCAGCTCGAGCGGGTCATTCACATCCGCGAGCTCCAAGAGCTGCTCGGTCTCACCCTGGCCGAGATCCGCATCGTGCTCGAGTCCGAGGACGCCGTCGAGCGCGTCCGGACCGCCCGCCAGGCCGGCGCGTCGCCGGCCCGCCGGGCAGCCCTCCTCGAAAAGGCCATCGAAGCCCACTCGAGGCTGATCGAGCGGATGGACGACCGGTTGGTCCGGATCGCCACGTTTCGTGACGAGTGGGTGCAAAAGGGGAAGCGGATGCGGGAGCGCTCCGAGGAGCTGCGCTCCGAGGCGGGGGCGCCAGAGCAAAAGTAAGAGAACCGTGACCAGCGGCGACGATTGTTTCCGAGCGGGGCCGGGGCCGAGGACGCAGCGTCGGCGGGGAGGAAGTCGGCAGGGAGATCTGTGGGCCCACCAGTCGGCCCACGGAGAACCGGTTGAGGAGGCGCCATGTCCAAATACCTGCTCGAGGTGGACTACACCCTCGAGGGCATCAAGGCCATCAAGTCCGGTGGCGGCACGACCCGTGTCGCCGCGGCCACCGAGCTGATCGAGAGCCTCGGGGGCAAGCTGGAGTCCTTCCACTTTGCCTTCGGCAAGACCGACGCCTACGTCGTCGCCGACTTTCCCGACAACGAGTCGGCCGCCGCGGCGTCGTTGGCGGTCAGTGCGGGAGGCGGGGCCACCGCGCGGACCGTGTCGCTGCTGACGGGGGCCGAGGTCGACGCGGCAGCGGCCAAGAAGACGACCTACCGCCCGCCCGGGAGCTGACCGGCTCGTTCTCCGGACCGACGAAAGTCGCCGGTCCGTCTAGGTCTCGCTCAGCGCAACCTGGTCTTCGGCGGCGGTTGGGGGGCGACCGGACGACGTGCCCCGTCGGCCGCCCGGTCGAACGGCGGCGGCCAACGGTCCGATCACCGGCACCTCGTCGAGGGACTCGGCGCGCAGGATCGCCAAGAGGACCGGAGGCAGATACTCGGCGCTCGGGTAGACGACATACCGGGGCAGCCACTCGGGCCCGTACTTGGCGTTGAACCGCACCAGGGTCTCGATCGGCAAGAACGTGGACATCTTCTTGACCGCCCACTGCTCGGCCCGCCGTATGGGGCCGTCGCCACCCTCGCCGTCGAGGACCGCGCGCAGCCCGGAGAAGTAGAGGCTGAATCCCCGGCCCCCGTTCTCGCGGAGATGCTCGATGGTCGACACCAGCGCGAAGTCGACCAGCCCGTTGGGGTGGTGGCCACGGTCGCGTCGCATGAGGTCGAGCGAGTAGCCGCCGATGTCGGGGGCGGGGACCAAGTGGCACATCGCGGCCGGCTCACCGTCGGGCCCGGTGACCACGCACAGGAGCAGGCCCTCGTCGTGTCGATCGAAGAGCCGGCCCAGCATCATTGAGAACCCCCGCTCGAACTCGCCACGGCGGTCCTGGGGAAGGAGTCCGGACAGCCGATCGGCGTCGTGTCGGTCGAGCAGGCTGGGGTCGAGGAACTCGGCCGTGTAGCCGTGGTTGGCGATGCGGTTGCGGGCCTGGCGGAGGCCCTTTCGGTGGCCGCCGGCCAGCGAGAAGTGCCGCACGTCGACGACCGCCTCGTCGCCGATGTAGATGTGGTGCATCCCCTTGGCCCCATAGAGGGGGAGCCATTCCTTGCTCCCGGCCATCACCGCCACCGACCATCCGCGTGACTCGGCGAAGCGCCAGAAGGCGTCCCACACCGTGGCCCTTTCGGAGACGGGGCCGATCGGGTCGGGGGAGACCAGGCAGACACCGCCGAAGACCGCGTACGCGACCAGGCTGTCGCCCCAGAAGAACCAGCGCTTGTCGTCGCGCAGGGCGAAGTAGTCGAGCGTGCCGCCGCCGTGGCGTTCCACGATGTCGCGAGCGGCGGCCCAGGCCGCCTCATCCTCGGGGGGTCGGCGGTCGACGAGCGGCCGAGTGGCCAGCCCCAGCGCCAGCACGGCGATGCCGAACCCGACGACGACCAGGGCCGGGGCCAAGAATCCGTTGACCGCGACCGGGAGCGCCACGTGCTGCACGCCGACCAGCCGTTCGACCACCGCCTTGGCCACCGATCGCAGGGCTATCGCCGACCCGGTTGGGCCGGAGTGCTGGGTGAGCTCGACGGTCAGGGCCGAACCGGCGATGGCCACGACCGCCACGCCCACCAACCACGCCCCGCCGACTCGCACCGAGGTGAGATCGGGGGACGATCGGAACTCTCGCTGGTTGAACACCAAGAGCGCGAGGACGATCCCGGCCACCACCGAGGACCAGACGGCGCCGCCCCGAACGAGGTGGACCACCAGGAACGCCCCGAACAGGACCACCGAGACGGCCCACGCCGGTCGCTGCCCGCGCCGAGTCCCGCGGGCCAGTCCGATGAGGGACACGCCGGCCAGACCGGCCAGGGCCCCGGGAGCGTGGGGGGTGGTCAGCGGGAGGACCCGGACCAGCCCAGCCAGGTGGTGCCGGATCGACGGGAAGATGGCGGCCAGCAGGTCGGTGGCGCCGGCCAGCACGATCGCCGCCGCCGCCCATCGACGCACCCGCCGGGCCCGATTGCGCAGCAGGCCCGTGTGGGCGCCAGAGGCTCCTCCACTCATTTCCGCACATCCTGGCATCCCGGAGGCCCATTAGCGGTTTTGGAGAACTCGACTACGGTGGGTCCCAGACATCGAGGCCCGACCATCGCGGACGCCGAGTAGCTCGAGAGTCAGCGAGGGGATTTGGCCATGTTCCGGCGAGCCGTGTTGTTGCGGGCCGGGTGGCTCCGAACCACCTTGCCCCGAAGCGACGACGCGGGCTCGGCCTTTGCCTGAGTCACCGGCGACCGACCGGCTCCGCCAGGAGCCGCTCGAGTCCGCCCGGGACCCCTTCGGGCGCTGAGCGAACAGACCACCACGATGTCCAACAACCGAACGTTCCTGTCCAGCCGGGCCATGGCCGTCGACCTCGGGACGGCCAACACCGTCGTCTACGTCCGCGGTCAGGGCATCGTGTTGAGTGAACCGTCGGTGGTGGCCGTCGACGTGCGGACCGGGCGGCCGCTGGCCGTCGGTGCCGACGCCAAGGCCATGATCGGTCGGACCCCCGGGAACATCCGGGCCATCCGGCCCCTGAAGGACGGGGTGATCGCCGACTTCGAGGTCTGCGAGACGATGCTGCGCTACTTCATCCGCCGGGTCCATCCGGGGCGTCTGGCCAAGCCCCGCATGGTGATCTGCGTGCCGTCGGGTATCACCGGGGTCGAGCAGCGGGCGGTGATGGAGGCGGCCCAGTTCGCCGGCGCCGGCAAGGCCTACATCATCGAAGAGCCCATGGCGGCGGCCATCGGGGCCGGCCTGCCCATCGGGGAGCCGACCGGGAACATGGTGGTCGACATCGGCGGCGGCACCACCGAGGTGGCGGTCATCTCGCTCGGTGGGATCGTGACCAGCCAGTCGGTCCGCATCGGGGGCGACGAGATGGATGACGCCATCATCTCGTACGTGAAGAAGGAGTTCAGCCTGGCCCTGGGCGAGCGGACGGCCGAGGAGATCAAGATGGTGTTGGGCTCGGCCTACCCGCTCGAAGAGGAGCCGTTGGCCGAGATCCGTGGGCGCGACCTGCTGAGCGGGCTACCCAAGACCGTGGTGATCTCGACCGAGCAGATCCGCCGGGCCCTGGACGAGCCGGTGACCGCCATCGTCGACGCCGTCAAGACCACCTTGGACAAGACCCCGCCAGAGCTGGCGGCCGACCTCATGGAGCGCGGCATCATGCTGGCGGGTGGGGGAGCGCTGCTGCACGGTCTCGACGCGCGCCTGGCCCACGAGACCGGCATCCCGGTCCAGGTGGGCCGCGACCCGCTGCACTGTGTGGCCATCGGCAGTGGCCAGTGTCTCGAAGAGTTCGAGGCCTTGAAGCAGGTGCTCATCGGTTCCTCGTCGCGCTGACGGCCACGCCCGGCGTTACGAGCGTTCCGTCCGTCCGCCGGCCCCGGTCGGGGTCCATGTGGGCTCATTCACCGGTCTGGCCGTCCAGCAGTTCGCGGGTGGCGTCGGCGTGGCCGGCGTGGCGGCCGGTTTCGTTGATGAGATGCAGGACCACCCACCGAAGGTCGCGCCCCTTGGCCCAGCTGCCGGGCGCCGAAGGCTGGGTCAGATCGAGGGAACGGATCGTGGCGTTGGTGTCGGTCGCCCGCTGCCGATAGGCGGCCACGGCCGCATCGATGGTCACCTCGTTTCCCGGGTCAAACTCACGCTCGCTGCGGCTGACCTGGGCACCGGCGAATCCCCCGTCGATCCATCTCCACTCGACATTGGTGAGGTGGTTCACGATGCCGAGAAGCGATATCAGCTTCCCATCGGGGGTCCAGCGGGCCTGTCCGTCGTCGAGTCCCTCCAACTTGCGAAGCACGGCTCCACGCAGGTAATCGAGCCATTGTAGGAGCAGCTCCTTCTCGTCGTGGCTGCCCGTGGGGAAACCGATGTCTTCGGACGCCACAGACAAACCCTAACGAGGCTCGTAGGCTCGGCCAGGTGGACCTCGATCTTCCGGGCGACGACGATCCCCGACGCCAGGAGGTCCGGGCGTGGTTGGCCGCGCACCCCGCTCCCACCGGGCGCCAGCTGGCCGAGGCCGGCTACGTCGTGCCCCACTGGCCCCGACCCTGGGGGCTCGACGCCGACCCGATCGAGCAGCTGGTCATCGACGAGGAGCTGAAGGCGGCCGGGGTCCGTCGCCCGGTCAACCCGATCGGCATCGGGTGGGCCGGGCCGACGCTCGTCCGTGCCGGCACCGACGAGCAAAAGGACCGTTGGCTGTGGCCACTCCTCTCCGGCGAGGCCATGTGGTGCCAGCTGTTCAGCGAGCCCGGGGCCGGCTCCGACCTGGCCTCGCTGAGCACCGCGGCGGTGCTCGACGGCGACGAGTGGGTGGTGTCGGGCCAGAAGGTGTGGACGAGCATCGCCCACATCGCCCGGTTCGGCATCCTGTTGGCCCGGACCGATCGGGACGCCCCGAAGCATCGGGGGATCTCGTACTTCGTGTGCCCGATGGACTCGCCCGGGATCGAGATACGGGCGCTCGTCGACATGACCGGGGCGCACGCGTTCAACGAGGTCTTCTTCGATGACGTGCGGATCCCGGCCGACCATCTCATCGGCCGGGTCAACCACGGATGGGAGCTGGCCAAGGTGACCCTGGCCAACGAGCGCGTCTCGCTGTCCGCCGAGGGGGCCCTCTGGGGTCGCGGGCCGACCGCTCGAGACCTGGTGGACCTGGTCGGGCGATCGGGCGGTCGGGGTGACGCGGTGTTGCGCCAACGGCTGGTCACCGCGTGGACCGAGGGGGAGATCCTGGGCACGCTGCGACAGCGCCAGACCGTGGCGGCGGCGGCCGGGCGGGCGCGCGGCCCCGAGTCGTCGGTCCGCAAGGCCCTGGCCGACGCGCACGGCCAGCACCTGATGAACCTCGGTCGGGACCTGGCCGGAGCGGGCGCCATGCTGACCGGGGTCGGGCCGACCGGGGCGGCGGACACCGAGTGGGCCAGTGGTTTCCTGTACTCGCCCGCCCTCACCGTCGGCGGCGGGACCGCCGAGGTGCAGCGCAACATCGTGGCCGAACAGGTGCTCGGCCTTCCCCGCGACTCGTCCGCCTGAGCGGCTCAGGCCCCGTCCTCTGGGGCCGGCCGGGCCTCGACCTGGCGCAGCGCGAGCACGACCGGTTCGGGACCGGGGGAGGTGGCCCCGAGTTCGACCTCGATGCCTGCTTCGGTGTCACGCCACGACAGCGCAACCCCGTCGATCGTCTCGACGGCGGTGGTCGGGGTGGCCCGCACGTCGGGGAGGGTGACGGTGGCGTCCGGCTCGCGCAGGAAGGCAAAGACCGAGTCACCGGCAGCGGTGTAGCGAATTGGATGGTCACCGGCGATGGTGGTGCCGGGCCGCACCCACGGGCGGGTCCCGGCCAGCGCCCGGCGGTTGGGTGTCACCCACCGGCCCAGCCACTCGAGCCGGGCCGCCTGCTCTTCGGGGATCTGGGCGTCGACGCCCCG
>Ga0302325_10003573_pt1 | contig 36555 bp, 35 predicted proteins | sample Palsa_T0_2_FD_201948 | JGI IMG/M metagenome (GOLD analysis project Ga0302325, IMG submission 201948) | Peat permafrost microbial communities from Stordalen Mire near Abisko, Sweden - Palsa_T0_2 | ecosystem: Environmental > Terrestrial > Soil > Palsa > Peat permafrost | place: Sweden: Abisko...
TTCAGAAGACTCAAAGGCTTTCGCCGCATCTTCAGTCGCTTCGACAAGTTGGATCTCGTGTTTATCGCCTTCATCTACTTCGCGCTCATCGTGGAAGCACTACGTCAGTAGTGTTAACAGGCCCTAGTGGCATATGTAACGCCTCCGGCGACGGCCGCTGCGAGCCTCCATGGGCCTGGTACCTACTCTGGAAAACAGAGCGTTTCATTGAGTTCCGCGTTAAAATTTGCAACGGCGCCTCCTCATGGTGCTGACTCCTACTGCATAGAATAACGAGGGATAAACATGCAACGGTCATTGAGATATCTGGCCTTGGGATCTGTTGTCGCGCTTGGGCTCGCCAGCTGTTCTGCGGCGGGCTCCGAACCGTCTGAAGCACAAATGAAAGAGGCCATGGAATACGCGATAAATCATCCGCCCGGCATTACCGTCACCGAACCAGGCAAGATCATCTTCTTCAAGAAGGAAGCCTGCGACGCGCCAACGCCGCAGGGTTACGGCTGCACATTTACGGTGCAGGTTTCATCTACCAATATCGGCATGTCGATGTACAACAATGTCCCAAAAGCCTTCTTTTATAAGGACAAGGATTCGGGAAAGTGGGCAATGCGACCGCCGTTCTGATCAAACGGCGACTGCTTCCGCAGTAGGATCAGGTGTGAGGCTCGCGGTATGGCGAGCCTCCCGCATCCTCTTGGCTTCTCGCGATTAGTTACAGGCGCTAGCCGGAATCTGGCTTCTTGCGGCCTGTGCGAATCGCTGGCCGGCGTGGACACTGGGTTGTTGATTATTACGACGCCAACAAGCGGCGTCGAATCATACGGCCCGAACGGCACTTTGAGAAAGCCACGCAGGATTTACACGCCGCTCGGCGGCGGCCACTACATTCCATGATCGCACGATGTACGCACACGCTCCGACACAGCACTTTGCTGCTGATCACGGAACCAGCGCTCACTACCGTCGGCACGGTCCGCCACGCCACCCGAACGGCCACAAACGTGCTCTTCGACTTCCTCGGGGGCTTCGGCAAGAGTCTTTGGCGACGCAGACAGGCGAGCGCGTCGCAAGACCGCGCGCCTTCGCGTACTCGCTCAGCGCTACGCCTTCAGTGCGTGCACCATCGAACGCCTCCAGCGCCTGCCGCTGCTTCTCTGCAAAGTCGCGGTCGCCATCCCACACCTCAACCCCCGTGTAGCCTGCATTCTGGCGTGCGGTTCTTGAGTTTGGAAGAACGCGGTTGTTTAATTGCTTACGCCCGACTTCGGGCGAACGATTCAAAAGATTCGTTCGTCTCGACCATCCGATCTGGTTTGGATTGTTCCTGAAGCGCTTCGGCCGAGCGCAGACTGTTGTTCGCACGTGGACCTAACGAGGAGAGCGAAGGCTATGAAGCGGTATTTACGGGCGTTTCCCCTTGCTGTTTTCTTCGTAACAATTTACGCCCAACAAGCCGATCCGTGTGCAGGGTTGGAAGGTGTTGCTCTGGGTCAGTGCCAAGGCAATCAGCAGAAGCTTCAACGGCAGCAGCTAGATCAACAACAACAAGAGCTTCAAAAGCAACAGGAGCGACAAAACCAGCTAGATGAACAACAGCGGCAAATTCGACAGCAATTAGAAGACATGCGACTGCAAAACGAGATGCTTCGCAAGCAATTGGACCAGGAAAAATCAGCGCATCAACCTGCGCCGCCACCGGCGACGAATAATTCGAAAACCCCAGAACTTAAAACTCCAGAACTTAAGAGCTGGAAATCAGAAAATCCGTGGTATGGGTCAGACTACGCTAAAACACAGTTTGCGATGCGTTATGCAAAGCAACTTCAACAGGAGCGACCGGACCTGGTTGGTCGTCCATTTCTTGATGCCGTTGCAGCGAAGGTGAGGGAAAAATTCGATGCAAGTAAGTGAGGTCGATTGATCTTCAACTAACCCTTAGCAATGAGTCGGCGAACCCAATCAAAGCTAATGCGGTGCCAGACTGGTCAGCCGTTCTATATCTTCTGCAGAAATTGTGTCCCTGGCAGAACTGACGAGCCTGATGGAGGCGGCGGAGAAGGTATGCGCAAGCGGGTCCCGTAAAACTTGCGCAATCAATCGCATCGCCGCAAGGCTGGCTAGCGGCAATAGCACTGGCTCATCGCTGCTCTTCCTCGATGGGAATCCTCGGTCGCAGCGATCTTCCCCCTCGGCCGAGGGAATAGCGGGAGGGTCCATCCCATTACGTATGTGCCCGAAAGCACATTATTGAAATTTTTTAGACAACTTTACCGCTCGGTGCGAGGCTCTATTGGCTCCAGGTGTCCGCGCACGGGAATGGCGTTCTCGAGTCGTTGAATTCCGCCAAAGAGCTGCTGTTTAACCAGACCTAGTCGCCAACGATGTAGGTATAAATACCCGTTTCCACAACAATTGTGAGTATAAATCCCCATTGATATAACACGATTCGCGATGCAGTGTGGAATGCGCGTTGAGAATTAAATTCGTTCAAGAACCAAGACTAATGCGGGCGAAGGGGGCACCAAAATGACCGACGCGAGCTCAAGTCCGGGTTGGCTGTTGTGAAGTTATCAAAACTCGGCGCCTTGGCCGCCTTTGTGCTCGGCGGATCAGCGCTGATGCTGGTTTCTATGCCGGCACAGGCTGTACCGCCTTTCGCCCGGCAGACCGGATTGGCCTGCGAGGCCTGCCATACCATACCCCCGGAGCTGACGCCATTCGGCCGGCGCTTCAAGCTCAATGGTTACACGCTGACGACCAGGCCGCCGCTGGTTTCGGACATCGACGAGCACAAGAAGAACACGGTATGGCTCTCGGACCTACCGGGGTTAGGAATTCTATTCCAGGCCACCTACAATCATTACGACCGGGCGCCACCCGATAGCGCGGTGCCCGGCGCCAAAGCGCAAAGCGAAAACCTTGAGTTTCCACAGCAGTTCAGCTTCATTGCCGCCGGGGCAATCTCAGACAAGGTCGGTGGCTTTTTGCAGATGACCTACGATCAGCCGTCGGGGACGTTCGGCGTCGATAACACCGAAATCAGATATGCTGACCATAGTCAAAACAATGATTGGGTCTGGGGTGTGTTGTTCAACAACAATCCGGGCAACCAGGATGTCTGGAACTCGGTTGCCGCGTATCCGACCCTCGACTTCTCGAACCAGTCCCTCTGGAGTGCCGGGGGAGCCGGTGGCGCCGCCCTGAGTTCGCCGTTCTTTGAGGGCCTTGGTGGGTTGACAGCCGGGCCCACCGCCTACATTTGGTACAAGGATTCACTCTACCTCGGAGCATCGATCTATCACGCAGCGGTGTCTGGCAGTCTGACCAGCACGCTCGATAGCACCAACCTCAGCGTGGGAGGCGGCACCCTCGAGGGCTGGGCCCCGTATTGGCGAGCCGCGTACGAGCACGACTGGGGCTACAACTCGGCTTCGATTGGCATCTCCGGCATGTACTCGAAGTTCACGCCGAGCCTCATTGCGGGGCAAACACTCGACCCTGGATATGTCAACCGCTATCTGGACATCAGTTATGACTGGCAGTACCAATACAATGGTCAACACAATACTTTTAGCTTCCTGGGCCGCTACACGCACGAAAATGCAGAGTACGATCCCGGGCTGGTGCCGACCTTTTACAGTAACTCGACAAATCATCTCGATGAATGGAACGTGACGGGAACGTACTACTACAACCGTCACTATGGCGCGCTGGTCAACTTCGTGCGCACTACCGGTACCGCCGATGTCGCCCTCAATGGAGGTACCGGCTCACCGGGCTACCAATACGAGGTTTTGGAGGTCGACTACCTGCCCTGGTTCAACATCAGGTTCATAATGCAGTACAACATCTACAACGTCGTCAAGAACAACCAGAACCCGTTCTTTCTTCTCAACGCGACCAATCCCCGGGCATCGAACAACAATACCTTTGTATTCGGGCTATGGATGGACTTTTAATGAGAAGGCTCGCAGTAGTAACCTTGCTCATCGTCGCCGCGATCGCCCTCGCGAGCACAGCCGTTCGTGATGCACAAGCGGCCACCGTCGTCGTGCCGCCGGATCCATCGACCCTGGACGCCACGCAGCTGGTCAGTAACGCGTGCTCCAAGTGCCATGGTCTCAATGGAGTCAGCACCTCGCCGCTCTTCCCGATTCTGGCTGGGCAGGTACCCGGTTACATCGAGAGCGAGCTGAGGCTATTCAGGCAGCGTGGTCGTAGCGATCCCCACGCGCGCGCCTTTATGTGGGGGATAGCACGGGCTCTTACGGATGAGCAAATCAAAGGCGTCGCTCGGTACTTCTCGAGCCAACCAGCTGTGAAAGGCAGCGAGTCGCGCAACCCCGCGCTAGCTGACAAAGGCAAGTTGCTCTACGAAAACGGGACGCCGGAGCGTGACATTGAGGCTTGCACTGTCTGCCACGGTCACAACGGCGAGGGAGTCAACTCCCAGCCACGGATCGCCGGCCAGCATCGAGACTATTTTGTGCTGGAAATGGTTCAGTTCCGCAGTGGACTGCGAGAAAACAAAGTCATGCAACACGTCACCGAAAAATTGACCGATGATGAGATCGCCGCTTTAGTTGAATATATCGCCACCAAGTAGGGCAGCCGCGAGCTCGACAGTTTTGGCCGCCATTTTCGGCAATGTGGCTCTCGATTGCGGCTCGGGATGATGCAATGGCCACTCGCATAGCGACAGTCCTCCCGGCTCTGATCACGCTGTTGCTAGCGGCAGGTACCGCTCGCGCACAGGAGGTGGGAGACGCGCAGCAGGGCAAGATCGTCTACGAGCGATATTGCGTCCTCTGCCATGGAGAAAAGGGCGACGGGAAGGGTCACTTTAGCCAAGATACAACACCAGTGCCGCGCGATTTCAGGCAGGGCACATTCAAGTGGCGCAGCACGCCGTCAGGGTCGTTGCCGACCGACGCCGACCTTGAAAAAGTCTTGATCACGGGCCTGTATGGCACATCAATGTCAAGCCTTCTTACTACGTTGAGCCACCAACAAAGGCTCGATGTTGTCGCCTACATCAAGACTTTTTCGCCGCGTTTTGCGACCGAGAAGCCTCAGCCATCGATCATCATTCCGCCTGAGCCTCCGTATACACCCGAATCCGTAAAACGCGGCGCCGCTGTATACGAAAAGTTCAACTGTGCGCAATGCCACGGTGATGGCGCTGAAGGCGATGGTCCGTCGGCAGATGACCTCTTGGATGATTGGGGCAACCCAATCGTGCCGTATGACCTCACCGAAGGCCACATCAAGTGCGGTAACAGCGGGCCTGACATTTACCGAGTGTTCATTGGCGGCCTGAACGGCACACCGATGCCTTCGTTCGCCGACTCGATTAGCCCCGATGAGGCTTGGGATCTAGTGCATTTCATACAGAGCCTGAGTCCGGGCTACCCGAAGAATCTGACCGGCGCGCCACCCAAGCCCACCGCAAGGGCGCTTGATGAAACAATGAGTCGAACGCAATCTCGATTGAGTTCAACAATTACGACGACTTCCTCGGCCATGTGCCGTAGCTGACGGGCGCCGAATGCGCTCCGTGCGCATCATGGGTGTAAAATTCGGGGGTCGTCTTAATTAACTTCTTCGCAAGAGAACCAAGTCAACCCCGGTGTAGTTGCGGCGCTGTCGTGCAGGCCCTTGGTGTGTCACTCATGGCACACGACCTGGGACTGTACCGCGGAGCGAAGGTGAATTCCGCCGCCCGCGGCGCGAGCGCCTCCTTGCATCGGTTCTATGACAACTCAGTTCACACTGCCGGCCTGCGGCGGCATCGATGGGGCCGAGCGTGAAAGCTCGATTCCGAACACGTCATGAACGGCTGCCAATGCGTCATGGCGACGATCTCGGCGGCATGATCTACCTCGCCCGACCAGACCGTTATGAGTCCCGGTATCATGGGCACCATGATGGGCGGCGTGCTGGCCGTCGCGTCGATCGAGCTGCGCTCCGCAGGGCATTTGGCACAGCTGCAACAGACAGCAAGTGGGTAATTCTACGTACCTGCCGAATTCGCGGGTATATCTCCCCATTGCGGCAACCTCGAACGCGATGCACTGTGTCATTACCGGCGATTGATTCACGTTCGCGTTCCAGAATGTAACAGCCAGCGATCCAAATAGAGATCGCATTAGGGGGGAAAGTGATTGAATTTGCGGCCGGACGATACCTGCTGAAGTCCTGCACCAAGCTGCGCCTTGGGTCGCGCAGCGCGGCAATCGTAAGCGGCACTTTGCTGCTAGTACAACTGGCTCTCGCAGACCCTTATACGGTCGTCACGGTCTCCAATGGAGGCACCATCCAGGGGGTAGTAAAGCTCGCCGGTGCGGCCCCCACCATCGCTCCCATCGTCGTCACCAAGAACCAGGACTATTGCGGTGATTCAATACCGAACCCTTTGTTTCTGGTCGGCAAAGATGGCGGACTGCAGAACGTCGAGGTGTTCCTGAAGGACGTCACCACGGGCAAGGCACTTCCGACCGATCCCATTGCCATTTCTTTGGTGAACTCCCACTGCATGTTCAGTCCGCGGGTGCAGGGTGCAGCAGTCGGTCAGCAAATCAAGATTTCCTCCGAAGATCCGGTTCTGCACAACACGCATCCGCAAAACAACGAAACTAATGCCACCATTTACAATATTGCACTGCCCTACAAGGGGTTCTCTGTGACCAAGCCCCTGCCGGCAAACCCGCAGTTGATCAGGGTTAAATGCGATGCGCATGAATGGATGCGCGCATGGATCTGGGAGTTCGACCAACCCTACTTTGCGACCACCGGAGACGACGGCAAATTCACGATCAAGGATGTGCCGCCCGGTACCTACACTCTTGTGGCATGGCACGAAGCCGCGGGCGAGAAATCAGTGTCGGTCACGGTGGCTGCAGGCAAGACCGCGACCGCCGACTTCCAGCTCACCGCCAAATAGGAAGACACCGCGGCGCGGTTTCATCGGAACGGGTCGATGTGCGACGATGTCAAAACGACAGCTTAGAGCGGCATTGAATATTGAGCTATACATCGGCGTGGCTCTGCTGTTGTCGGCGCCAGCGTCGGCGATACCATCGTTTGCACGCAAGTTCGGCCTGCGTTGCACCAGTTGTCGTGAGTCCTGGCCCGTGGGGCAACCAACGGGTGCTGTATGACTTCACCCAGGGTCACGTGAAATGCGGCAACAGCGGCCCCGAAATCTTCCGCGTTTTTATCGCCTGGCATTCTGGCACCCTCAATGCCTTCGTTCTCCGACTCGGTGAGTCCGGCCGAAGCCCGGAATCTGGTGCATTTCATCCGGAGCCTGAGCCCGAAGTACGTGAAGAACCGGGCCTGCACGCCGACACGCGGCAAGTACGCGCTGTGAAACAGAAAAGCGATCACGAAGACAATTCAGCCGCTGCGAATTCTCCAGAATGGAGGCCCGGCGGGATCGCTGAAGACCAGACAGACCGAATTACAGGGTGAGCGTTTATGGCAGAGGCGACAACGGGAACACCAGCAGACGCGTTGCATGGTCCGTACGCGGGACTTGACTTGGATGCACTGGTCGATTGGCCGGTGGTGCGAACATGGTTGATCTGGGGCATGTTCTGGCTGATGGTCGCGCCCACCGTCGGCGCGCTGCTAGCCGGATTGTTCAATTATCCCGATTATCTGGGGTCGCACCTGGCGTTGACATTCGGGCGACTGCGCCCCGTGCACGTCAATGGCGTCATCATGGGCGCATTTTCGGGCCTGTTCATCGGCGAATGCTATTACCTGGTGCCGCGCCTGTGCGGCGTGCGGGTTGCATTCAATCGCTACGGCGTGCTCGTCGCCTGGGTGTGGAACGTATTCCTGGCCGCCGGGCTGTTCTCATTGCCACTCGGCTACAATCACGGTCTCGAAGCCGGTGAGCTACCTCTGCTCGCGGAAATTCCGATCTTCATCTGCACGGTCATCGCCACCCTGCAGTTTCTGACGACGATCGGCCGGCGGCTTGATCCGTCGCTCTACGTTGCGCTCTGGTATCTGATCGGCGCATTCGTGTGGACGTCACTGAATCTGGTATTGGGCAGCTTTATCCTGCCCTACACGATCTCGGGCATCAACAGCGCAGCCTTCCACGGACTTTATATCCATTACATCGTCGGTCTGTGGATCACGCCCGCGGGTTACGTGTTGATCTACTATTTCCTTCCGCTCAGCGTGCGCAATCCGCTCTACGCTCATAAGCTCTCGCTGGTCGGGTTCTGGTCGCTTGCGCTGTTTTATCCGTTCGTCGGTATTCACCACTACCTCTACAGCCCGATCGCCGATTGGGCCGAGACGCTGGCGATCATTACGTCCATGCTGCTGATCATTCCGGTCTGGACCGTGCTGGTCAACTTCTTCGGCACGGTGAACGGCCGCTGGCGCGAGTTCGGGACGAACCTGTCGGCGAAATTCCTGATCATGGGCGCGATTATGTACTTTTTCGGCTGCTTTCAGGGCTCGGTCGAGGCATTGCGCTCGATCCAGCAGCCAACCCATTTCACGGACTTCGTGATTTCGCATTCGCATCTCACGGTCTTCGGTACCTTTGTAGTGTGGGCAATGGGCGGATTGATCTTCCTCTGGCCTCGCATGTGTGGGCGAGAACTGTGGTCGTTCAAGCTCGGTAACTGGTCGTTTTGGTTGATCACCGCCGGCATTTCTATCATGGGTGCCGTGCTGAGCGCCGCTGGTCTCCAACAGGGCTTCCAATGGATCAACGGCGCGGAGTGGGTCGATACGATCGTACAGATGCGGGCGTATTGGCTGGTACGCACCCTGGCGGGGATCTCTATGGATGTCGGGATGTCGCTCCTCATCATCAATCTCATGATGACCGCGCTGAAGAGGTCAGATAAGGCGATTGGCTTCAAGCCACGCAGTCCTGCGGCAGGCAGCGTGGCTCCGTTTCCGGCCGGGGAGCTTGCTGGATGAACGCGCGCTTCGTTGCATTGGTGGCTGGAGTCGGGTTTTTCTTCCTCGCCCTGATCACCCAGGGTGTGCTGCCCTTTTTCGAACCCTCGGCAACCACCAACCACGTGACGGCCGTGATCCGCAACGATCTCGGCCAACTCAAATGGATGGAAACTTCCGCCACCGACTACACGCCCCTCCAGAACATGGGACGGCGTATTTATCTGCGAGAGGGCTGCTGGTATTGCCATTCCCAATACGTGCGGCCGGTGACCGGCGAGACGCGTCGCTGGGGACCAGTGAGCGAAGCCGGTGAATATGCCTACGACGTGCCGCATCTGTTCGGCACGCGGCGCATCGGGCCAGACCTCACCCGAGAGGGGCTCAAATATGGCGACGAGTGGCATCTGGCGCATTTCTGGAATCCACGGATGCTGACGCCGGAATCCATCATGGACCCCTATTCCGGTCTGTTCGATGCGCCGTCAACACCGGTAAAGATCTTCAAGGGCGCAGCTTCAGGCACCACCACGCTCGAAAGAAATGCAATCACCGAAAAGCTGTTCGACTACTCGAGTAAGGAGCAGGTGAAGATCACGCCCAATGCCCAAGGTCTGTTGTTCGTGCCGTTGAGTGCGCAGGGCAAATACCCTGTGGTCTTCACACCCAACAACGAGTACGCCGGCGGCACCGTCAAACTCGTCATTGAGACCAAGGAAGTCGAGGCTCTGATCGCTTATGTGCAAAAACTTGGAATGAACCGGGGCAAATGGCGGGATCTGTTCGAGCCACAGGAGATGGAAGGGGCCGGGATCAGCATGCCGCGCTCAGAGGAATGGATTGAGCATGGCAAAGAAGTCTATGAGCGTCGTTGCATCGGTTGTCACGGGGTGAGGGGCGATGGCAATGGGCCAGCGGCAACTTTCCTGTACAAGCAACGCCCGCGCAACTTCACCCAGGGCGTCTTCAAGTTCAGGCTGACCGAGGGCTCGCTACCGACCGATGGCGATATGCTGCGCACCATCACGCGCGGGGTGCGCGGCACCGCAATGCCCCCGTGGTACGACTTGCCGCTTGATGATCGACTCTCCGTGATCCAGTACATCAAGTATGTGCTGGCGGTGGATCGCACCAATCCAAAGAAACCGGTGCAATTCTTCGATGAGTCCCCGGGCGAGCCACTGTATATTCCCAAACCGCCGGCTCCCACGACAGCCAGCATCGCTCACGGCAAGGAAATCTGGGTTCAGGCCAAATGCTGGGAATGCCATGGCAAACAGGGTAAAGGCGACGGCGAGAAGGCAGCCGGGTTGACGGATGATCCGGGTTTCGCCATTCAACCTGCAAACCTGACCAGCGGCCAGTTCAAATCCGGCCCATCGGTGACTGACATCTTCAGGACCATCTCCACCGGGCTTAACGGAACGCCGATGCCATCGTTCCGGGACTCGTTTCCGGATGCGGATCGCTGGGCGTTGTCCTATTATATTCTGTCGCTGTCCGCCTTTACTGACCCGATCACCGGGGAGCCGTTGACGATGATCTCTGCGGCGGATCGCGAGGCACTCGACAATCCGAAGTTGCAAACGCCGGGTCCGGAGCAAGCGTATGGGCTGCTGTCACCGTAGCGCCGACCAGCTTGCACGTCACCCGCTCGGTCGAAGAGGGTAAAGTCATGGCAGAGTACGAAATATTGGGTCCGTATGCTTTGGCCATACTGATGGGACTCGGCTCGACCTGTATTTTCATTTGGGGGGTCATGGGCGGAGCGCTAAGTGAGACCGATCAGGCAGCCCTCAACTTTTATCACGCGGAGATGGCAAATGACCGATTCCAAGATCACGCCGACAGGCCAAAAGGCTGAGATCGATGGGCATGGGACACACGAGCTGCACGAGTACGCCGGCGGTTTGATAAAGGCGCGCCTGGGGATCATTCCGATCTGGCTGCTGGTCGTCTATTTCGTTCTGTTTATTTGGGCCTGCTATTATATTGTCCATTATTGGGGCGGACTCGGGCCGGGGCGGATCGGTTAATTGGGGTTTCTCGAGCGGAGATCAAAGCATTGCTGGGCGTTAAAATAATATTCGGGATCGCAATCATCAATTTGATGGTCTTGGGATTTGAACTCGCCATGAACGTGATCCGCACCATTACCGGCTGAAGAGGAACCAGACCATGCTGGCGCAAACTGGATTCTCGCTGGCCCGAGCCAGCGTGCAGCAGGAAATCGCATTCATTGGCTTCGCGATCTTTACGATCGGGTTCTTTATCTGGCTCGCACTGCTGGCGCGCAGAAAATAGCGGCCAGTCACCCTCCTCGCTCGGCAGTGGGCGGTTTGTCCGGGAACATCGGCCATGGCTTATTACGCGTTGCTGTTCCTCGCCGGCTTCGCGGGCAGTTTTCATTGCATCGGCATGTGTGGAGGCTTCGCCTGCGCATTGGGGGCTGATCCGCGCGGCGCCACCGCCACCTCGGTGCGGCATGTGCTCTACAACACTGGCAGGCTGACGACTTACTGTTTCCTCGGGGTGCTTGCCGGCGGACTGGGCCAGGCGATCTACACATCCCCGGGGACTAGGTCGCAAGGGGGCGTTTCGTTTCTCAGCGAGTCTCTAAACGCTGGGCAGCGTGGCCTGGCGGTGATTGCTGGGCTGCTGATGATCCTCATGGCGCTGAGTTTCTTCGGCTTGCGAGGCTGGCACCGCGTCTCGAGCAGCTTCGGCGGCTCGACGCTCGTGATCTCCTTGCGAACCCTGCTGCGCAGGCCCGGGCACGCGGCGCCGCTTGCCTTCGGCGTGCTCAACGGCTTTCTGCCGTGTCCCCTGGTCTACGCGATGGTCGCCCAAGCCGCGAGTACCGCGGACGCGCTGTCCGGTCTTCTGACCACGGTGGCGTTCGGCCTGGGAACTTTCCCGGCAATGCTCGCCGTGGGCGGCGTCGGCCGGCTGCTCGCGCCGCACTGGCGGCAGCGTGGTGTTCGGCTGGCGGGCAGCTTCATCCTGGCGTTGGGACTGATCACTTTAGGCCGCGGTGTCATGCCAATGACGGCCGGCCACGGCTTGCACCACCTGTGGCATATCGCATGACGGCCGCGCCGGACGCACTGTGCCGCCACTGCCTTCTGCCGGTCGGGCGGCGCTGCTTTACCCGCAGCGTGAACGGCGAGAGTTGCCAGTTCTGCTGCTACGGCTGCTGCATCGCCCATCAGGTGAAGAGCGGCAGTGGCGATGCGTCGGAAGCGGCGTGGTTCCTGGTGCGGCTCGGCGTGGGCAGCTTCTTGTCTATGAACATCATGCTGTTCAGCCTGCTGGTGTACTCGGGAGCGTTCAGCGGTGCCGACCGGCGGGTGCTGCCGACGATTCAGCTGCTGCTCTGGGGACTCGCAACCCCGGCGGTGCTTATCCTCGGTGAACCTTTCCTGCGGGAGACCTGGTCGCAGGCCCGGCGCGGACGATTGACCTCCTCTGCGCTCATCGTCCTCGGCAGCTTTGCCGCCTATGCCTATTCCACGCTCGCTGTGTTCCAGCGTGGTGGCCATCTGTATTTCGATACCGCCTCGATGGTCCTGATGCTGTTCACGCTCGGACGATATCTTGAGGCGGCGGGGCGCGCGCGCGCGTCGCGCGACCTGGCGCCGTTGTTGGCAGCCGAGAGCGAATTGGCGACGGTGGTCGAAGGCGTAAACGAGCATCGACGCCCGGTGCGAGAGGTGTGTGCTGGGATGGTAATTCGGGTCAAGCCGGGAGAGCGGATCCCGATCGATGGCCTGATCGTGGAGGGTCGCTCGCATACCGATGACGCGGTGATTACCGGTGAGAGCAATCTGATCGCAAAGGGTGTGGGCGCTTCTGTCCTCGCGGGCAGCATCAATGTCGACGGTCCGTTGCTGATCCGCAGCAGCGGCGCCGGAGGCGAGAGCCGCTGGGCCCAAATCTGCCGATCGGTCCGTGACGCGTTACGACAATCGAGCCGTACGCAGCGAATCGCCGATCGCCTGGTGGGTGCCTTCGTGCCCATCGTGCTGGCGCTCGCGGGCATGACCATGGTCTATTGGATGCAGCGACTGCCGCTCGACCACGCGATGCTCACCGCACTGTCGGTGCTGGTGGTGGCCTGTCCCTGTGCGGTCGGCTTGGCCGCGCCGATGGCGCACTCGCTTGGTATTGGGCAATTGGCCCGGCATGGCTGCTTGGTCCGCAGCCCGGGTGCACTCGAAGCTCTGGCCTGCGCGCGGCTGATCGCCTTCGACAAGACCGGCACGCTCACTCTGGGCCGGCCGCAGCTCGTCGATATTGCGAGCGATGGCGTCGGAGACGATGAGGTACTGGCCCGACTGGCTGGTCTGGAGCGCCATTCCGAGCATGGCTTGGCGCGCGCCATCGCGCTGGCGGCTAGAGCGCGCGGGCTCGATCCGATCGCAACCACGGATGTACAAATCGTGCCTGGGCGCGGCCTGCGCGGAATTGCCCACGGCAAGCTCGTCGCGGCCGGGAGTGCGGCGCTGATGTGCGAACTGGGCTGGCAGCTGCCGCCGCCCCTGTCCGAGCGCGCCGACGTAATGGCATCGAGCGGTCATTCGGTGGTGTTCATCGGGTGGAGCGAGAATTCCGGCCCCGGGCGGGCTCGCGCCGCGCTGTCGTTCGACGACACCGCACTGCCCGAGGCGCGAGTGACTATCGACAGATTGCGCGGTCTCGGACTGCGGGTGATGCTGTTGACTGGCGATCACGCTGGGGCGGCCGCGCGTCTCGCGGCCGCAGTGGGCGTCGATGATTGGCAGGCCGGCCTGCTGCCGGAACCCAAACGGATCGCTCTCGATCAGTTCCGCACACGCTATGGCGCGGTGGCAATGGTCGGCGACGGCCTGAATGACGGTCCCGGGCTGGCCTGGGCGGATGTCGGCATTGCCGTAGGCTCGGCCACAGATCTCGCACGCGAGGCCGCAGATCTCGTGCTGCCCGCGGACAGCCTCTGGCTGCTGCCCTGGGTGGTAGGCCGGGCCCGCGCGGTGCGTTCGACTATCCTCGCCAACTTGGCATGGGCGTTCGGATACAATTTGATTGCACTGAGTTGTGCCGTATTTGGGCTGCTGCAGCCGATCCTGGCGGCCGCTGTCATGGCCGGTTCGAGTCTGCTGGTGGTGCTGAATTCGCTGCGTCTGGAACGACTTCCCGGGCCAAGCCATCCCAGCGCGCCGCCGTTACCCGCGGCCGCGCAAGCGGCAAGCGAGCCGCTGCCCAGAGAGCAAGGCCAACGCCGCAAGTTGGCGTTGCTCAAGGCCGAGTCTTGAAATTGCTCAACAGGGAGACTTCCGCGATCAGAGACCCAGCTAATCAGGTCCTGAGAGCGCGATCATCGCTGCGAGCGGGCAGATTGCTCACGCGAAGCGCCGCCCTCGGCGGCCCCAGATTCCGGGCCCGGCTCTTGTGCCCCGTCATCGGTGTGCAGCAGACCGTTATCCATCGCGTAGCGGGTCGCAGCCGCCGCGTTCTGCAGCCCCAGCCGGTGCATCATCTTAAATCGATGCTTTTCGATGGTCTTGACGCTGCGCCCGAGATTCCCGGCAATTCGCTTGTTGGAATATCCCAGCGCAATGCCTATCAGCACCTGACGTTCGCGCGCCGTCATTGCGGCAAGCTGCGCCTTGTCGGATTGCACGGTCGAACGCCCCTGCTTGCCTATAGCCCGCAATGGCCGTTCCGAATGCTCATATTCAGATCCCTCGGAGCGGATCGCGCGCAGCAGGACCTCGAATGGCGAGTGTTTGAGGATGTAGCCGTGGACACCCGCCGTCATAGCGGCGCGCATGCATTCTTGGCAGCTATGGCCAGTAAGCAGTAGCACGCGCACACCTGCACATTCGCGCCGGAGCTGGCTTATAGCCTGAATTTCGATGCCATTCGAAAAGGCGACATCCGTGATCACCACATCGGGCAACAAGCGTCGCGATAACGCGACCGCGTCCTGCATATTCCTCGCTTCGCCGATCACCTCCAAATCGGGTTCGGCATCCAGAATTGCCCGCAGGCCACGGCGAAGAATCGTCTGCTCATCGGCCAGAATCACGCGAAGCCGCCATCGTCGATATGGAAGCCCCCGCACGCGCTCTCTATATTTTCTTGGCATTAGAGCGATTCAACCGTTCTTCCTGCTCCGTCCGACATCGTCAAAGCGTCGTTGTACGAAACTTCTTGCCTCAACGAGCCCTGGACGGTTCAAGCCCCTCACGGTAATTCCGCGTAGCTTATGGTCATTGCCGCTACGCTGCAAGCCTCCGACTGCTGGGTGCGCAACTCGCCCCAAGTTGTGCCGCACCGTTCGCGTTCGCGCGGCCGCAGTAAATGCCGCTTATCTTCAGTGTCGAACTATTGCGGAAAACCGCCCTATGCATCCCCACGATGTTGGAGCCTTAGAAGGGCCTTTTATTCCTGCGAATGCCCGCTGTTCAACACTCGTGCCGCTCACATCCAAATTTTGCTGCGCTGCAAGTCTCTGGGGTTGCGCTGGGACTATGCGCGACGATAGGTGTTTACACTCGAACCATCTCGCGTCGTTTCATAGTCTCAGCGATCGAGCGAGATTCGTGCGCAGTGGAGCGGAATCCCGTAAGGACGCACAGGCCACGGCCGTGCTGTTGACCCCCTTGGCCATGGTAGTCACCGGTATTGGCGGGCGAACAGCCGGTCCCGTCAATTGCACGAGCAAGATCGAACAGGTCGACTCGCTGGGGGTCCGAAAGTTCTCTCTCGGACTTACCATGACATGCAGCGGCGAGCGCCTGGGGCCAGTCCTCAATGAAGCCGATGTTCGAGCTAAAAAGGTATTTCTGCAGAACGTCGTTTCGATCTCGGGTGTTACTGATGACCGCCGGCTACAGCTCGCGCTGCAACAGGGTCAAACCCAAATCGTTGCCCATAAGAACAGCGCGTCCTTCCGCAACGACTTTCCAGCCGACCCAATCGCCGGCAGCCGCACGCGGGTAACAATGTCGTGAACAATGTTGATGGTAAGATCCTACGGGCCATATGGCAGAATTAAGGGCAACTTTATCGATTTACGTCACCGCATGCGTGGTGGTGGTGCACTTGGTGTTATTACCGGCGCTCTTTTTCGGTATGGGTTACGTAATTCGAAAGAGCCATGAGGACGTGTTTGTCGAGCATACCAGCACTTTTTCACGGGTGCTCGCGGACGAATTCGAAGTCGGGGCGGCATTGGATTCACAGAAGCGAATCGAAGACCTGCTCGACTTCGCGATCACTCACGGAGGGGCTGGCTATGCGGAGCTCTACGACCGCGGCCACAGTACCCGCAGCCTGTATGGACTGCCGGAAATCAAGATGCCGCGTTCGTCGAATTTGAGATTTGGCCAAGCGGGCGACGGCATCTACTTCGTCGTATTGCCACTCGTGCACGCGGACCATCGCGCCGAATTGCGCTTGGGCTTCGACGAGCATCCTACGCAGGAGAGAATCCAGCTTGCTCTGACTCAAATGCTTTGGCTGCTGGCGGGATATCTGGCCGTGGCGATCCTTATCGCCATCATTCTGAGTCATCGCCTGTCGCGCCCAATCCAACGGTTACAAGCCGTCTCTCGAGCCATTTCCTCCGGCGACTATACGCGAGCGCTCAACGTCAATACTGGCATTCGCGAGCTGCATGAATTGGCAGTGGATCTCGAAGCCATGCGCCATGAATTGGTAGGCGTGAATGATCGGCTGCAGGCGAAGATCAAGGAAAAGGAAATTTCTGAAGTCAGGCGCGAGGAGCTGCAGAAGCAATTACGGCATCGTCAACGCCTGGAAACAGTGGGTACCCTCGCGAGCGGTATAGCTCATGAAATCAATAATGTCCTGGTTCCCATCATCCTTTTTACCGATACGGCACTGCAGGATCTGCCGCCATCCGCTGTCCCCCGTGCGAATCTTGAGCGCGTGCTTGCCGCCGCGCGCCGTGCGAAAGACGTTGTGAAGAAGATTTTGACATTTAGCCGCGAGCTGGACGAGGCGAAGCTCGCGCTGATCGACCTGCGAGAGGTGGTGGCCGAGGCTCTACACCTTTTTTCTGTGCTCGCCCCGCCGACCATCGAGATACGGACGGAGATTGACGAATCGCTTCCATTCGTGAGAGCCGACGCTACGCTCGCGGCGCACTTGCTGATGAATCTGTTCACCAACGCTTACCAGGCGATGGAGGGCGCGAAAGGCATATTGATGATTGGCCTGAGATACCAAGAACATGCCGACGACAGTGGGATACCGCAGCCGCGCGTTGAATTCTGGGTTCGCGACACGGGACGGGGAATGGACGCGGCTACGGTTGAGCGCATATTTGAGCCGTTCTTTACCACACGTTCCGTTGGACAAGGCACAGGTCTTGGGCTCTCCGTCGTCCATGGCATCGTAGAGAGTTTCGGTGCTAGCATTGCGGTCGAATCAAAAATTGGCGTAGGGACCACGTTTCGAATATTTTTCCCGGCTGTCGCTCGCCTCGAGGTGATTGGCGATCTAACAGCGTCGGTGGTATGAGGCGAGGATGCAAAGCATTCTGGTTGTCGACGATGAGCCAGACGTGCGCGATGCGGTGAAATATGTGCTCAATCGCGCGGGATATTCGGTCCGTACCGCCGAGAGTGCAATGGACGCGCTTGCCGAACTCGCGCGCAACCCGGCGGATCTAGTCATTACCGATATAATCATGCCTCAGATCAACGGTGTGGAAGCAATTGAAGCTATTCGCAAAGCATTCCCGTCAGTGCGCATAATCGCAATTTCCGGCGGCGGCAATTTCGGCGTCACGGAGTACCAACCAACGGCGATAACGACCACCGCCTATCTTGCATCGGCCGAAAAGGCGGGAGCACTTCTGGTACTCACCAAGCCGTTCGAGTCCGTTGAGTTGATTCGGTCAGTCGAACAAGTCCTCGGTATCGGCCACGCTTGAGGGGCCGACAAGACTCAAGGCTGCATTGCTTTGAACCGTCAGGTCTCTGTCACAAGCGCTAGTTCTTGCCGCGACACCGAGATCGCGATTCGAATTTCCGAGCCCAAGAAGCGATCGCACTTGCAGATCGAGCAAGACCGTCAGGTCGCTGGCTTTCATCTTCGCCACACGCGACTGGCCGGACTGCACTGCTTTGACGAGTTGAGTTTGCGATAGACCACGAGCGTGACGTCTTCGGTGTCGTCGAACGTCGAAGTCAGACCGGCAAATACTCACTCAGCATCTACAAAATCAATCTCGTGGCCTCGCAAATTTGATGGTGGCTTCGCTTCATCCCACACGAATCGCATATGCGAGTTGTATATACAAAGTCCCGGCGCGTAAAAACCAGCTTTGCCATTTGTCGTCGCTGCCGGCGTGAAGACGACGCTATAGGTGCATCGCCGTCAGCCATTCAGCGACCCTCAGTTGTGTCAACGCTAATCGGAGCGGAGCCTGTCAGGAGGTCGCGCCGGAGTAGGCGCATGTATGTTGCCGACAGGAGCAACAACGGTCTCGACGAAACGCGCCGATGAATTTGATTGCTCGGGACGGAGTTTGCCGAGGATACCTTATGCTTCGAGGGAAGCGGAATGGGATCTGCGTCACAGCTCATTCTATAAAACGTGATGCGGGTTCGCAGTTCAAATAGTAATTCAAACCATAATATACCGCACGCCAATTGCCGCCTTATGTATCTTGTGGGGCCTTATGGATCTTGCGGTCGATGGATCAGTGCCGACCACGGCGTTACGAAGAATCAAAAGAAGGACGCGGTGAGCGCTGAGCCATTGCGGCAGCATACTGCCGCGGTAAGCCCTATCTTTGCGCCAGCTGCAGCCGTTCGCGCGCGCATCACGACCTTGAATCCTCTCGTGGAGGGCGTTTCGCGATCAAAACATGCCGCGCTTCGAGCCGCTCATGGAAAGCCGGACAAGCTTCACATGAGTCGCTCAAGGAGCGAGCGTCGCGGCCAGCTGGTCACGGCCTCCATCGGCATCGCGCTAACTCTCGCGATGGGCTTGGTGCTGATCTTCGGCTATCGGCTCGTCACGCATATCCGAGCTAGCATCAATGCACTGCAGGCCGCGAGCGCTCTGCAAAGCTACCCCGAGGAGATCTCTGGTCAGCTAAGTGCACTGTGCGACCGTCTCGAGTCGCGCGCCGATTCCGGCCAGGCGCTCGCGGATCTGCAGAACACCGTCAGGCGTTTCGATCGGGATTTTGGGCAGCTTTCCGACTCTGGAAACGACTCGCCGGAGCTCGCCCGGGCGCTCTTGCGCTGGCGCCAATACCACCGGGTCATCGATCCGGTCATTTCTTTCACGGGCCAGCCCTACGCGGATTCGGTAACTGCAGACACCACGTTCTCGGCCGAAGGCCGTAAGTACTACGCCGCGGCGGAGCATGCGCACCTGTTCGCGACGGAAAACGCCGTAGCATTGCAGACGCAGCTAATGAATCTCGCCGCGACGATCCATCACACCTCCTCGGACGCTGCACTGCACTTGCGCACTCTGCTGTTTGGAGGTGTGGTTGCAGCGCTGGTGCTGGCCGCGGCCGCGGCTTGGTTGCACCTCATGCGCGCGCGTCTTCTACGAACACAGGCTGAGTTGCAGGACGCTCATCAAGCCCTGGTGCTTGCCTCCCGGCAGGCGGGGATGGCTGAAGTTGCCAGCAGTGTGCTCCACAACGTCGGCAACGTCTTGAACAGTGTTAACGTGTCCGCGAACTTGCTCGATGAGCGGATCCAGACGTCCAAGGCTTCCGGACTCGCCCGAGTCGCCGCGATGCTTGAAGAGCAAGGCGATCAAATCGGATCCTTCATTGCGAGCGACGAACGGGGGAAACGACTACCCACTTACCTTGCACAGCTCTCCTCCCAGCTCCTAGCCGATCGCGAGGCCGCACTTAAGGAATTGGCATCGCTGGTTAAGAGTGTCGAGCACATCAAGGACATTGTCAGGATGCAGCAGAGCTACGCGACGCACGGCGGTGTGGTGGAGAGCGTGGCTGTCGCGGATCTGGTAAACGACAGTGTGCAGCTGAATGCGGAAGCGTTCTCCCGCCATGGGGTCAAGCTCGCGTGCGAATTTGAGGACGTGCCCGCCGTCACGGTAGATAAACACCGCGTACTGCAGATTCTGGTGAATCTCATTCGCAACGCCAAATATGCCTGCGAGGACTCGGGACGAAGCGACAAACGCATCACGATTCAGGTCACACGGTGTGCACTCGGGGTCGCGATCGCGGTGGTCGACAACGGCGTGGGAATCCCAACCGAGAATATGACTCGAATCTTTAGCCACGGGTTTACTACCCGCCCCGGCGGCCATGGGTTTGGACTGCACAGCGCAGCGCTCGCCGCTCAGGAGCTCAAAGGCTCACTGCACGTCGCCAGCGATGGCCCGGGATGCGGAGCCACCTTCAGGCTCGAACTACCAATCACTCCCGCGAAGGACTCGCTATGACCTCCTTCCGTGGACCCCCGATTCTTCGAGTGCTCACGATCGATGACAACCCGGCCATCCACGAGGACTTCAAGAAGATCCTGAGCCGAGATACCAACGCGGACACAGCACTCGCCGCGGAGGAGGCGCTGTTGCTGGGGGACGTGCTCCCGCAGACCGAAGACTCGCACTTTGAGCTCTACAGTGCGCTTCAGGGTGAGGCGGGTGTGGAGCTCGCTCGACAGGCACAGGTTGAGGGCCGTCCTTTTGCCGTGGCCTTCATTGACATGCGCATGCCGCCAGGCTGGGATGGTTTAAAGACGATCGAACAGCTGTGGAAGGTCGATCCGGATGTACAAGTCGTGATCTGTTCGGCCTATACGGAGTACGGGTGGTCGGAGCTGCGCTCCCGGCTAGGTCCTTCCGACAAGCTCCTGGTCCTGAAGAAGCCGTTTGAATCGATCGAGGTGCTGCAGGCAGCAAGTGCCTTATGCCGCAAATGGCACAACGAACGAATGCTCCGGCGCCACGTGGAGGATCTGGAGCACGTCATTGCGGCGCGCACCAAGGGACTGGAGGCGGCGAACCATCAATTGCAGCAGCTAGCCACCCACGATGTGCTCACCGGACTCCCCAATCGGGTCATCCTGCACGACCGGCTCGAACAAGCAATCGCCCACGCCAGCCGCGAACAACACGAATTTGCCGTACTTCTGCTCGATCTCGATCGCTTCAAAGTGATCAACGACTCCTTGGGGCACGGCGCAGGCGATGAGCTTCTGAAAGAGGTCGCGCTGCGCCTGAAGAGCATCGTGCGCAGCCTGGACACACTAGTGCGTCTTGGGGGCGACGAATTCGTGATCGTGATGGCGTCGATCCAGACGCGGGATCAGGTTCCCGCGATCGCTACCCGGGCGATTGAGGTCCTGAGGCCGCCGATCCGTTTACATGGAGTCGACGTTCGAACTTCCGCAAGCATCGGCATCGCCTTTTATCCCAGCGACGGGGTCAGCGTCGAGATGCTGCTCGCGCACGCCGATTCTGCCATGTACAGCGCTAAACAGAGTGGGCACGGCACCTACCAGTGCTATGCCACTGCAACGAGCACGTCCACACGCGATCGGGTCAAATTCGAGAGCGAATTGCACGCGGCGCTCGCTGCCGGGCAATTTGAACTGCACTATCAACCTAAAGTCGACACGGCTTCTGGCCGGGTGCATAGCGCGGAAGCGCTGATCCGCTGGCGACATCCCGAGCACGGGCTGCTGCTGCCGAAGGATTTCATTCACATCGCCGAGGAGTGTGGGTTACTCGACTCGATTGGCGAATGGGTTCTAGGGGAAGCCTGCCGGCAGGCAAAACTCTGGCAGCGGCACTCAGACCGTCCAATGCGAGTCGCGGTGAATGTCTCGCCTTCGCAATTTCGACTGGGAAGTCTTGTCGAAATGGTCCGCAGCGCCCTGACGGCTGCAGAACTCGAGCCGCGGTTTCTCGAGGTGGAACTGACCGAGACAGCGGTGATGAGCAATGCGGAGGAATCGATCTATATATTGGAGAGCTTAAGCCGTTTGGGCGTGCTGATCTCGGTGGATGATTTCGGGACCGGGTATTCCAGCATGAGCTATCTGCGACGCTTTCCGATCGACAAGCTCAAGATCGACCGCACCTTTGTGAAAGAGATGACCAGTCGCCCGGAGGATGCCTCCATCGTGCGCGCCATGGTCTCCCTCGCTCACAGTCTGAATCTGAAAGTGGTCGCTGAGGGGGTTGAAACAGGAGACCAGCTCGCACTGCTGCAGCGACTGGGCTGCGATCAGTACCAGGGGTTTCATTTCAGCGAAGCTCTGCCGGCGAAGGACTTCGAGCGGCTGATCAGCACCCATACGCATCCTGCGCAGGCCCAGGAGATTGATCCCGCCGCCACCCAGAGTCGACTCGCGCTGGGCTGAAGCCTCTGCGCTTCGCAGGTGGGAATGCAAATGGTGGCCAGGGGTGGAATTGAACCACCGACACGCGGATTTTCCGTCTGCCCCGCCGGTTTTTGGGGCTTAATAATCAACCATTTGCAGCGCTTGCCAGGCCCGGCCCCAGGCACACCAAGGCACAATCACGGCACACCCAATCTGCGTTCAGCACATTCCTGGCACATCGGAAAACAATGCGCGCCGCTACCGCGGCTGATTACATGTCCGCCCGGCGGCGTACCGTGTCCGGAAATCTCTGGACCAAGCGAATGAGCAGCTCGGCTTGCGCATTCGGTTTGGCGCGCCCCTGTTCACAATTCTGGAGCGTGCGTACGTTCATGTGCAGGTAACTCGCGAACAAGCCACGCCACTTGGGCTAAGCTGCACCCGCGGAAGCCATGAGAAGACCTCCCCAGGGGTGATTGGGCCGGTGACTGAGCCCTCGCGCGCGGTATTTCTGAGCTACGCCTCACAGGATGCGGAGGCCGCTCAAAGGATTTGCGAGGCACTGCGAGCCGCCGGCATCGAGGTCTGGTTCGACCAGAGCGAGCTGCGCGGCGGAGACGCCTGGGACCGGCAAATTCGTAAGCAGATCCACGACTGCGCGCTGTTCATACCGGTCATTTCTGCCCACGCACAGGCTCGGCTCGAAGGGTACTTCCGACGTGAATGGAAGCTCGCAGCCGACCGGACACACGACATGGCTGAGGAAAGGGCTTTCCTCGTGCCTGTCGTCATCGATGATACAGCGGAACGATACGCAAGCGTTCCGGAGAAATTCCACGAGGTGCAGTGGACGCGCCTGCCGGCGGGGGAGACGCCGCCCGCTTTCGCCGAGCGCGTCTCGCGCCTGCTGTCGCCCGAACAGACTCATGCACCGGCAGCGGTCAGCACGCCCGCGGCGCCCGCACCCCATCAGGCAGCTGCACCCCGACGGCAGGCCCCGGGTGCCGCCCCATCACGACAAACGCGATCTGTACTGCAACTGATCGCGGCGGTCACCGTCATCGCACTCGGCTGCATCGCCATCGACAGGTTGTGGCTGTCGAAGCATGTCGCAGTCGGCACGCAGACCTCGACCGGTCAAGTCGGTGGGCCTCCGCAGAGCGTGATCCCGGAGAAATCGATCGCGGTACTGCCGTTCGTCAACATGAGCGCAGACAAGGAGCAGGACTACTTCTCGGACGGCCTCACCGAGGAGATGATCGAACTGCTCGGTCAGGTGCCGGACCTGCGCGTGCCCGCGCGAACCTCCAGTTTCTACTTCAAGGGGAAGAACGAGACCATAGCGAACATTGCTCAGCAACTCAAAGTGGCGCACGTTCTGGAAGGCAGTGTACGCAAGGCCGGTAAGCGCCTGCGCGTCACCGCGCAGCTGATCCGCGCCGATAACGGCTATCACCTGTGGTCGCAGGCCTATGACCGGGAGGATACGGACGTTTTTGCCGTTCAGGACGATATTGCCAAAGCCGTGGTCAGCGCGCTGCAAGTCAAGCTCGCGGCGGGAGCGGAGGAAGCAGGGTCGCGCGGTACGACGAATACCGAGGCGTATAACGAGTATCTGCTCGGTAGACAGTTCTATCGACGTGGTGGCCTCGAAGGTGTTCGCCATGCCGTCCAGGCGTATGGCAAGGCGGTTGCGCTCGATCCCAACTATGCGGCGGCGTATGTGGGGTTGGCCCTCGCGGAGGCGTCTTTCGCAGAGCAAACGGACGACGCTGCCGGGATCGAACGCGCGGGACACGATGTCGACAGGGCGATAGCGCTTGCCCCTACCGATGCGAACGGGTATGCGCAGCGTAGCTTCATTCGAGTCTACTGGGTGTGGGACTGGTCCGGTGCGCAGGCGGATATCGACCAGGCGCTCACCCTCGATCCACGTAACGGTGAGGTTCAGCACCGGTATGCGAATCTACTCGTTGCCCTGGGTCGGCTGCCGGAGGCAATTGCAGCGGTGAAGAAGGGCGCCGCGCTCGACCCGCTCTCGACTACCGTCTGGAACCACCTCGGGCTTTTCTACACAGGGATCGGGGATTACGCGTCGGCCGACGCAGCGCTACGCCGAGCCATCGAGCTCGAGCCGACTTCCGTGATTGCGCTTAACAATCTCAGCAGACTCCGCTTGCTTCAGGGCAAACCTCAGGAGGCGCTGGAGGCGTTCGGGAAGGTAGATGACGAGAGCTCGCGGCTGACGGGAATCGCGATGGCGGAATATGCGCTTGGGCATGAGAAGGCGTCGCAGCAGGCGCTGGACGAGGCTATTGCGAAGGATGCGCAGGACTCGGCATCTTCGATCGCGGAAGTCTTTGCGTGGCAGGGCGAGAAGGACAAGGCGTTCGAGTGGCTGGAACGAGCCTACAGCCAAAGGGAAGGCGGGCTCTCGGACATCAGGACCGACCCGCTGCTGAAGTCCCTGCGCGCCGATCCGCGCTTCAACGCGCTCCTACACAAGATGAAGTTGCCGTTGCGAGACGATGTCGCTGATTGAGTTGTTCCCAGGGCAACGAAGGGGACCACCCCTATCACGGGGCGAATCTAGGGGCCTGAATAGGAGTCGTTCGCTGCATTCGCGCCGACCATTCGTTGTGAATCCTAACTGACCAAATTCGGAATATCCGATTCCACGGCGAAGAATTCGAAATCTGACCGACAAGTGGTAGCCGCCGTTGCGGCGGAGCCGCGGAGACGAATTGACGTCGCTGGTTATCGGCCCAATGCTGGCGGCAAGACAATAACGGGAGTAAAAAAGGGGCCCGTAAATTCAGTTGACGCGGGTCTGGTCCGAGATCCAGTTGACTTCCCAGTTCTTGCCGCCGTCGTTCGAAAACACCAATGGACTGCTGCGCCAGTACCTGCCCAAGAATGCTGACCTCTCCGTGCTCAAGCAGTCAGAACTCGATGCCATCGCCTGGCAGCTCAATACCCGTCCAAGAAAACCCCTCGGCTGGAAATGTCCTGCCGAACTGTTCCTACCCGACTCGTTCGATTACGCTGCCTATTACAAAACAATCGTTGCGCTTCCTACTTGAAACCGCCCGATGATTTGCCGAGTACCGGCTGGTTGATATTCCACAGATCCCCCGCGCCGACTCCGCCAATGAAAAAATGTTTCCAGCTAAAGCGGAATGAGCCGCGGGCGCGTACTGCTCCTCTGACTTCGCCATCTTTAAAGCTTAACTTCAACAGCGATCGTCTGTAACCAGGGCACCAAGTGCTCCATGTCAAAGGTCCCAATGTTTAGGAGTTCGATCAAGAATTCGTAAATCGTTTGTGAGTCCGCTCTGATTGCGCGACCATTGATTCGCAGAAAGACATCGACTACAGCGAATGCCACTCGTTTGTTGCCATCGACGAACGGGTGATTTTGAACAAGACTTTCCAGAAGCGCTGCGGCTTCGTGAATAATCGTTTCGTAGTATCCGGTCTGAGGTCGATGAAGTGCCGATTCGAGCGCTCCAGCGTCGCGAATGCCGGTAGCGCCGCCGTAGCGCTCAATTAGTTCTTTGTGGAAGAAGAGAGCATCGGCCGTCGTGACGTATTCCGTCATTTAGCCAGCGATCGATATAACTCATCGCGCTCTTTGAGGCTGTTCTGAAATGCCTCGAGCACATTTCGTCGCGGAGCCTGTTGACGCTTGCGAGCCAAATACTCCCGCATCGCATCTCCAAGCACCGCTTGGAACTGACGCCCTTCGCGAGCCGCAATTTGCTGCAGTCCCTCCAGAACCTCAGGCTCCGCTTGGGAAGAAAACTTCCGCAACAGACTCACGGGGCACCTTCATGCTTCATCATGATTCGTCATGATAGATCAAGAAGCTCTGAAGTCAAGTGTGGACTTCTTCTAAATTATGACGCCCGCCCATTTAATTTTCGCTTTATAAACAATACGTTACGCGATAGCGCAATAAGACGGCCCCCGTCGCGTAGCCTAATGCCGCACTTGCGCAATGGCTCGCGACTGCACGCAAGATGGGCTGCTACCTAATCACCGAGACCGGCGCGACGGACACCATCCGATCATGGGAATGCAGCTCGGACCCGTACGCTTTGCGGTGGATCCGAAGAGTCAGGCGGCACAACGCCCCTTTGCACACACGCTTGTGGTGCGTGAAACCAGCTCCAAGACATCGTGCGAGAAGCCACCGGGCATCCAGGACCCCTACGCGGCGCTCGCAGCCGACACCAGGCGCAACGAGCTCATCCTCAATGACGTGATTGGAGCGCTCGAACAGCGACGCTCACCGATTCTACTCACAGAGCGCAAAGATCATCTCGAGTACTTCGCCGCACAGCTGTCGAGAATCGCACGCCATGTGGTTGTGCTGCAGGGTGGTGTAAGCGCCTTAGCGCGGCGCGAAGTGAAGCGGCAACTCGCGGTTATCCCGGACGCCGAGGAGCGACTCGTTCTCGCCACGGGCCGCTACGTTGGCGAACGTTTCGACGATGCCCGGCTCGATACACTTTTTCTGGCGCTCCCGGTTTCCTTGAAGGGGACATTAATTCAGTACGCCGGCCGACTTCACCGGCTCCATCCGGCAAAAGCAGGAAGTGCGCATATTCGATTACTTCGACCGTGAGGTTCCGGTGCTATTGCGGATGTTCCAGAAACGCTTGCGCGGTTACTGTAGTCTCGGTTATGCGAGAACGGACACGCCTCTCGGGCTTGAGGAGCCCGGAGATGACCTCATCGTCGAATATGACGAGGAGGTGCTCCGAACGCTGAAGGAGCGGGACGTGTCCCGTCGCGACGCCAATTGAATGGCCGAGGCCTTGGCAGCGTTACAGCTCCGCTTGACCATCCAGGGAGCCCCTTGGTGACTGGCTATCGTTGGGGCCGACGGCGATTTTTAGTTGAGTTTGCGATAGACCACCAGCGTGACGTCTTGCCTTCAATTCGCGTGCCAGTTTGAGCCGCAGTTCAATGTATGCAGACTCCTGGATCGAACAGATCCAGGAACTCCTTAACGCTTCCGACCTTCCAGCCTCGAGGTGCTTTCGCTCTTCGGATCCGGCGAACGCGGCGAGGGCGGTCTTGGAACCGCCCTCGCCGCGTGTCCCTCCTGGCAGGCTCCCGGTGAAGGCCGGCAGCTGTATCTTCGCCGCGGCGAGTTGAGTGCTCCTCGCGAAGTGCCTGGGTTTTTCAGGTCGTTAAGTGCTGGTGACCTTCATCGCAGAAGTGTCTACGCTCTTCACGTCCTTAACCTGCTCGGCGACATTCCGGACGTGATCGATGGCGTCCTGTGTGACCAGCGTGCCGGTCAGTACGACGACACCCTGCGTCGTGGTCACACCGATGTCGACGTCTTTGCTGATGCTGTCGGCAGCGAACTGGGATTTCACCTCGGTAGTAATTCGGCTGTCCGAGCCGGCGGCCTCGTGGCCCGTTGTGCCTTCCTGGACATCGGTGGCCGTGGTGCCGTCGCTCGGCGGAATCGTCAGCTCAACGACGTTCGTTACGCCTGCCGTGCTTTTGGCGAGAGTCTCGTCTTCCGATTTCTCGCGTAAGTCAACGGCCGACTCTGGCGCGACGGTACGATCAGTGGCGTCAGCGCTCATACGCGCCTTGGCCGGATGCCGGTTACCAGCGGCCTTGGGCTCGACGGCAGCGGAGCTGGCAGCGTCGGCGATTTTTGCTTCAACGTTATCGTTGGGAGCGATCGCGGCGGACGCGTCCGGGATCGGAGCGACCGGGGCAGGGACGTCCGGATTCGGTGCGAGTGGGGCCGGGGCGTCGGGAACCTGGACGAGGGCGGCCGGCGGTTGGGAGATCTGAGCGACCGAGGCAGGATGGTGGGAGCGCAGCGCGAACGTGACGGCGATGATGCCGACGACAACAGCCATGCCGCTGGCAACGATGATCTTTCGAGATAGTTCGGAATTCATGTTTGGATACTCGGTTAGTTTAGCGAGAGGGAGGCTTCTGGCCGGGCCGACGGCGCCGTCTATGCGGCTAACCGTCACACCCGAGAGTCGATGCTATGCATTGAACCGCTGACTTGTCGGTTGCCCAGCGCGCTTACTGGAGTTTTTCTCTCTCTTTGGCTGCGCAGCGTCGGAAATTCGCGATTGAGGCATCGAAGGAGGAACGCCGACTACTCATCAAAGGGCATGATGAACCGCCGGCATGGAAGCAGACGTTCGAATATGGTGACGCTGGAGAGGTGTTTGCGGATGCTTAGCTGGCGCGTTGGCAGCCCTAAGTTGGGTTGATGTTCGAATTCTGGCGAAATAGGTTCGACGGATCGTGTGTTCTCTTCAGCGCACGTAGTCGTTCGTAGTTCGCGCCATAGGCTACCCGCACGGGCCGTTCGCCTTCTTCGAGAGTATGTCTTCGAGCGCGTTCACATACACCGCTTTATTAGAAAAGGCGCTGATTAGCAGAGTTTTGATCTGGTGATTTACCACAGCTTGGCGCCCAATTTTGGCTCTCGCCCAGTGGTGCCAGATTGTCGGCGTTTCATCAACTTGGAGGGTCCGGATTGGACAATGCCAGACCAATCCGCTCGGCATTATCTGATAATCTATCATCTGAAGTTGAGGATGGCGGAGGACGGCGCAACCTAACCGAGTGCAGCGGGCTTGGAATTCTTCCGACGTCTTGTGACGGTTCTGGAAGCAATGGACGCCAAATGCGCCGGTCAAGCTCGAAGCACAAGCGGAGGCGACGCGATTCGCAGACGCGCGTTATGGATCATTGCGGGCGGAACTGCAAATTGAAAATGGCATCCAGCGCAGCATGCGGCCGTTGCCCTGTACCTCAATGAGGTTGGAGAGGCAGACCCGATTTTATGCCGTAGCTAGCTGCACCAAAAGCTGCCATTCACAAAAGACCGCAACGCGTCAAGATGTCACGGATACTGCGCCAGTACGGCCAGATCCATATAGTTTCATTTGGACGGTGGTGCGCAAGGAGTCTTGATCCGCATCCACCGTCTCGTGGTAGCCGAGGCGGTTGCCCGTACTTCGGCTGCCACCAAATCACATCAAGGGGCGCCGATCTTCACCCACCCGCTGCACCACCCCGCGAACGCTACGCTCTTTCCCGCGAAGAGCGCGCAGGAACCCAGCGAATCTCCCGTCTTCTTATAGAGCGAACAATTCCCACAATATGCATCTGACTTCGCCGATTTTGTAACGTAATCGCGCCCTCTCGCGGCCGGATCACTAGGATCCAGTGCCGGCAAGTCTGCACGAGCGGCGCCACTGATAAAGAGGCCTGCAACCGGAACGAGAGCGCCCGCAATCAGACCGCGCTTCACCAGCGCACGCCGTGTAATCACTCTATCCATGTTCATGACGCTCCTGGCAATTACAATACAGATCCAGTGCAATCAACGGGGCCAACTCAATAATGAGCATGCCCATGCCGATACTGTCTGTACGTTGTCAAACATACGTGTTGCATTTAACACACACTACTTCGTAGCCGCCAACTCGCGCCAGCGAACTGTTCAACTGTAAGCATCCTGACTATCGGCCGGTGTACACGAACGGGTCGTCCGCCTGGCGCGCGCTCACACTCCATCTGGCTCCTGCCAGCCGTGCGCAACAAATTGCCTGAAGCTGCCGTTCACGACCGGCGGATCCGGGGTCCGGAAATTCCATTGGACCGGCGACCTTAATCAGCATCTTCATAGGTGACCGCATTGGGTGGTCCAAAGAGCCGGTACGGGCCAATACGGCGGCAATCTGCCAAAAGCGGGCGCTGGCGGTGCCAAACTGCTCGCCCCTAAGCTGCCGCTCGCGAATTAGCGAGCTTTTGCCATTCACGCATAATCTCGTATGCAAAATCCTCATAAGCGCGGGGTTCATGGCCTAAGAGCTTTGTCAACGTCGCAGCATCACCGTCCTCCGCAACAAAACCCCGCTCGAGATACCCTTGAAACATCATGCGAATATCGAACGCCGCCCATGAGGGGGCGTGCTTGCGCATCTGTTCCTCGAAGGTATCCAGGTTGTCTCCTGCGTATTTAATTTCCTTGCCGAGCACCTCGCTCCAGATCGACGCGGCTTTCGGACCGCTTAGAATGGCCGGCCCATTCACGTTATAAGTCCTCCCAAAGTGTTTGTCGGACATTAGCGTGATTGCTGTGGCTTCGGCTATGTCGCGAATATCAACTGCCGATATACCAACGAGTCCAAGCGGATTGGGATACACGGACATCTTGGTAAGAATGTCTTTAAAGGACGCGTCGTTCTGGAAAAAATAGTTTGGGCGAATGATTGTAAACGGCACATCAAATTCTCGGATCGCGCTCTCTATAGCGAGCTTCGAGGCGAAGTGCGGAACATCCTTAAAATGCTCAACGCGAAATACTGAGTGGTATACAACGTGCGACAGCTTGTGCTTTTTGGCGAGATCGTAGGCAATCAGCCCCTGGGTCAACTCATCAGGAGTGACAGCGTTAAGAAGATATAATTTATCCACTCCCTGCAGCACCTTATCGATCGAGACAGGATCGAGCAAGTCACCTACGACCATCTCAACCCCAGGTAGCGATCCCACGTCGGGTTTGCGCACCAAGACTCGAATGTCGGCATTCCGCTTTATCAACTCTTTGACGACTTCTGAGCCGACATGGCCGGTGCCGCCGATGACAAGTATCTTCACTTAGAATTCTCCATATTGATTGATGCGCATTGACCTTTAACCGTCTGAGCAAATCGGTCAGGATTGCAAATGCCTGCCGAATACATTCTTACTTGCCTGAGGGTAAAGACATCTGCTCGGAAGTTCGGTGCTAAAGCGTACATAAGGGGTCACATTTCGCTGCGCGGATCGTTCGTAGGCTAATTTGTCGATGGCTGAAATCCGATTTGCACCGGCCCGGAAGTCGTCAGTCCTTCAGTCCTGAGGGTCGGTCTGGATGATCCGATCCTGGCAGTTCGTGGGCAATCGAATACAACCGACCAAAAGCCGAAGTACGGCTTGCTAAAATGCCTGCCGGTGAACGGTCATTCGCGCTACTTCTACTAAATAGCGCCGAGTCGCAAAAAAAAGGCGAGCGACAGGCCGCAAGTTGCGGGCCCAATGCCCTCGGGCGCATCCTGTCGGCAAGAAACAAGATTATCTAAGGGGCGGGGAATGTCGGGAGAAGCGCCCGAATCGGGACCGAGCCACCCACCGACTGGCCCGCCGGCGGCGGTGCAGGTCCCCAATGCATCCATCCACGTCTTCATCAGCTACGCCTCGCAGGACGCTGCCGTCGCCGATACCGTTGTCGGGGCGCTCGAGCGCGCTGGGCTGAGGTGCTGGATCGCGCCCCGGGACGTTGTCCCTGGCGCGCTCTACGCCGACGAAATCGTGCGCGCAATAAACGAATCCAAGGTTGTCGTACTGATTCTCTCCGAACAGGCGGTCGCCTCTTCCCATGTCGGCAAGGAGATTGAGCGAGCCTCGTCCAAACGTCGCCGAATAATTGCGCTTCGCACCGCCTCCGTGACGCTAACGCGAGCCTTTGAGTACTTCTTGAGCGAGTCACAGTGGATCGATGTCGGAGCCGGAAGCATTGAAGCGAAACTTGTGGACGCGGTCCGACGGCATCTGACACCCGACTCAGCCATCGAACCGAGCATCCCGCGGGAAGGACGCACTTATGGTCACAAGTCGGCTACATCGCGAGGTCGCTGGCTAGTCATAGCCTTGGTCGCTGTAGTCGCGGTAGCCGTTGCATATTTTGTGATCGAGAAGTTCTCGCTAGCCAAGCACGTCATGACGGACCAGGCGGCGACTCAGAACGTTGTTAGCGACAAGTCGGTCGCCGTGCTGCCCTTCACCGATATGAGCGAGACGAAGGATCAGGAGTACTTCGCCGATGGTATGGCGGAGGAGATCATCGATCTACTCGTCAAAGTACCCGAGCTGAAGGTCCCGGCACGCACCTCGTCTTTCTATTTCAAGGGTAAGTCGACCACGATCACGGAAATCGCTAGGGAATTGGGCGTTGCCCATGTTCTGGAGGGCAGCGTGCGCAAATCGGGCAGTCACCTGCGTGTGACCGCGCAGCTCGTAAGCGCGGCCAACGGTTACCACCTATGGTCAGAAACCTATGACCGACAACTCGAAGACGTGTTCAAGACACAGGACGAGATCGCGAGCGCAGTGGTCGCGGCACTGAAACTCAAACTTGCGCCGGGGCAGCAGGCAACCAGCTCGCACCGTACATCGAACCCTGATGCGTACAACCAATACCTTCTCGGTCGGCAATTCTTTGAACGCTTCGATTCCGACGGATTTCGGCGCGCGGTCGATGCCTACCGCAAGGCCATTCAACTTGATCCCAATTACGCCGCCGCCTATGCCGAACTCGCCATATCGGAATACTTCGTCGCCGATCAGACCGGCGATACCCCACAGAAGCAGCAATCGCTAATGACGGCGGACAAGGCCGTGGCGCTGGCCCCGGATGAATCTGACGGCTACGAGGTGCGCGGATATTTGCGTTTCGAGTTCGCCTGGGACTGGACCGGAGCACAGTCGGATTTTGCGAAGGCATTGGCATTGAATCCCGGCGACAACCGAATCCAAAGGCGATATGGCCAATTGCTGGGAGGCCTTGGCCGGCTACCCGAGAGCGTTGCGGTGCTGAAGAAAGCAACGGAGTTAGACCCGTTATCGAGCCTGACTTGGACAGTGTTCGGCAATTATCTCATCGCGGACCGGCAGTTGGCGGCCGCCGACGACGCCCTGCGCCGGGCACTCGAGATCCAGCCGGATTCGATGTTTGCCTTAGGTTCGCTCGGTATAGTCCAGTTGCTTATGGGTAATCCGACGGAAGCCCTAACGACCTTCCGGAACCGCGGCGGCACTGGATTTAGTTTAATCGGTATCGCGATGGCCGAGCACTCACTTGGTCATGTCAAGGAATCGCAACACGCACTTGACGAATCGATCGCAAAGCATGCACAGGATAGTGCTTACGGGATCGCGCAGGTCTATGCGTGGCGCGGCGAGAAGGACAATGCGTTCGCGTGGCTAGAGCGGGCTTTCCAGCAGCGCGATGGGAGTCTGTCCGACATCAAGGACGATGTACTACTAACCTCGCTCCGCGGCGATGACCGTTTCGGCGCAATGCTGAAGAAGATGCAGCTGCCCGAGTGACAGCGGACAGCGCTGCGGGTCAATCTGCGTCACTCCACCGTGATCGATCGCTGAATTCCAGAGGGCGAACCACCGAGATTCGAGTGCACGAGCGCGCGGACGATTGGTCACTACGTGTATTTTTGGAATTGGCTCTGGACTCGCCGTGAGCTTCAAAAGATCGTTGCCTTCGCATGTCCCTTCGGTAGGCACCGATTAAGCACACGACCTAAAGTCCGCGCCCGGAAGCAGTCGGTCGCGACGGGCAGGTTGGGGTCACCCATTAGCCGCCTCTGTCAATCGGGGCAATAGTCAACCTCACGGCCTTCTCGGTCCGGCCGCCGTCTCGGTCCAGTCCGTTATCAGATCTTCGTCGTCCATATTTGGTTCTCAATTACTGGCTGCGCCATTGCGCACCAGTCACCCATCAGGATCAAGGCCGGGCGCAGCGAGCTCGCAGTTCGTTACACCTGCCCCTGGCCGGGAACGCCGGCCCCAGAAAACCCTCAGTTCCTCGCCGTGTCCATATCCATCGATCGCATAACACGATTGCACAATATCGTGGCTTCGCTTCGAGCGATCCAACCCCTTGTAGCTCGCGGCGCGGGCGCAACGTCACTGAAAACGGCGGGATGGCGGTGGCGCGCAATCAACTCGATGGTTTTGCCAACCCCAAGGCGGCGCTGCCACCCCCATCCCATGATCGTCAACTCCTGTTCATCCAAAGGCCCGCGTGCCGTCGTACGGGACGCCTTCACGCATGATGTGATAACACGCTCGCGCAAGCTTACGCGCGACCGCCTTGATCGCCACGACCGACAGACCCTTGGCGCACTTGCGCTGGTAAAAACGCCTGACCGAGGGATCGTATCGATCCGCAGAATGCGCAGCTTCAATGAACGCCCAGCTCAGGTGTTTGTTGCCGCACCTCCTGTTGCCGACGCCCTTGCTCTTGCCGTTCGACTCGCGCCGGCTATCCACCACGCGCGCGTAGGAAGCAAACTTGCCGGCCGAGGCAAACCGATGGACATCACCCGTCTCAAGCGCGATGGTCAGAGCCAGCACATCGCCGATGCCGCTCACGGTCTTCAGTGCGTGAAACTCCTCACGCAGCTTGCCTTTGGCAAGGATCGCCCGCTCGAGGAGCCGGATCTGCTCTTCGAGACAACGCATTGGCTCGCAAAGCACACTTCTGGTCCTCAAGCAGCGCCAGAGCGTCAATCTCCCCATCCTCCAGGCGCTTGATATCGTCGCCCTTGACCGACTTCGCCAGGTTGCGCGGTGCGCTGGCGCACCAGCTGGGCTCGCTTGCGCATCAGGTCGCGCAAGGCCCGCAGCTCCGGCGGGCAGATGTACCCCTGCGGCAAGATCCCCAGCCGCAGAAGCTGCGCCAGATGCTTCGCATCGCTGAAATCGTCGCCGTGCTTGAGACCGTCGTACTGCTTGACCGCCGCCGTGTTTGCCAGGCGTACATCAAATCCTGCGGACCGCAGTCCGTCGACCAGCCAGTACCAGTTGTATGTCGACTCAACCGCAATGGCTCGGATATCCCCAGGGCAGCTGCGCAGCGCCGTCACGATCAGCTCAAGATCGTTGCGCAACCGCTTGGCGAATACCGTGTGATCCTCCGCGTCCGTCACGACCAGCATGCTGTTGTTGGAGTGCAAATCAATCGCTGCGTATAGTTCCATGTCGGCCTCCTTCTTGGGTGGCATCGGTTGAATACAGCATCAACACAATACCCCTGAGTTGTGAGGCCGGCCCGCCAGGCTAAATGTTTATCAACTCCGGCCACAAAGTGCGTGAAACGCCTGCTTCAACACATGGTCGAAAACTTGGGGTGTTGTAGAATCCATAGGCCCAGCTTTCGCTGGCTGCGCGCTGCCGCAAAAAGAGGAATAATGCCCCATGCAAACTAATACTTACGAGATAGCCGATCGCATCTTTCGCTTGTCAACGTGCGTCCCTGAGGCAGCGCCTGGCGGCTTCACGTTCAATCAGTTTCTCGTCGATGCTGACGATCCGCTCCTCTTTCACACTGGCCCGCGACGCATGTTCCCCCTTGTGTCGCAGGCGATTGCCCGTATCATTCCGCTTAAGCGACTCCGCTGGATCACCTTTGGACACGTGGAATCCGACGAATGCGGTGCAGTGAACGAATTCCTCGCTGCCGCGCCAAGCGCCGAAGTCGCACACGGCGCCGTCGGCTGTATGGTTTCGCTCGACGACTTGTGCGATCGGGCGCCGCGCAAGCTGGCCGACGGCGAGGTCATTGATCTCGGTGGCAAGCAGGTTCGGCACATCGATACGCCACACGTTCCGCACAACTGGGAGGCGCGGGTCATTTTTGAGCAAACTACCAAGACGCTGTTTTGTGGCGACTTGTTTACCGACACCGGCGACGGACCGGCGCTTACTGACGATGATATTATCGGGCCCGCGCTCGCCGCGGAGCAGATGTTTCATGCCACTGCGCTTTCGGGTGCAACCGCATCGACGATCCGCCGTCTTGCCGCTCTCGAACCGCAGGTGCTCGCGGTGATGCACGGCTCTTCGACGCGGACGCGGTGCGGCGATGCTCTTTTCGGACTCGCCGATGCCTACGACTCGATGAGCAAGCAAGGCTGAACCGAGAGCACAAGTATCGGTGAGTTATAGCACCCGCCCAGCAGTCAATTAGATCGATAGCAGTCGGTGGCGGCCGAAGGCTCGGGGTCAACACCGGAAGTGCTGATCGACCGGCGACCCTCAGAAAAAATTAACCTACACAGTTGATTATTGACCTGTGCCCCGCACTTCGTCGATAGCGCACAGGTCAAGTCCTATTGCTCAACACACCCACAATCGACCCAACGTCCTCGAGTTCGCGAGACAAAAATGAACAACCGACGCGCGGAGCATTTGACCGTAGCTCAATCCGGTTAACCGCTTGATTGAGTTGGAGTTGGTAACGCGACCATTTACCGCATTTGAGGTTATTTACCACACCTCGATCGTTCGAACACGCGCAAGTACTTGATTGATATGGCCAGGGGTGGAATTGAACCACCGACACGCGGATTTTCAGTCCGGGGTTAAAATCAACCTAACGCATTGATTAAGATAGAGTTTTGTATCTCCAATTGTGGTATATTTTTCGAAG
>Ga0302325_10003574_pt1 | contig 36552 bp, 47 predicted proteins | sample Palsa_T0_2_FD_201948 | JGI IMG/M metagenome (GOLD analysis project Ga0302325, IMG submission 201948) | Peat permafrost microbial communities from Stordalen Mire near Abisko, Sweden - Palsa_T0_2 | ecosystem: Environmental > Terrestrial > Soil > Palsa > Peat permafrost | place: Sweden: Abisko...
TTGTTTAAAACCTATCCCTGTGTTTATTTTTTGGGGTTTGTGGGGGGGGTCGGCTATAAAACCCCCCGCCCCTCCCCCCACGCCCCCATCCCCACTCCACGACAAAATAGCCTCGCTACGCTCGGAAGATAACTCTTCCAACTTGACGATCTCGATCACTTCCCGAGACAATCAATCTCGCCAGCGTCGCTGCGCTCCGACCTTGATCGGAATCGCAGGAACACTGATCGCTTTCACACTGAATCCCTGATCGACATCACTGGAATCCGCACGGCCCTAAGCGTTTCCACTTTGAACGTGAGGATCACAGTTGCAATATCACCATTGTCGGTCTCCTGATAAGTTACTTCTGGACGCTCCTGAATCTTGGATCGAAGAGCGAGTATTCCATTCCTAGAGGGGTACTCTATGATGTCTCCTTGTTCGGGGATGTAGGGCACGCTCTCTCCAGGAAATGTGAGCCTGCGGTCTTCTTTAAAAGACACCCCGTCGTCGCTGCTCGTGAAAGAAAAGACGTATTTCATCCACTATCCTCCGCCAACTATGAATAACGCAGCTCCTCGGCGCAAGCAGGCCTTAGTCCGATTCTCAGCCATCTGTCGCCGCACTGTTGCCCGGCCTGGCGAGGTTTAGCCCACCAAGCTCAATCCCCGTTCTCCTAGAATTTCAACTCTGAATCGTTGTTCGTTGGTCATGAAGAGAAGGAGTGCTAGCTCCTTAATTGAGTAGCCAAGTGCCTGAAGATGAGTTCGCACCAGCCTCAGGAAAAGCTCCGGACGCTCTGGGGGATATTCGTATTCCAGGGGCTCGTGGACACGAGTCCGACTCCCCCGGTTGAGATTCATGTAGAACAGCTTTCGTTGATATTCAGTGATTGTCTTCAATTGAAAAGCGCGCTCGATAAGCGCCTGAATTGAGACCTTCCATGTCCGCTTGAGGTCAACCAACTTCGCCATCGTCAGACCGTATAGAGATGGCTTGATTTCGCGGCGCGGCATGAGAAACTCAGCGGCGAACTCATTGGCCTCCTCTTCCATCTTCGGATGCGGGAATTTGTGCAAGACGATGTGGCCCAATTCGTGGGCGATAGTCAGTCTGCGTCTATCCCAAGGAATATCCGAATTAGAATTAACCAAAAAGATAGGGCGGGACTCTTTCTTGTCGTCGACCCATTCACTTATTGCATCTGCTTGTTTCGTTCCAAAATCGAACTCGATGACAACGCCGCCGGCCTCTTCGATGGCCTGCGTTAGATTCCTGATCGGTCCCGAGGGAAGCATCCATGTACTTCGGACCAACCGAGCAATGGCCGCTATACCACCGTCATACTCTGAGGGGTCCATCCGCAGAAATTTGAAATCTACTTCTGTTTGAATTGATCTGGTGAGTCGGTCAACGCGCATGCGACAAAGGTTCATTTGCGCATGAAGCCGACGCAACACCCGATCTGCCAAACTTTGGCGTTTGCGATGAAAAAAGACAGTCGAGTTGAAACCGTACACTTTGTCCGATTGCCAGAAAAAATAATCAGGAAACTCCAGCTTCTCGACGAAACTCTTAAGCACATCATCGGAAGGCGGAAGAAGTCCGGCTTCGATTCGTGAAATCGTTCCCTGGTTGACTGCGACGAGATCAGCTAAGTCGGTCTGACTGAATCCCCAAGATTCACGGGCAAGAATCAGCATCTCAGGATTGAATCTTGTTTCTACCATAGCTCCTCAAAGGATGATAATTTGTTCGGGTCCTTTCGTAATACGGAGCCGAACACTACGTTCTGCCGGTTTCAATTCATGCATCACGAGTGGCTGCGGAACCTCATCGACATCAATAAACCAGCGCGGAAAGACAAGATTCGGCGGAGAGAAGGACATACGTCTGATCGCCGTCTCGTCATCGTTGAGCTGATAACCTGCGATTACTAGAGCAGCTTCACCAAACAGGTTTAGCTGTCCTCGGTTTAGTTCTTCTGCCTGCTGCGTGCTCACGTTTGATGACGTGCGGTTATCGTCGAGCTTCTTAAACCAGATGGTCACTTGGTCAGACAACGAGAGGAAGCGAAGCTGTCGAGTCTCTTGAAAGATGATCTGTGTTCCGGCCACTTCATCAAATTCAGTGACGACATTTGCGAAGATCAAGTCGCTGACGATATTGGCGCGGGTCGATTTGCGATGAATCTGAATGTCGGGATAGGTGTTACGGTACCGATCGTAAGCGTTCGCCATGCAATTCCAGAGCCGGCGAATGTGCGGTTGAATTTCAATATAGGCTTGATCCTCGCTGATGGTCGAAATTTTCATCTTCCTTCAAACCTCTTTGATTCTTGATCATAGGCTATTTTTCGACTGTTTTATGTATTTTTTATGCATAAAACTATGCGCATTAGAATCAATGAGTTAGACCCCTGTGCGAAAGTCCCGCTTTCCACGGGGGCGGTCTCAGCACCCTATCGGTGAAGTTACGGGCGGCGAACGGCAGGGTGGGGCGGATCGCAGCGACTCGGCGCCGGGCAAAGCTACAGAGGTTATCAGAGAGCTCCAATAGACCCTCAAGAGAGTGGCAGCCTTGGAAACATTAGGGATCCGCCTGGCCGAAGGCTGTTGCTGTCGATCACCACGTGGCGGCCGCCGGCGGAGAAGACCGAGGCGCCAGCTCACCGGCACGGCAGAAATTACGCGCAGTCGCAGGGCCTGAGGACGCGACCGCGGATCTCCGTGCTTTCTCTCTCTGAGCCCCGACAACGCGCGTCAGCAGCTCAACGCCGGGTCAAGTAAACATTCCCTAGCCGAAGACTCTACTACCGAAACCACCCGTGCGACCGCGCGGCCGGAATAAAAGACTCAAGGCACGAGAGCTTCAATAGCTCGGCCAACATCATCCAACACAGCGAAGATCCCAGAGCCATACAGGCAACCGCTCGATGCGTAGACCTCCTTGGTCGAAGGCTGTTGCTGTTCGTCGTCCCCGATCATCGCCGCGTCGCTGGCAGAGAAGATTAAGGGTGACAACGCTGACACCCTTCCGCATCCCGCGCGGCCGAAGCCTTCGGCCTGGCAAACCCACAGCGAACCGAGCTCGACATGTGGACCTTCCTGGCCCAAGGCTGTTGCTCTCGATAGCCGCGCGGGCCGCCGCCAGGACCAGGCGCGGCAGGATTAAGGGGGACGTTGGTGACCCCCTTCCGCATCGAGCGCCCACAGCCTGAGGACTGGCGACCAACGGGGACCGAATCGACGTGTGGACTGCGTGGCCGAAGGGTTGTTGCTATCGAATCGCCGCGTGGCCGCAGCCAGAGAAGATTAAGGGTGACAAGGCTGACACCCTTACGCATCCCGCGCGGCCGGAGCGTGAGGCCCTGCAGACCCACAGCGAACCGAGCTCGACGTGTAGAGACCAACAGGGACCGATCGACGTGTGTGGACTGCCTGGCCGAGGGGGTGTTGCTATCGAATCGCCGCGCGCCGCGGCCGGCAGAGAAGACCCGGGGCGTGAGAAGGAACCGTGAGGCTCAAAGAGTATGCACCAAAACGCCAACCAGAGAGTACAAGGCGTGCAGTCGATGATCACGCGCAGTCGCAGAGCCTGAGGCCTCAGAGACCACAACGAACCGCTCGACGCGTGGAACCTCTTGGCCCGAAGGCTGTTGCGGTCGAATCGCCGTGCGGTCCGCGGCAGAGAAGACCAGCGCGCCAGATCACCGGCACGGCAGAGATCACACGGCGAAGCCTCAGGACCTGCAGCACAACGACTGGGTCAGGCCGCGTGGATCTACCGGCTCGAAGGCTGTTTGCTGTCGATCGCCTGGCGGCCGCCGCCAGCAGGAAGACCAGGCGCCAGCTCTCCGGGCACGGCAGAGATCACGCACAGAGAAGCCTGAGGACTGCAGCACAACGACTAGGTCAGGCCGCGTGAATCTCCCGGCCCGAAGGCTGTTGCTGTCGATCGCCACGCGGCAACCCCCGGCAGGAAGACCGAGGCGTTCACCGGGCACAGCGGTCGGAAGACCACGCGCCAGCTCGCCGTCATGGTGAAGATCGCACACAGCGAAACCTGAGGCCCTGCAGCACAGCGACCCGCCCGGCCGTGTGCACTCCCGGTCGAACGCCTCTTGCTGTCGACCGCCGCGCGGCCGCCGGCAACGAAGATCAGACGCAGCTCACCGGGCACGGCAGAGGTCACACACACACAGCCCGGGGCCGCAGAGCCAACAGCGGCCCGCGCTCGAGGTGTAGACCTTCTGGCCGAAACTGTTGCTGATGATTGCCGAGGGGCCGCCGGCAGCGAAGATCCGTGCCTGGTCGCGCGTGCTCCGCGCCTACCGACAACAGCCTTCCGGCGCCGGGAGGTCCACACCTCGAGCGAGCGGCAGTTCCGACTGTGGCTCTGCAGGTCTCAGGCTCTGCGGCCGCCGTCAGTTCAAGCGTTAGGTGGTTCGCCTGAGCGACGCCTGGCGATTCGCTGAGTTTCAGGCTTCCCTGTAACGGTGCAGGACGAATGATCCGTCAGCCCCGATAACTGCGAATTGATACCGGCCGCCGCGAAAGCCGACCCGGATATCTCGACCGGACGCAAGGCGAAGCAGCCGTCCGAGTGTCGCTCCAAGGAACCGGCCGCAGATAGACTCTGGAAAGCCGTAATCCCGAAAGCACTCGTCGATCTGGAAAATTGCTACAGCATTATCGGTGTTTCTTTGCCCGCAAGTAATGGAAAGACTATCTGTGATTGTCATAATGCGCTGAGCGTAGCAAGAGAGTCCGCCGTCTCGCCACCGCATAATTCTTTGAACGCCAGCTTGTTCTCGGCGACACTTCTCGGACCCCGCAGCCCAGCAGAAAATTTAGCGCTGGGTTTTCCGCCGGGAAAGCTGGCTTTGGGCGGCCCGAGATCTTCGGAACCAAGCTATCGAGATGCCTCGCTTTTTTCTACACCGTATCCATTTAGGTACATAGTTGAGAGCTCGAGTTGAGCAAGCATCATTGAACCAAGCTCACAGTCTCCGCTTCCTTCTTTCGGTTCGGCCGCTTTGTGGAGGTGTTTAGCACCCTTTACATAGTCCTTTGGCGGCCATGAGCCGTTTAAGTACATGTGACCGAGTTGAAAGTGCGCTGGCGAATACCCTCGCTCGGACGATTTACGAAACCTATCTGAACGCCTCGTTCCAGGCTCTTTTCAACACTATCCCCACTCTTGTACAAGAGGCCCAGTCTAGCCCGAGGTCTGCAGCACGGCGACCCGGTTGGCCGTGTGGATCTCCCGGCCGCTGGCTCTTGCAGTCGATTGCTGCACACACCGCGGGCAGAGATAGACCAAGGCGCCAGCTCTCCGGGCACGGCGGAGATCACTCACAGCGAAGCTTGAGGCCTGTAGCGTAGATCTCCCGGCCGAAGGCTGTTGCTGTCGATGCGCCGCCGCGGCGGGCGGCAGGGCCGACCAGGCGCCAGCAGCTCACGGCGCACGACAGAGATCGCACACCGCGAAGACTGAGGGCCTGCAGCACAACGACCAACTCGGCCGCGTGGATCTCCCGACCCGAAGACTGTTGCCGTCGATCGCCGTGCAGCCGCCGGCAGAAGGACAAGCGCCTGCAGCTCGCCGCTTTGGTGCATATATGCTGCACGATCCGTGCATTCAATTTGGCGCTTTGGTGCATATACCACTCGAGGAGGCTGTTGCTGTCGATGCGCCGCGGCGGCCCGCCGGCAGAAAGACCAGGCGACAGCTCACCTGGGCACGACGGAGATCACACACAGCGAAGCCTGAGGCCTGCAGCACTGCGACATGCTCGACCGCGCATGGAACCCCCTGGCCGAAGGCTCTCGCTCGGATCGCCGCCCCGGCCGCCGGCAGGAAGACCAGGCGACAGCCACCTGGGCACGGCGGACATCACTCACAGCGAAGCCTCGAGGCCTGCAGCACTGCGACATGCCCGACCCGGCTTTCGCGCCCGGCGGGTCAGTGCACTTCCCGGCTGGATCGCTGCACCCTTGGCCGGCCAGGCCGATCCGCTCTGTGCTTCTTCGGGTGTTGGCAACATACCGGGACCGAGGCCTTCGCGGAAATCGCAAGGCAATGTGTCCACCTGGTCGACGGAACGGGCGCCGGTGGCCGCAGCGAGCTCGAGGGAGCGCTTCTCTGTTCGCGCCCGCCGAGTCAGTGCACTTCCCGGCTGGATCGCTGCACCCTTGGCCGGCCAGGCCGATCCGCTCTGTGCTTCTTCGGGTGTTGGCAACATGCCGGGACCGAGGCCTTCGCGGAAATCGCAAGGCAATGTGTCCACCTGGTCGACGGGACGGGCGCCGGTGGCCGCAGCGAAAAACACACCTACGCCGCTCTCTGGAGCCTGGTTTGATCGGTTTGGTCCGTTGGGAATGCAGGCAAAAATACTCTCCAGCGCCAATACGCTTGCATTTTAGGCACAACGCTGAAAGGATGTGAGTTGCTGTCGTCATCGTGCGCACAGCAAATAACCAAGCCGCATCGCCGGCCTTAAAAGGAGCGTTACCCATGGGCACTTCTGTCCACCGCATCACTGCGTATCAAATGCGCAAAATCGCGCACCCCGTCTTTACCGACATTAACAAGTACTGGTTCACTGTAGCCGCGAAGGATTTTCCGGCGGACATCAGCACGGCCGCGAATGCGCGCGATCCTGTGGGTTTGAATCGCCGCGTATACAAAGACGTTCGGAGCAGCTTGGACGGTGAAACTGCCGAAGTCGGTACCTTCGACTTAATGAACAAGGGCATCACTATCTTGGCCGAGTCCGTGCGGATGGTGAACAAGGAGAAGGGCATTTTCGACGTAACGATCGACGATGCAGTAGGTGGTATCGTCGACGGTGCTCATACGGCCAAGATCATTTGGGAAGCCAACGCCGCTAGCAGCACTCCCGAAGAACAGTATGTCGAGGTGTATGTTCGCACGGGGATTACGCCTGAGATGATCAGCGAAATCGCGAGAGGCCTGAACACCGGCATCCAGGTAGCTCCGCAGTCGATTTACAACAAGGCCGGAGTTTTCGATTGGCTGAAGAAGACCCTCGCAAAAGAACCTTATGCAAATAAGATCGCCTGGAACGAAAGCGACGAGACTGAATATGACGTGCGCGATCTAATTGGGGTTCTCGAGGTTTTGAATGTCTTCGACTTTCCAAATAGCGTAAATTCCGGCAAACACCCGATTTCAGCTTATGAGAAGTGGAGCCTCCCGCTTAAAAAATTCGCAGACGACTACGACGAGCACGAAAACAATCTGAAGGGAAGCAAGTTCTACCGTCTTCGTCATCTGTTGAAGGACGGGCTAGAACTCTACGATCTGATCCGGCACGATTTCCGCGAAATGCGGAATGTGGAGGGCGGTCGGGCCGGCAACATGAAGATCGTTGAAGAAGCATCAGAGCGGCGTGGCGAATTTGAGTTTCCTTTTGCTGGGATCCCTGGCGGTAAATATCGACTAACGAAGGGAGCCACGTTCCCGATTCTTGCGGCGTTCCGCAGCTACGTGACGATCGACAGCAAGACAGGGGATGCAGAGTGGCGCGGTGGGTTCGATCGCGTGAAGGAAGTTTGGAAGGAAGCCGGGCCGACCTTGGTGGATGAAACATACCAACTCACCCGCGATGGTATCCGTAGCCCTGACCAGGTTGGCAAAAACCGCAAACACTGGGGAACTCTGTACATGCGTTTGCAGGTGCAACTCCTGCAGGAACAGTTGCAGGAGCAGCAAGACCGACCGGCTGCGCGGCGGCGCAGATAGATCGTGGGGCGGGAAGGAAATCGTTAGGATTCGACCCTAGCCCGCCCCATAAGACTCGGGGCCGAACCGGTGAGTTTCGCGCCCCCGGGTGACTTCTGCCCTGGCGGACGGCGCGGCGAATCAGAGCGGCGGCCTCTTAACCCCGTAGGTCGTGGTATTTTTTCGGCTCGCCGCAGCCATGCGGGAGGGGAAAGCGTAGGTTCGGTGGCAACGCTTGCGACCGTGCTCCGTCATCCCAGAAGCCGCTCCAAAAGCGCCCGCTTTTAAAGCATTCCTCATAGTTCTCCCGGTCCTGCTCGTCGACCTGCAGCTCCTCGAATAGCAGGGCCGAAGGCTCTCGCTCGATCGCCGCCGCGGCGCCGGCAGGAAGACCAGGCGACAGCCCACCTTGGCACGGTTGCGATCACACACACAGCGGAAGCCTGAGGTCTGCAGCACTGCGACCTGCTCGACCCACGCATGGATTCCCTGGCCGAAGGCTCTCGCTCGATCGCCGCCGCGGCCGCCGGCAGGAAGACCAGGCGACAGCTCACCCGGGCACGGCGGAGATCACGCAAAGCGAAGACTCAAGGCCTGCAGCACTGCGACCTGCTCGACCACGCATGGATCCCCTGGCCGAAGGCTCTCGCCCGATCGCCGCCGCGGCCCGCCGGGCAGGAAGACCAGGCGACAGCTCACCTGGCCACGGCGGACATCACTCACAGCGAAGAATGAGGCCTGCAGCGCAGCGACCTGCTCGATCGCGCATGGATCCCCCGGCCGAAGGCTCTCGCTCGATCGCCGCCGCGGCGCCGACAGGAAGACCAGGCGCGACAGCTCAACCGGGCACGGCGGAGATCTCACACAGCGAAGACTCGAGGCCTGCAACACAGCGACCTGCTCGACCCACGCATGGATCCCCTGGCCGAAGGCTCTCGCTCGATCGCCGCCGCGGCGCCGACAGGAAGACCAGGCGCGACAGCTCAACCGGGCACGGCGGAGATCACACACAGCGAAGACTCGAGGCCTACAGCACACCGACCAGCTCGAGGCCGTGCATCTCCCCGGCCGAAGGCTCTTGCTGTCGATCGCCGCCGCGCGGCCGCCGGCAGGAAGACCAGGCGACCGATCACCTGGGCACGGCGGAGATCACACACAGGGAAGACTGAGGCCTGCAGAGCCACACACTTTTTGAATCGAAAACTCCCATTCAATTCATGCGTGCATGGTTCCATGCCTGCATGAAAACACGTCTTACGTGGCGAGCTGGCCGAAGGCTCTCGCTCGATCGCCGCCGCGCGGCCGCCGGGCAGGAAGACCAGGCGACAGCTCACCCGAGCACGGCGGAGATCACACACAGCCAAGCCTCGAGACCTGCAGAGCCACACACACTTTTCTGAATCGAAAACTCCCTTTCAATTCATGCGTGCATGGTTCCATGCCTGCATGAAAACACGTCTTACACGTGGCGAGCCGACCGAACGCTCCCGCTGTCAAATCGCCTCCGCGCGGCCGCCGGCAGGAAAGACCAGGCGTCTGCTCACCGGGCACGGCGGAGATCACACACACCCAGCGAAGCCTGAGGCCTGCAGCAGCGACCCGCTCGACCGCGCATGGATCTCCGAAGGCTCTCGCTCGATCGCCGCCGCGTGCCGCCAGCAGGAAGACCAGGCGCCCGCCCACCCGGGCAATGATGACGCGCTTCTTAAAACTGGCGAGTTTGAGATGTACAAAAGACCAATCAGTTAGCGTCCCACTTCTCCCCTGAGTCCGGCAAAAAAGCTGCGAGGCACCATTAGCTGCTTTATGCCGTGTGTATGCACATCGGATTCCGGCAGAAAAGTCACAGCGAGAACTCTAAATTTGTCATCTGTTCTGTAAATCCCAAACAGTATCCGGACCCCTGCGGCATGAAGCTCTTGAGCCTCGGTCAAGATAGAACGACAGGCGTTTAGTCTTTCGCTATATGTCCCATCGCTTGCGCAATCGGCCCAGTCGCTCAGGTTGTCGAGGAATGATGCCACAAGCTCTGCACACTCCTCTGGAGCCCATCGCGTACAAGGCCACACGCCATCAAGACCTAAAATTTCATCGCAGTGTTCCAGTGTCGTCAGAGCTTTAGCTTCTATCACGAGGTATTGTGCGCTCAACTGAGCAGCCTGCTCTTCAGCCTGCTCTTCTGTCATGATCAGGCGAGGAGCGGTAAAGAGGTCGGCGGCTCCTCCGAAAACTTTCGCGATTCTAGCTAGACTTTCGTCGGAAACCTCATTTCCGGCCTCAATCCGTTGGACTGTGCGTTCGTCAATGCCAGCTTCGACTGCCAACGTATATTGCTTCATATCCAAAGCTTTGCGGAAACGTTTGACTGCCTGAGCAATTTCTTCTTTGGTCAAGCGGCGGAATGATCCTTTTGTCTCTGTGTTCATTTGTGTTTTCTCCCACAAGCAGACTCCCATACCGTGAAAGGCCAATCCACGACAATAGCCCGACACTAACCCGACAGGTTCATTTGTTGTACTCTCTGCAACTTCTGGATCTGGTCGTTCTTATTTATGGCCGCTACCTCCGAGAGAATCAAGTCGACAATATCCTCAGGATCAAACAGTTGTGGTGAATATGGCCAGTTTGTCGCGAATTGTTGCCATACCCCATGGATCCCCTGGCCGAAGGCTCTCGCTCGATCGCCGCCACTCCGCCGGCAGGAAGACCAGGCGACAGCTCACCTGGGCACGGCGGAGATCACGTACAGCGAAGCCTCGAGGCCTACAGCACAGCGACCTGCTCGACCACGCATGGATCTCCTGGCCGAAGGCTCACGCTCAATCGCCGCCGGCAGGAAGAACCAAGCGACAGCTCACCCCGCACCGCGGAGACCACCAAAAGCGAAACGGCGAAGAGTCAGATTAACCCTTCCCCGCTAAGCCATACCACACCTTGAATTGCGGGAGGTACCTCGTCACTGGGCTCTGGGCGAGCATCCCGATGGGACCTGGCCGCGGGCCGCCCGGCACTAACCTCGAGCCTTTTCCCGTTTCAGCAAAACCATCGCACGGCTCTTGCTGTCGATCAGCCGCGGCTTGCCACCGACAGGAAAGGAACCAAGCGGCCCAGAAATCACCGGGCCACGCAACAGCGACCCCAGTGGGCGGCGGGGGGCATATCTCCCGGGCCGTTCTTGCTGAGCGCAGTAATCACCTGTCAGATCGCCGCCGATTACAGCCTTCACGATCTGCCTGGCGATTGCTTAGGGCGGCCTGATTGAACAGCATTAAGTGCTGTTTATCTAGCCGTTCAATGCGACGGATTATCGAATCCCTGCACGCACCAGGACCGATGCGATCGGCACGCGAGCAAAGCAAATAAGCTCAGGATTAACACAATACAAATCGAAATTCATAGTCGACTTCCCTCTGGTCAGGCCAAACAAGAGCCCCATAACGCTTCTACGTCTTCTCAAGGCAAGCGGTGCAACCACAGCCCAAATGGGTGGATCGAGCGCGACATAAGGCATGGGGCCGCGCGGCAGCACATTGATCGACGTAAACACAACTGGGCGCCGACTCCTGCGCATCGGGGAAGAGAGAAACGAGGCTTGATAGCCTGCGCGTCACACGAACCGGGCGCTACTTTTCTCTCTCTCCAGAAATTCGTGGATCGCTAGCCGTAGCAAGTCGTCTCGGTCAATACCCGACACGTCCGCTTGCCGGGAGAGATCCGCTACCTGCGGAGTCCCTAAAAACACGCTGACCTTTTCTGTTGGAAAATAGAGCGCCTCTGATTCAGTTACCAGTCTTTGAACACATGGGCAGGTTTCAGGCGAATGCGGTTCTGCCCCGCAAACTGCTCTGGAAGGTGGGCGTTTCTGTGCAGATTTAGGCATGCGCGGAAGTGTACGAGGGATATCGGATGATCCGCAAGCGAACGCCTTGGCTCGTTGCTGCCAGTCGATCGCCAGGGCCGCCCGGCTGCTGAGCGACAGCTCACCGGACACGGCAGAGGGATCACACAGCCGCAGAGGCGTGACCCACTGGATGCCAGCCCCAGCAACGTCGCGCCCGCTTTCATCGTGCCGAAATACGTGAGCGTGATGCCTTGCTGAGAGTGGGCCTTCCCAAAGCTGAAGCCTGAGAAGCAAAAGAGAGCGCCTAGTCTACCGGCACCGCTCCGGCCTCTAGCTTCAGCCGCACCCAATTTAAAGTTCTCCTCCAGCGGCCCGGCAATTGCCCCGGCCCCTGTCCCTTCATCTCTCTTCCGTTCTGCAAGCGCACATAGATTTCGGTATCCATGCACTGCTCTAACGTTGTGATCTTTGCGACCGGAGCAACTTCTTGAAAGAACCTGATGCTTCCCGGTTTTAATTCCTTCTCCCAAAGCGATTTGTTGTCGATAGCGATAGGGACAATGGAGCCGCCCTTTTTATAGACGACATTTCCGAGGAGGTACGTTCTCGACCGTGACCGATTACGAATATCGAAATTAGGTCGCGACCCTGCCCGGTTTTGGCTCCAGTTGTAACTCACTTTCACATCTGTAGTGAGCATGAACCACTTGAACAGAAAGACGAGTATGGTAGTTCCACATGCTAGGGTCACCGCAACGAGAGCGTGCCAAACGGTCATACCTCCGAAGTTTACTTCGACCTCTGCTTTGCGTGTTGCGTAAGGGTAAGACTGGGCGCATGCCCAAGTTCGCCATCGGCACTTTAGCTTTGCTCTGTGCTTTAACCGTCCATTCGCAATCACCCGGCCAGCAAGGAAGAGCGGCGACAGCTCCGGCTATGCCGTCCGAGGCTGAAATCGGAGAGCTGCTCAGCAAAGCAAGTGAGTATGTCGATACGTACAAACGCACCTTCATCAACACCAAGGCGTCGCTAGACAAAGCGCCGACCCCCGGTTTTTATGACAAGGCAATGGAGGAATGCGCCGCCGCTTCCCAGATAATTGCGGCGATCAAGAAGAACGGCTCAACGGGAGTTGCGCTTGTAAGTTTGATAGCGACCCTCGATGACATGAGCTTGAACGGTGCGCGAGCATCCGCCGCAACGATGTTGGTTGCGATGAGTGAAGACAAGACAAAACCGTCTGACCATGCAATGCAGGACTTTCAGGACATCGCGGCCGCCGAGAAGAACTGTTACGACATTTCAGAGCTGCTATTTCATGCAACGCTTCGGTACATTTCGGCTGAGGAAAACGCTTTAGGGATTTTGCTTCGCAGCCAGAAGCACTAGCCCCCGGGGTGAGCTGGGCGCCTGGTCTTCCTGCCGGCGGCATGAGTGAGCGGAACAAACCAGCCCGGCGGCCGGTGCATTCTTCCATCCGGTTAGTTGCTGGCCTAGTGTTTACTGAATGGAATGATAGACACAGGAGCAAATACCGCGACGGGTTGGTTTCCAGTTCTAACGTCGTTTCTCGGATTCGCTGCAGGCGGGACTTTTGAATGGCTCCGAGACACACGTACAAGTAAACGTGAGCGCGAGGCTCGGGACTCCGCAAGCCGGGCTCAACGGTTCGAGCGACGTGCAAACTTCCAACGGGAAACTCTTTTAAATCTTCAGGACTCGGTTGCAAAGCTTGCCCGTGCCACAGGGAGAATGCATCACTTCGACTTAACGGAACACCGCAAAACTGGAAAGTGGCGGGCGAGTTTGTTTCCTGAAGGCTTCAGCGATGATGCTCAGCAAGCAACTGTTTTAGTCATGCTGCTTACGTCGCGGGTACGCGATGATGACATTCGGGAATTAGCCGAGACGTTTAGAAGTGCTGCTACCTGGGTGACTCTTTGCCCAAATAAAGAAGATTCAGAAGCTGCATTGAGCAAAATGAGTGAAACGCTAGGCTGGCTCCATAAACGTACGGAGAAGTTCTCCGGAAACTGGACGACGATGAAGATACTAGCTCCGCGAGCCACCCATAAAGGACGTTATGGGTGGCTCTCTCCCGGCCGCCCTCGGCCACCCCCTCTACCAACCGAGCAAGAGATGGAACGCCAGCTTTACCGCTACGTCGATGAGCACATCGCGCAGCAGGTCCTGCAGTACTTCCCACACATTTTTGACCATGGCCGGAACCCTGAACCTTTCCAGGCGCCGAAAAGCTGACCCCCTACCCAGGCCCCCAGTAGTCAAAACCCTTAAATTCACTTTGATTTGTCCAGGCGCCCCCGGGCTGGATGATCTGCTCTCCGCCGGCCGCCGCGCCCTCGATTCGCCCCCCTTTGGCAGCCCCCTGGCTCACCTTTTAAAATCCGCGCATTCCAAAATTTCGCGTCCCTGGACCCCAGAAAAGTCGTTTCTGTGCTCCTCGCTGCCAAACAGGTCGAAGACCTCGACCGTTACGCGCAAGTGTCGGGCATGAGCCGTCATGAATTAATCCGCCGGGCCGTCCCCCCAGGGGATCCATGCGCGATCGAGCGGGTCGCAGTGCTGCAGGCCTCAGGCTTCCGCTGTGTGCGATCTCCGCCGTGCCCGGGTGAGCTGGCGCCTGGTCTTCCTGCCCGGCGGCCGCGGCGGCGATCGAGCGAGAGCCTTCGGCCAGGGGATCCATGCGCGATCGAGCAGGTCGCTGCGCTGCAGGCCTCATTCTTCGCTGTGAGTGATCTCCGCCGTGCCCGGGTGAGCTGGCGCCTGGTCTTCCTGCCCGGCGGCCGCGGCGGCGATCGAGCGAGAGCCTTCGGCCAGGGGATCCATGCGCGGGTCGAGCAGGTCGAAGTGCTGCAGGCCTCAGGCTTCGCTGTGAGTGATGTCCGCCGTGCCCAGGTGAGCTGGCGCCTGGTCTTCCTGCCCGGCGGGCCGCGCGGCGGCGATCGAGCGAGAGCCTTCGGCCAGGGGATCCATGCGTGGTCGAGCAGGTCGCAGTGCTGCAGGCCTCGAGGCTTCGCTGTGAGTGATGTCCGCCGTGGCCAGGTGAGCTGGCGCCTGGTCTTCCTGCCGGCGGCCGCGCGGCGGCGATCGAGCGAGAGCCTTCGGCCAGGGGATCCATGCGCGATCGAGCGGGTCGCAGTGCTGCAGGCCTCAGTCTTCGCTGTGTGTGGATCTCCGCCGTGCCCAGGGAGCTGGCGCCGGTCTTCCTGCCGGCGGCCGCGGCGGCGATCGAGCGAGAGCCTTCGGCCAGGGGATCCATGCGCGATCGAGCGGGTCGCAGTGCTGCAGGCCTCAGTCTTCGCTGTGAGTGATCTCCGCCGTGGCCAGGTGAGCTGGCGCCTGGTCTTCCTGCCCGGCGCCGCGGCGGCGATCGAGCGAGAGCCTTGCCCGCCGGGCGCGAACAGAGAACACGCCGGGACCGAGAGCGAATCGGGCCTGGCCGGCCGAGGGGCGTACATGAGCGATCCGGTTGCCAACACTCGAAGAAGCACAGCGGCCGCGGCGCCCGGTCCCGTCGACCAAGTGGAGGCGCAGGCACACTGCCTAAGCGATTCCGCGAAGGCCTCGGTCCCGGCGTGCAGCCAACTCTCTCGAAGAAGCACGGGGGCGGATGGCTCGGGCGGTCGAGCCGACTGTTCTTCTCTGCCGGCGGCCGCGGTGATCGAGGGGAGCCATGAGCCCTGGCGTGTTAACTTGTAACAGTTACGGTGCAATTGAACGGAAAATCTCGCTTAGCTTTGGTTTTGGGGACATAAATGTTTATCCATGCAGCGGTCGCGGCACACCTAAACTTGATTTTTCAGACCCCCCTATCCCCCATCCTTCTCTCGCGACCCGCTATCACGGCTAACTACTCCTTTGCGCTGCAAGGTTGCGAAAAAACTCTATCCCCTCCCGGGACCAGTCATCAGAGATCGCTAACGCGAGCACGGCCGCTTGTTCAGCGGGAAAGAGCAGCAACCGAATTGTGCAGTTCATAGAGAAGCGATAGGCAAGCAACTTTGAATGCTTGCTCCATGATTCTCCGACTGGTCTCATCCGCCACGGGCAGCTTAGGCAGTGCGCCGGCATGGCGATTCCATCGCCCGTCTAGCGTCTCAACCGTTGTCATCGCCCCTGGTTCTCTCTTTGGGCTCACTACACCGAACGTCAAAAATCGTACGCTAGCGATCTTAGGCAGAGCATAATAAACTTCCTTCATGTTGCACGATGCGAGTGGAAATCCCGCGATGGTGCTGCTCAAGCTCGGACAGCGAGAACACATGGAGCAGTTCCGTAACGGACAGCTATACATGAATACCCTCAAATACTTTCGCGATTTGGAGAGCGATCCTGCGCGTGGCGACCGTTACGAAGGCGCAACTCACATCTTCCAACCCAAAGACGTAATAATCACTTTATCTGCACCTGGCTTTGGAGATATCTTAATTGATTCGACGGATTTGGCAGCAGCAACGACCTTGTCCATGACTTCTGAGCTGTGTTGCAATATCTTTTGCCTTCACGCCATCACAGCACCGGTGAACGGAACGCTCTTTCCGTCCGAGCATGAATGGTTCGGCGACTCGATGGTTCTGGTGCTCAAGACCGAGGAGTTCCTCAATCGCGTTGTGGCTGGTGCGAAAGCCCGGAATCTTTCGGGGAAGATCAAACGGGTCGAATACTTCGATGATAAGGCGTATACCGGCAAATTGGACAGATTCAGGAAGTCCAAGCGCTTCGCTCATCAGCGGGAATATCGAATCGCGATTGACAGCCCAGGAACGGACCCGTTGGTTTTAGACATAGGGGATATCACACATATAACCTCTGAAGTGCTTAAGTTCTGTGACGCTGACAACATTCTCAAATTTTCAGAAGACGATGCTCGTGCGGCAGCTTTGCTCTTCTAGCTTTCCACGCTTTCGGATGGCTATCGCGAAGTCGCATTCTCGGAAGGTTTGGTGATGGGGCCACTGCAAGGCAGTTTTCGGCCTGCACAAACGAGCGTTTACGCAACGATCTGCAGGCGGGTCCGAAGCCCAGCAATTTGCGTTGCGAAAACGCATTGCAAGGATAAAGTCATTGGCGATACCTTTCCGCAACAAGCTCATCGGCTACGGGAACACATCGACCTGATCGGCGACTACCTGGCAGGCCGCAGAACGCCTCCGCAAAGGATCCTTCAGGCCTCTGTGACCCTTCTCAGCCTCGAACGAGACGATCCAAATTCCTTAGCGTACGATTTTTGACGTTTGGTGTAGTGACCTCTCTTTCTACCCTATATACAGCTCGGCCGCGTGTGGCCTACCGGCCCGAAGGCTCTCGTTGTCGAATCGCAGCGCCAGCGCCGGCAGGGAGAGACCAGGAGCGCCAGCTCAGAGATCACACACAGCGAAGCCTCGAGCGGCGCAGCGACCCGCTTAAACGGCTACAAATGAAGGGTTAAAGCGCCGGCGAAAGAGCTAAACAGCCACGAACGAGGATTGAAGTGCGCTAAACGTTCCGGCGCGAAGCACTGTTGCCCAGTCCTGCCGCGCGGAACCACAAAATGACAGCGATAGGCCGTGACGGAACTCGTAACGTAACTGCGTGCTCGGAACCTAACATTCTCCCGGCGCCGAACCGAATGCCATATCTCTAAAGCAAGTGCATTCCGCCATGTAAATAAGCTGGACAGAACCGGTGGGACCGTTTCGCTGTTTGGCGATGATGATCTTCGCTTTAAGTTTCGACTCCGGATCCTCTTCTCCTTCCTCGTCTTTATGGTAATAACTTGCGCGATGAATAAACGCCACCACATCGGCATCCTGCTCGATCGAGCCAGATTCGCGCAAGTCCGAGAGCATCGGTTCCTTGTTTCCGCCACGTTGCTCTGAGGCACGGCTTAATTGAGAAAGCGCGACTACAGGAACACGCAACTCCTTGGCTAGCGCTTTGAGGCCACGGGAGATGGCAGACACTTCCTGGGTGCGATTCTCTTGCCGGCGGCCGGCGCTAAGACCCGAAGCTGACATCAGTTGCAGATAGTCAACCACGATCAGATCAAGGCCACCTTGCATGCGTTGCAGCCGGCGCGCCTTGGCACGCATCTCGGAAAGTGAGATGGCCGGAGTGTCATCGATAAATATTTTTGCTTCTGCCAGGCGTTCAAGCGCCCCCATCAACTTGTATCGATCGTCTCCAGGGATGAAGCCCATCTGGAGTTTCCGCATGGAAACCATCGCTTGCGAAGCCAGCATGCGACGCAATAGGGACTCCTTTGACATTTCCAGGGAAAAGATGGCGACCACCTTGCCATCTTTCACTGCCGCGTTCTGGGCAATATTGATCGCCCAGGCCGTCTTGCCCATGCTCGGACGGGCGGCGATGATGATGAGGTCGGAAGCCTGAAGGCCACTGGTCATCTTGTCGAATTGGGTGTAGTGGGTGACCAACCCCGTCAGCTCTTTCTGCTGGGCGTAGAGATTATCGATGGTTCCAAAGGAATCGCGAACGATTTCGGAAATGCCGGCAAAACCGCGAGTGATGCCGCGTTCGGAAACCTCGAGCAAGCCAGATTCAGCGGACTCGAGCACGGCCAGCGCTTCGTCGCTTTGATCAACCGCGCGAGTAATTGCCGTGCTGCAGATACCGATCAGTTGCCGTGACAGTGACTTGTCTTTCACTATCCGAACGTATTCTTCGATGCTGGGCCGACGCGGAAGCCCTTCGGTGAGAGATGCGAGATAGGCGACGCCGCCCACTGCTCCTACCTCCTTGCTGCGGGCCAACTCCTCCGTAAGCGTCACAATATCAACCGCGCGATGAGCGTCGATAAGCCCCGTCATGCGCGCGAAGATTCGCCGGTGGGAATCTAGGGAAAAGTCTTCGGCGCGAAGCTTCTCCGCCGCCTCGTTATAGGAGTGGTTGTCGAGCAGGATCCCGCCCAGAATCGAGCGTTCGGCTTCTACGCTGGCAGGAAGGCCGCGCTCAAGCGATACGTCAGATGCCATCACATCCCCTTGTGCTGCTGCTTCAACTGTTCCGCCTGCTGGATCATCTGTTTTAGGTTAAGAGGCAACGGCCGCGCCGGCCCGAGCAAGCGCGCCATTTCCCCCATGTCCTTACGTCCATCTTCTTCACTGACCAACTTCTTCTTGCCGCTGCCCGGACTGTATTTCCCCTTTGTCTTAGCTTGGGCGGAGATGCTTCGGCTTCCCGAGCGATCGCCGCGAACCGGTTGTAGCTGTTAGCGCTGCCTCCGGTAATCGTCACTGTCACCGATCCCGGAAATGCCTTGAAACCGAAGCGCTTGTCTGGCGTGCAGGCAATCGCTCCGAGCATGCCACTGACGCCCTTGATCGCGGGAGGCTTCAACAGCCCTCCCCGTTGCTTGTCAACCTGGCCGCAGATTGATCTCGAGCAAAACGAGATCCGTGATACTGAGTACCCCCCGTGGCGCCTGAGCGACGAGCTCATGCCAAATCCCGCGAAGCCGGCAGTACTCCTGAAACTTGAGGGCATCATCGGCGACCGTCCAATGCGATGGCGGCGGTCCGATCGGACCATCCGGCTTCGGCTCATTCGCCCGCTCTCGCTTGCGCTCCGAATGCCTCTCAAAGGCACCGCTCAGCTCGAGTTCTTTAGTCGGTTTTCGCGGCGTCCCAATGTGTCACCTCGAGTATCCAGTTAAGTTCTACGACAGCCTGCAACACGGCTCTCAACGCGAGCAGACCGGCATCGTTGCTACCCTCTGAAGGCTGCTTGTTTTTCGTTGGCGATAGGTGAAAACCCCCATTATGGGGAAGCAAAAATTTCACACCATAACGGTCTAGGCCGGCAAACCTTTAACGGATTTGACCCCCATACCCCCACCTACCCTGTCCCGCTGCTAACAACCATGCTGAGCTGCTCGACCCGGTCCGGCAGCACGTTGCTGCCGCGAGAAAGCACTAACACAGTGACAGATAGCGAACGCTTGCTCCTGGCGTCCATCAAGACCTGGTTGCAAGACCAGCAGAAGCCCATACAAGCAATCGCCGCAATACTGAAATTCTCTTGTAAGCTTGGCCTGCGATTCACGGCGCGCCCGAACCACAAGAGCTTTAAGCTCCGATGGCGCCGGCATCATCGAGCCATAGGTTCGCCCGGTGAATAAGTTGATTTCGTCGTTCGCCTGCCACGCCAGAAACGCTTGCTTTACTTCCTGCGCCGGATAGCCGGCCAGAACACTGGACCATGACTCCATCAGCGCGTCAGTTGGTATCCGCCCGTACACTTCACATGCATCAACGTAGACATCACCCAAAAGAATCGCCATCTAACTCGCGCTCCCATTCGCATGTAGCTTTTTGCGAAACTCATCAGTCGCAGCCGCTACACGATTCTGCGATCGTTGGTTCGCAACTCCGTCTTGCTCCCACCTCTTGTCCATGAACCAAAAACCGTTCACCGTCTCGCCGCGGCCCTGCGCTGAGAGCGCTCGACCAATCATTAGTCGCGTCGCCTCATGCAATTCAACTTTTTCTGCTTTCGCCAAGAACCCGATCGCTTGGCCGCACTGATCGAGTAGACGGACCGAGGATGGGACAGAGACCTGTTCGAGAACACCGCGGGCATACTGCAGAGGTTGCAGGCCTCCAGGAATGCCTTCGCTGGGTTCTACGGTGAAGTCGTACTTGCGTTCCACCGGAGCCTGCATGACGGGGGTTACGCTTCCCTCTATGCGGTGTTCTATGCTGTAGTCTTTGTTATTAGAGGATGTTCCTTGTTGAGGAACATCCTTATTCCCTGTTGAGGAGTTTCCATATTCCCTGTTGAGGAATATGGATTTTCCCCCCTGACTGGACCCTGCAGCATCATCCGCTAGCCGGTGAATCAGTTGCGACCAGTTCAAGGAAATATGCTTTGCAGGGCTGCCTTGGAACTTGTAAACCGCAGTCCAAATGAGGTCCAACTCCTCCAAGGTGACGACACACCGGTCGAACTGCTTTCCACGTAGGCAGCATTCCTCCCACCAGTCCTCCCGCTTTTTCGCCAACCACCATTTGCCATCGCGCTCGATGGTCAACTTGCTGCTGCCATCTCTCGCAGGCAGAAACCAGTAGACGCATTGAGAGAGAAGAACCCCAGCGGCCATATCACCAGCGACGCGAATATAAGCCCGTTTAACGTCGATGACGTCGCGGGACATCCCCTCCCAGGCGATGAATAGTCGTTGGTCTCGATCCGAGACTTCCGTGCCAGGCGGTACCGGCCTCTCCGTCACCTGGTCTCCGGCCCCGGCGCGGTCCTCAGCGTTTCAACGCGCTTTTCAAGTTTTTCAATATCTACCCAGTAATAAAGCTTTGGCGGCATGCCGGACTTTCTCTCTAGCAGTAAGCCGGCGCTGCGCAGAAGCTTTCGCGCATGATCTTGCTCGCGGCGCGTAAGCCCGGTCTCTTCCTCCCATTCCGACGAGCTCTTCCAGAACCACCCTCCGGCACCATTGGTTTCTTTCATCCAGTAGACAGCCTGAGACAGTAGCAAGGCAGCATTGATAGACGCCGCAATCGGAACGAAAACCCTCTGAAAGGCTATTGGCCGATCGAGAGCTTCGAGGATGTTCCGCCCGCATGGTGTAGCGCACAAAGAGGGCCGCTTTCCAATTGCTTCAAAACCAGGCCAGGCGGAGGTGGCTGTTCCGGGAGAGCGGCTACCATCCCACGCTAAAAACTCGTCGAACTCGCTTTGCGAAAGCGCGGCAACCTTTTCGAGCATCGCCGTATACCAACCAATGCCGACGTCCAAGCGGTCTCGACCTTGCATGGTGTCAAGTTGCCGCTGGAGCTGTCGGCGCAATTTACTGTTGGAGCCACCACCGCTCATACTCGCCTCTCCTGTAGAAAAATTTCTAAATTTGCCCTCGAAACAAGAGTGCGGTTTCCAAACTTGACGCGCCGCAATTTGCCAGTCGACAGCCATGCGTTGACGGTCCAATGCGAAACCCGCAACAGCTCGGCAGCCTCGCGCTTGGTGACCAAATCGCCGAGCAACATCGCCTCCCAAATGACGAATTGGCTGTGGTCTCGATCTGAGACCTGCCCCTCAACGCCTGGCGATACAGGACTCTCCGTCACCTGGGAGCCAGGCATTACCAGGCACCTCCGCGGCGTGCTGGTTGTTCACCTTCGGCCAGGATGCGGTCCAGCTCGCTCTGCGCGATACGTACACTGCCCCCAATCCTGTGCACTCCGATCTCTTTTCGAGCGATCCACATCCAGATCGTTTTCGGCGAAAGGTTAAGCTGTTCGGCAACTTCAGGTACTTTGAGTAGCTTCGGCATTTGGCCATCCCCACGTCAAGAAAGCTTGTTGCAGGGTTCTTCGGCATTTTCTGGCTTTTTATACTGCACTTTATTTTAGGTTGCTATTCTGAGGAAACGTATTAACGTATAGGCGTGAGAGCCAACCAGAAAAACTGCGACGCACCCGCCAACGGAAACTGGGCCGACATAAGGCGATGGTTCGTCAATCCGCTACTGGCGTTCGATGCGGCCTGGTTGTTTCAAAACGAGGGGTTGCCAAAGTCCCTGCAAACTGGCTTCCCGCATGTCTTAGAGGCTTACTGCGGAAATCGCAACATTGATCGAGCGCATCGTCTCGAAGGAAACCCCGAAGCCGCCCTAAGCCATTTCACAAACGAGATTGACAGGCTCCTAGATCTCTGGCTGGACGAGCCACCGCCCGCTGGATTGCCAGGGCAACCGGCCGCCCATTGGTGCATACGCCACGACGCCGTGTTTAAGAAGATCGAGGAAGCTCAGCGCGCACGAACGAGTTGGTTGCGATACGATGCCGATGAAACGTCGTGGATCCCAGTGGAGGGAGGCACACATGCGCTAGAGCACATGAACCTCTCGCTGGTCCCTAAAGTACAAATGCTTGGCCAGCGGGACTTCAAACTCGCTGCGCTGCGTGCCGCGAGGGCAGTATTCGGAGATTTCCTGTTGGACTCGGCCGAAAATCTTGCTCGATGCGAACGATGTGACAGGCCGTTTGTTAAAGGCCAAAAGAAACAGTTTTGCAGCACGAAATGTGGCCGAGGCCTTGCCGTCAACTGTAGTCTCGCGAAAGGTCGCGCTAGGAAAATGCGGAGGCTAGACGCAGTACTGATCAAATTACTAAAGCAACCTCCTCTTAGAAAAGACTGGGTGGATGTTCTGCAAATGGAAGTGGGCCTTGTGACCGCCGATGGGCGACTGAACAAGTTCGTCTCCCAATTCTTGCGCGCGGCGAAGTCCCACGACATCGAGGCACTAATCAACAGGCTCGCCCCGGCGCGGGAATCACCCACCACGGAGCAAGAGGCAGAGCGCAAGAAGGTAGAGATTGAGTTGTCGGATTTCTTAAACCGAATCCGCGAGGCACAACGGCGCGAACATGAAAGGAAAGTCAAATGACCGTTTTCAAACGCGGGGGCAAATACTGGTACGAATTTACGTTTCGCGGTATTCGTATCCGCGAAAGTAGCAATAGTTCCAACAAGGATGTCTGTGGGCGAATGGAGAGAGAACGCCGGCGCAGTTTGGAACTTAACATCGGCGGCCTTGCGGAACTATCGCAGCCTAGGAAATTCCTGGATGCAGTCAATGCTTTCTTGCTTGAACAGGAGCCGCACTGGGCACCAAAGACACGCATCATTCACGCGAACTCGCTCGTTCACCTGGCGCCGCATTTTGGCAGGCTCACACTTCCCGAGATTCGCGTCGATCTCATTAGCCGTTACCAGCGAGCCCGACTGAAAGAGAAAGCGAGCAACCGAAGCGTCAATATCGAGGTGTCTTTGCTTCGTCTCGTTCTCCGCAAGGCTAAGTTGTGGTCAAACCTTCAGGATGACGTTCACATGCTCAAAGAGAGGCGGGACATCGGAAGAGCTATCAGCGCAGATGAGTCCATGCGGCTGCTCAGCGCCGCGAAGGCCAGTGTGTCCCGGTCGCTGTATCCCGCCATCCTGGTAAGTATTCACACTGGACTCAGGAACAAGGAGCTCCGACTGCTGCAATGGCGTCAGATCGATCTGATAGGCCGTGCTGAGTTCCCTAACGGTTTTATTACCGTGGGCGAGTCAAAGACAGAAGGCGGCGAGGGCCGAATCATTCCGCTCTCTCTCAAGGCCCAAGCAACACTGCAGAACTGGCGGAGCAAATTCCCGGATGCGACGCCGAGACATTACGTGTTCCCGCGAGAGTCCTATGGCCTTATCGGCCAGAAGGGAACGTTCGGCGGGACAGTGGCACCCTACGAGGTTTTTCCAGGTGAGCCGATCGGTTCGTGGAAGAGCGCGTGGCAGCGTGCTAAGAAAGCAGCCGGCGTGGAATGTCGCTGGCATGATCTCCGCCACTCGTTTATTTCGCTTGTCGCAGAAGGCCAGGCGAGCGACGGAACCATCCAGGCCTTGGCGGGATGGATGAGCCCGAAAATGATCGAGCGTTACAGCCATGCTCGGAATGCTGCGAAGATCAAAGCCATTTCCGTCCTGGATGAGCCACAGGACCTGCGGGGTACCCACAAAAAACCCCACAGTGTAGGGATCGAAAAGGGCCGAAGCGCTGTAAGTAATTGATTCTATTGGTCGGGGCGGAGGGATTCGAACCCCCGACCCTCTGCTCCCAAAGCAGATGCGCTACCAGGCTACGCTACGCCCCGATCGCTCGATTGTACCGCAACCACCTGGGTCAGGCATGATGGCCGAGCCACTCGAGGAACCAAAGAATGAGGAAGATCGGGGCCAGGAAGATGGCGGTCAGGGTAACGGCAATGACCATGAGAAAGACCCAGTCTCGCCAGGTTTGGCGTCGCGATTGCTGCAGATGGCGGGTGATGAGCGCATAGTTGCGACGGTTCGCCTTCCAGGCAATGTCGAATATATCGCCCAGCAAGGGAACTGTTCCCAGCACTACTTCGATTCCGATATTGACCACCATTCTGAGCAGCGTAATATAGGGAACTCCGCGTACCCACGCCGCCAGCACAATGATCGTAGAAGCAAGCCCGCCAAGGATGTCTCCCAGCCCGGGAACCAGGCCGATGATGCCATCCAGGCCAAAGCGGATCGACGTGCCAGGGATGCGAAACCAGTCATCGAGAATATGCGACAGCAAGTCGAGATTTTCGTCGGCAAACAAGCCGTTTGCCTTCTGAAAACGCGATTTTTGAGGCGGTAGAATCTCGGGTTGTCGGTTGCTGGGCATAGGCAGAAATCCGCGCGGTGGAAGGCTCGCAAGCCCCATCCGGAGCCGCTCTGACCTCGAATTCGGATGCTACAATCTAAGTCTATATGGCGGCTATAGTTCAGTGGCAGAACGCCGGACTGTGGCTCCGGATGTCGTGGGTTCGACCCCCACTAGCCGCCCCAATGATGCCCGCCTATTTTCAATAACTTGCACTACTACACGTGTCCTTGGCGTGCAATAGCGTGCAATGCAGATTGTTCAAAGAACGCAGCTTATTCAAATCTAGCCTATTCCAAGCCGCGCCTTTTTTCTTCCTCTGTCAGCTCATACGCATTTTCAGCCGTACTTTCGACAGGTACATATTTCAAGCGATGTTCTTCAATAAATTTACGGCCCCAAAAAGCCATTGAATCAAGCGTGACGTTGAGACGCATAAAGTTGTGCCGCTCCGCCTGGTCACTACCCGAATCGACGAAGGCGATACTCTTAGCCAGCGAGTAAAACTGGTTTAGGTTTTTGCTCTCGTCGATCTCGTACATCAGGTCCGTATCGGCACTCGATATGTGATCGTATCTTTCACTGTTCACTGGCAAAAGGTTTGCCCGCACGAACCAGACCGCATCCGTTTTGTCCTCAATCTTTTTCTGTTTTGCGTAATTGAGTATCCTCGCCCCCGAGCCCACCTGATCCATATTCCGCATCAACTCCTTTCCGAGCTGACGCCCTACCTTCCTCACCCGGAGCCGATGTTTCAGATATTCCGTTAAGAGGCTTGAACCGATGCCAAATACGGCGCCGACCGCCGCCGCGAATAAAGTGGCAATCCACACTGGTAGACCTGGCGGTTGCTGAACGACCACATTGATCGGCTGGATGGGTGTCACTTGTGGGATGAACATGGGCTGAATTGTAAAGCTTCCCGTGGAAATTCCATTGCCACAATGACCCGGCACACCCCAGAATGGCAGGCATGCATCATGCGCTGATGATGGCTTCGAGGATAGCGGCCGCACTCTTTGGGGTCGTCGCTTTTTATGCAGCATTCTTTTTGTATGAGGACGAAAGGGGTATTTTGCAGAATCGGCTCGAAGAATTGTGGGTCGAGATATATGACAGAGCGAAAGTGACTGACAGCACTAGCATCGCTCTCTTCAACAAGATCAGTGAAGTGCTTTCGAATGAGTATAATAAGATATTTGGCAAGAAGCTCATTTCTCAGAAAGCTGTACATGCGTCCATTAGTTTGTCAGTATGCGGTGCCACAGTCGGTTACATCGTTGTTTTCTTCCGCTGGCTTTTCCCATTGAGCCTCAGCTCAGGTCACTTATGGTTAAATGCGTTAGCAATCATTGTCTTTGGCTACCTGTTTTATATTTGGCTTCAGAGCTTGTCCAAATTGCTTTTTATTCCTGGGTATTGCGTAACGGGAGCTTCAATATTTACTACCGTTGCGTCATTACTTCTTCTTCTTATAACGGCGGAGGGGTTTCGGGCAATAGAAGCTCATATCCATAGATCTGGATTAGTTATACTGACGGTCGCCCAAATATTGATTGTCGCTTTATCCATAGGTTCTGATTATTTCGTCGTTGTCTTTATGCGTAAGCTCTTCTCATCGGTCGCAGCGAGTCTTTCGCGTATGAAAGTAGCCTTCGTCACGTTTTTGTTGGTATTTCTGTCTGGCCTAGTGCTCGTATCACCCATTATCTTGTTGCGAGCAATAGCAATTCTCTTTCCATCACAGCTTGACGTAGCGCATATCGCCACACAGGAGCTAGTACTGCTGAATATCACAACATCTTTTATCTGCTTCATGCCAGCAGCGTTGCTTTTTTACTCTTTGTTGCATAGATGTCTATGGCCCATGTTGGGCAGATTGCTATATCCGTTGGCATCCGATCATATCGTTACGGAAAGACGAGTGCTTCTCCCGATAGGAGCGCTTGCATTCACATACGCGACCCATCCAAAACTTGTGGGCCTCGAAGATATTATCAAGTTGATTCATCACTGAATACATCGCCTCCAGGTGATCTGAGAAAAACGAAAAACGCAATAAAGTTGCGCTGATTCCTGTTGCCGTCGGCAACGCTTCGGCTAGGATGCGCCGTCATCACAATCATTTCTAGTCTGGAAGCGGAGCGCATATTGAAGACGCCAGAAGTCAAAGCTCTCTTGCGCAACCGCTTCAGAGCTCCCACCCACGCAATCTTTTTTGAGGTGTCCGATGCGACCGGCTTTAATGGCACCGGATGGGCCGATGCTATCAGCATGAACTTGTGGCCATCCCATGGGCTTGAATTAGAGGGATACGAAATCAAGGTTAGCCGCAGCGATTGGAAGCGAGAACTTGCAAAGCCCAGCAAGGCCGAGAAGTTTGCTCAGCGGTGCGATAGGTGGTGGATTGTGACCACTGAAGGGGTGATAGATGACGAGTCCGAAATTCCGCGACAGTGGGGATGGATTATGGCGTCGCCAAATCAACTAAAGATTCAGCGAAAAGCTGCGAGGAATGAGCCTATCCCTATTGACAGGCATTTTCTGGCTGCGTTGCTGCGCGGGGCAGGTAAGGCTGACCAGGTCGAGATCGAGGCCATCTGTCAAAAGCGTTTAAATGAGCTCCGAGAACACGATGAGCGCCAGATTGCCTATGAAGTGGATCGACGTGCGGATAAAGCCACATCAGACACTAAGATCATGGAAGGATTGCGAAAAGCAATGAACGCTGATCCGGACGCCGAATGGATGAGCGACGGGCAAGCGATTGCTGCGATATTGGCTGTCTATAAATCCGGCGTAGCCGGAACATGGGAGGGTCTCGATAGCGCCGCCCAAAAACTGGAAGACGCGGCCGACAAAATCCGTTCTGCTCACGCCCGCCTGAACCTACCAAAGAGCGAACGAAAAAAGAGGGGGGTAGCATGAGCGAAAGATTACTAACCGCCAAATGATCCCCGCCCAAATCCGCTCACTCCGCAAGAAGCTAAAACTCTCCCCCGGAGACTTCGCCGAGCGCCTCGGCTTTACCGCCAAGGATCGCCGGGTCACAGTTTGGCGTTGGGAAAATGGCAAGCGAGAACCGTCCGAACAGACGGTCATCCTGATGAAGGCGCTACGGATTAATGGAAGCCTTTGAGTTCGTGATACCCTTTCCGCGTCATCCACGATGGACGGATTAAAGAAATACCTCTACATATCGGACACAAAAGTAAACCAACTCTTCGCCCAACTCTCGCCATCCACGCCAGTCACCCCAAGTGAATTAAGCGGCGAGCTGAGGATGGGCGCGGCAACTGTGTCCGTAAATACCAAGGGCGAGTTGGACGCAGACCAAATACGCATCACCAAGCTGGGAAAAGTTGTCACTTGGATTGAGAACTACGGCAATTTGGGAACCGTCGATAACCCCTCAGAATATGTCTACGACCGAATGGAGATGCGATGGGGTTTCCTCGATACCGGCAGTCCCTCGGAGATTTCACCCGTCGTCTGGTTTGGTGGCCAGACGGAGCAAACCGTAGTGGGATTGGCTGGCTCCGCTCATCATCTGTTGGGGGCTACGAAACCTTCCGACGGTGCGTCCTCATATTCTCTCCTCCCCTTCATCGAGCCGTACTTGTACAAAGCGATAAATGAGGCTTCTCCACACGCCCTAGACCGAGACCTACTATACTTGGATGACCACAAACACCTAGCACTTGAGGGAGTGTATGCGGCGACAACAAGAATGAACGCGATCCCTCAAACCTTGGAGTTTTTCGGGGAACGGCTTTTGGTCGGGAAGACCCGGAACCGCAAGATCCTTCTTGTGAGTCCGATCTACGTTGCTACCTGGTTTAATCCTTATGCTGATGAGGAAACAGAATCGCACCATTAAGGCTTCTCCCCCTGTTCGCCCGTTCCCCGATTTCCGTCGTGCAATAGCGTGCAGGGAACGCCGGGATTTATGGGAAATATAGCAACGTTGGCAATTTAGAATCAGTAACTTACAGAAATGATTAGAATGATCGAAGAACGACCCCCACTAGCCGCCCCAATCGAAGCAGTTCCTACCTTCAACGGGCGGAGTTAAGTCTCAGGTGGCAGACGCCGACGTGACTACCCCACCATCTCCCACACCGGCCCCGGGTACCAACCAGGTTTGGCTCGGCTGTTCGGGCTGGGCTTATCCCACCTGGAAGCCGGAATTCTATCCGCCCAAGACTTCGCCCAAGAAAATGCTGCAGCACTATGCGAGCCAGCTCAACTCGGTTGAGGTGAACTACACCTTTCGCCACCTGCCCTCGGCGTCTACCATTGATGGCTGGTTGGCCCAGACCGGGGGCGACTTTCGCTTCTCTTTCAAGGCTCCACAGCGCATCACCCATATTAAGCGGTTGAAAGAATGCAGTGATGCGCTCACTGCCTTTTACTCAGCCCTGCTGCCCGTCATCCGGGCCGGGCGCATGGGCGTGGTTCTGTTTCAGCTGCCGCCAAATCTCAAAGCAGACACGGACAGGCTGGCCGACTTCCTCAAAGAGGCCGCTCCCGCAGCTACCAGCGCGCTGCGCGTAGCCTTTGAATTTCGCCACCCATCGTGGTTTACCAGCGAGGTGTTCGACCTGCTTCGGCGGCATCAGGCCGCGCTTTGCGTGGCTGAGAGTGACGAGCTGGAGACACCCGACGTGATCACCGCCCCGTTCTGCTGTTACCGGCTGCGCAAGAGCGATTATGGAGCCACCGAGCTGCAGCAGATCGAAACGCGGCTGAGCGAGAAGGTCAGGCAGGGAGATGTGTTCGCGTACATTAAGCACGAAGACTCACCCAAAGGTGCGTTACAGGCCGCTGCCTTACTTGCCAGGTTGAGAGCGCAGTGAGTAAAACGCCTGAATCTCTGGCCGAAACCGTTAGCAGCGTCGTCGCACGAGCGGAAGATTTTTTTCCGCGACGGTTTCTACGCAACGGCCACCTCCAGACCCTGATAGCCAACTACAAGCCGCGCCAATATGTTTTGCCTGAAGCTGAGGCACACATTATTGAAGTCGAGCCGGGCACAGATGCTCTCGCGGATAGCAGGACGGTGGGGCTAGAGCAGGCGCGGGCGAACGTCCGGCGACGCGGCGCCAGCTATGTGCTCTGCCAATGCCATTGGCAGTCGAACCCCAGCCAGTGCCTCACCATGCTGCTGCTGCATGGCCTTGAAGGATCCTCCAGTTCTCAACACGTGCTGGGCAACGCAGCGCGGGCCTGGGCCGCGGGTTGCAATGTCATCCGCATGAATATGCGGAACTGCGGAGGCACCGAGGATCTGTCGCCGACACTGTATCACTCCGGGCTTTCGGGGGATGTTGCGGCAGTCATGCAGACGCTCGTCCGGGAGAAAGGCCTCAGCGCCTTTGCGCTGGTGGGCTACTCCATGGGTGGCAACCTGGTCTTAAAGCTCGCTGGGGAGATGGGGGAAAATGTGCCGCCGTATCTGAAGGCCGTGGTCGGCGTATCGCCGGCGATGGACCTGGGCGTCTCCGCGGATGCGCTGCACAGCATCTCGAACCGGGTGTATGAGTGGAAGTTTCTGCTCGGTCTGAAGCAGCGCTTTCGACGCAAGGTGGAGTTGTTTCCGCAAATCTATTCAACGATTGGTCTGGAGCGGATCGCCACGTTGCGCCAGTTTGACGATCAGATCACCGCGCGTTACTCCGGTTTTACCGGTGCGGATGATTATTACGATCGAGCGGCCAGTTCCCGGGTGGCGCCGCACATAGCCGTGCCTGCGTTGGTAATTCACGCCCTGGACGATCCCTTCGTCAGAATGTTGCCGGCCACCCGAGCGGCGCTGTTGGCGAACCATCGGGTGCGGCTGATCGAAACCGCGCACGGCGGTCATTGTGCATTCCTCGCGCCGGCGGCGGGTTATGACGGCTATTGGGCGGAGAAGGTGTTGTTGGAGTTTCTGCTCTCGGTCTCCAAACCCTGATGGAAGCCGACTGGTCTGTTGAGTTGGCGGCCGACGACCCGGTGATCATCGTTCCCTGGGCTGCTTCACGCGACGACACCCGCAAGTGTGAGTTTGTTGATCTGCGCCAGGGTGGGCACCTGATCGACGAAATCGAAGAGGCTAGGCCGGTCCCTGAGCTGCGAGCTGCGTTGCTCCTGCTGAACAGCGCTCGATCGCCGCTGTGGACAGTGAAATGCGACATCTGGGAAAGCGATAGGCCGATGGACCCTTATGAAATGGACGCCGCGCCAGCGGAGACAACTCTCGGCGTCGGCTCTTACATTGATCTGCTGGCCCGAGACAGCGCACTCCAGGCCAGCTTCGACCGGCAAGAACGATGGCTCCGCACGGTAACCGAGACACTTCGCACGGTACCCGCCAAGGCGGCTCGCGTGGAGCTCGTACTGCGGCGGGCTCAAGTCAATTATGTAGCGGGGTACGGAGTGAGCTGGTTTGTCGAAGGCTGCGGAGCGACGGCGCAACGGGCTCGGCAGGCGTGGAGCGAGGCACTCGGCCTCGCATTGCCCGTGATCATGAATGCTCACCTGATGGGCTTCGACTACAAGAACGATGACGATACAATGTCGGAGTCGGGCGAGTAGCTCAATTGGATAGAGCACCGGCCTTCTAAGCCGGGGGTTGTGGGTTCAAGCCCCGCCTCGCCCACCAATAGAGTCAATAACTTACACTGCCAGCGATTAAAATCAGCCTCTGACTGTAGTCATTTTTGTAGACACCTCGAAACTCTTCCACAGGGTGTCTGACGTTTTTCCTTACTGGATGGACGCTGGCATATCGAGCGTAGCAATGGCCTGCCGCTTGGCTTCCTGTCGGGTGTGGCTGTATTTCTCCTTCATCCTCACAGACAGGTGTCCTGCTAGCGCCATTATCGTGGCATCGCTGACCTGCCCCTCGGCAATTCGACTCACAAAAGTATGCCGGAGGTCGTGCCAGCGGCAGGAGACGCCAGCAACCTGTTTCGCATTCGTCCAAGCAATCTTCCATGACCCGATAGGCACATCAGGACGCACGTTGTATGGCATGATCGTTCCATGCAGGTATCCAGATTCACCATCGAACCCGTATTTTTCAGAAGGGAATAGATAGTGCTCTGGCTTGGCATCAGGCCATTGGTTACGCCATTCCTGAATACAGCGCCATGCGGTATCACTCAAAGGCACAGTGCGGCCTGCGCCGCCGGCCGTTTTCGACTTGCCCACGGTGACGGTACGCTCCAGCAAGTCTATCTGCCTCCAACGCAACAGGCGAAGCTCCTGATTGCGAAGACCGCTATGAATTGACAACAAAACGCCAGGGTACAGACTCCGGCTGCGACTTGTCCGGCAGGCGGCCAACAATCGAGCCTCTTCAGCACGTGATACTGCGCGGCCGATGTCTGAGCGCTCCGGTAGCATCTTTACGTCTGGTTGCAGGTTCGCCCACAAACGATGCTTGCGAAGGATGGCCCGCAGCGCACCGATTTCCATGTTGATCGAACGACCGCTTGCCCCGGCTTTTTTGCGCGCGGCCTGATGTCTCGCGATGTGGGCAGGCGTGATGTCCGTCAGTAGCAATTTGTTGAAATCTGTGAGGTGGCCAATAACCCGCGTCTGAATTTCCAGCGTACCTGCGCTCCAGTGTGGTGTGTTTGCTTCCAGAAACAGCTTTGCCTGAACGCCGAAAATCATTGGCCGCTTGTCCGCCTTGAGACGGTTAATACCTTCCTCAAGCTGACGTCTCCGCTGACGCTCTGCCCTGATGGCCAGGTTCTTAGAGGTGCTGCTGGTGGATTCCTGTATGCGCTGGCCACGAAACCGAAACGTGTACCACCAAATTGACCCACGCTTGAATGTGCTCACAGTGTTCCCCCGCTTTCCTTCAATGCTTCCAGCTCCTGACTTGCGGCGCTGAGTTTCGCTCGCGCCGTCCTGCGCTTTTCCTTGAGTCGTGCCTTCGTTTTTTGGCCCTCGGGAGTCTTGGGAATTTCGGTGATCCTAAATCGCAAATCGCTGGCCCGCTCCCGCCAGTATTGCGCCCGCATGTAAAGCCGTCGAGATTCCTTGAAACCGTCTGTCTTCTCGAACTTCTTGTGCCTGCAATTGGGGGTGCAGCATTTCTGATTCGACCTAGCCGCAAAGAACCATTCGCCGCACCCTTCGCACTTCCGCAGCAAGTTCAGAATTGCCCAGCCTTCGCCAGCAAGCGTCAGAAGCGACTGGGCTACCTCAGTCTCTTCTAGCAGCACGTTTTGGGGCTGGGGCTCGGTGCGGAGTCGGTAAAGAGTCTTTGTCGGTGTCGCCACGCGGAGCCTGGGTTTGTATCGTGTCAGCAACCGATTGATGGAGTCAACCAGGGGGTCGATCGGAGACTGGCCAAAAGTGTATACCTCGGCTCCCGCCTTTTCCCATTCGGAGAGAGTCTCTCGCGCGGATTCGGTTTGCTTTGCCGCTGTACGGAGCATTTCCAGAATCCTCACGATGCGCAGGCGCGCGGGACCCTTCGCCCTGTTTAGAAAATATGCCACTGCCTGACCGCATACCGTTGTCGGTACGCGCACCGCGTTCCGAATGTCCCATTTTTTCTGCCCCACGCTTTTACCTCTATTCCGTTGTACAGAAAGTAATACTCAAATGGGAGAAAGTCAAAGTAAATTAGATCATCGTAGAGAGCAAGATGTAGCAATTGAGGGGAGCTGGAAGATGGAACGCAAATCAGTAAAAGACATTCTGCTTACCGTCCCGCAGGCCGCGCTAAGGCTCGGCATTGCAGAAAAAACTTGCTGGGCATGGTTATACTCGCGACGCTTGCCCGTAACCCGGTTCGGCAATCGTTGCGTCCGCATTTCATCGGCGGCGCTGGACGAAATGATTGCAGATGCAACCATCCCCGTCGCGGAGCGAGAATAATGGGAAGCCGCGCTCGAAAGTCCCATGAAGTAGGCCAAGAGGTAAGCCATGCCCAAACTGCGCGGCCGAGCCCTCAGCTTGTAAAACCGGCTGAACTAGAAATCGGGTGGACACCAGCGGCCCGGATCTCGCCCGGAGAATATCCAGCTTACGCACGTTACGCGAACGTCTATTACGACCGGCAGTTCAGACGCTTTGTCTGCGCTGTTCAATTCGATGTGTTGCGCACAACCATGATGAGGCCGCTCGCAAGGTTACCTTGGTATCTTAACCTGGGTAGTCGAGAGAAGCCACACGCAGGGCGTAGGAGCTGCTACTGGAAGGCATGGCTTATTGCCAACGGCAAACCACCGGCCCGCATAGATAGGCTCTCGCCACACGTTTTCACCAAACGATACGCCCGCGTAATTGTGGCTGATATCACAAAGGACTACCGCCAGGAGAATGTAGGTGAAGCCGGAGCCTATTCCGTGATTCGTTCCGTCGTGAGATGGGAAACTAGCGCTTCAGAATGAGGATTTCGGGATCAAACAATCAATCTATCAGTGATCAAGTATTGCATGCCCCAAAGCCAAGGAAATCTGATGGATACGTTTAGCTTAATGTCAAAAGGGACGGATAGCCTTGTCAGGAGATCGTCCACTGAAAATGAATGAAGTTCTGGAAAGGTTCGGCCCTTGCCGGGGTCGAGAACTGCAACACCAAACCAATCCAGTTCAAGGGGCGGTGCGGGGTTTCGAAAGATCCACCGCACCGTCAAAGGCATCGCTACTAAAACAATTATAACGCTCTGCCCCATGTGTCTGGGCCACGAGTTCGATGCGAGCAGTCCCACCAAAGATCTGCAAGGTGTAGCATGGTTTGGGGATACGCCCCGACGCCCACGAAAGATCTTCAAGGTGAAAAAATCGTTAAGGTAAGTACCATATGCCCTACCTGATTACATGCAGTGAGCCAATTCGCGCGAGATCAATTTGAACCACCAAAAGAAGAACGACGGAAGCACACGCCAAGCGACATAGCATACCTCGCGACCGTGACTAGCCAGGGATGTGAATGCGATTGTCAATGTGCGCAGTTCTGCTCGCGGCACTCTGTCCTGTACTCGATAGATCCCCTCGCCTGGGAGGGCTCGATCCCGACATGTAAACTGGCACCGAGGATGAATCGTGCCAAATTACGCAATGCCAGGTAAGGAACTCCGAAAGCTTTGGTCCGAGTGGATTGATCTTTACAGCGTACTTTCAACTGCGAAGAGCAACAAACTGCAAACGCCAGCTGCCCCTTTTTTCTCCGCTTGTAGCAGCGTGAAGTCGAAGTCGCGGGTCATGCTTGTGGGCAAAGCGACAGCGGGAGACTGGTGCCTAAAAGAGTACCAAGGCAGCATAAAGAAATCTAGAGCGGCGGTCATTCGCGACAGAATGCATCATAACCGCTGGGTTGTGCAGCACGAAAATAATCAGTCGCCCTTCTGGAAGTTCGCCGACCGTTTGGCGAGCTTCAATGGGGAACTCGATAGAGACAGCATCATTTGGAGTAATATCTGTAAGATCGGCAGCCGGGTTAGGAATCCAAAAGGCTTATTGCTATCTGCCCAGGCCGATTTAGCCGAACGCACTCTGCGTGCAGAGATTAAAGAATACAAGCCAAAGGTGGTCATCTTCGTCACTGGTTCGGATGACTTTATGGATCGCATCCTTATGCGTACTGTGGGCGTTCCGATAGGCTCATGGGTGCGCAGTGAAAAGCACGATAGCAGTGCAAAGGTTCACGGTGTCTGGTGGACAGATAAAAAGCCAATCGCGTTATGGACCCGCCACCCACAGGGGGCAAAGGCTCATGAGATCGAGTATTGGGTCGAGAAGCTCCGCGAGCTTTGGAAGCTGTAGTCATCTATACGGCCGTCACCGGACGCCTACCGAAGAAAACAATTGGTAAGAGTATCAGTAAAGCAATATAAGACCTTGTTTCGAGGCGTACACTGGCGAAAAACCATTCACCGGGCAGACAAGGCTGGTAGGTGGGGGGAAACAATGGCCGAAGGCGAAGGACAAACGCAGCTACCCAACCAAGGACAGAATCACGGGCAACAGCAAGACGAGCCGGCCAGAGATGCCGACAAGCCCTGGCGCGACGTCGACCCCCAGCTCGATTACTTTAAGAAAGACGACAAACCCGAGACGTTAGAAAAATAGCCAACTCCCATAGCACTGCGCCTGCTAGCACGAGCACACACAACACCAGCAGTTTTTCACTCCGCCAAAGCCACTTGCCCTTGAGTTCAGTTAGTGCCAGGTGGGCCTGTCTTGCGGCGTGCATTGCGCGTACATGATAGCGCTTCAGTTCATCCGGTCCCCCTCTCGCTGCTTGGAACCAATCGGTATCACTTGGCCATCCCCATTCGTCCATCGTCTGCCTTGCCCTGTATGCGAAGGCGGTTGCGATTGACGCAAGGACTGCACTGGTCGCGGCGAAAATAAATTCGATGCAACCCCCCGATATTCTTGGATTGTGTGAACCAAAATGCCAGAACTGCGAGCGACCATCCAAGCACCATCACGGCCTTGCCGTCTATCTGCTTAGCGCGGTCTTGAATTTTCCCCCAGCAATACAGAGCCAAATGCGTATAGCTGATCCGTCACCTCAGGATCTTGATAGGAGTAGATCGCTTCTTTGACTTCTGAGATCGAAAGACTTTTATTCGACACTTGTCCCTTTCTGGCGCTATACGATATTCTGCGCCTACCGGGAAATTAGTGGTTTGCAATGCTCGGTTACCACGGCGATAAGTCTTTCAGAAATCCCCGACCCTTGGCGATCACCCAAAACCGGCCACTTGTGGTCACCTGAAAACCGGCCACTCTGAGTGAGGTTCAGACATTACACGGATAGAGGCCGTTAGCCT
>Ga0302325_10003575_pt1 | contig 36552 bp, 34 predicted proteins | sample Palsa_T0_2_FD_201948 | JGI IMG/M metagenome (GOLD analysis project Ga0302325, IMG submission 201948) | Peat permafrost microbial communities from Stordalen Mire near Abisko, Sweden - Palsa_T0_2 | ecosystem: Environmental > Terrestrial > Soil > Palsa > Peat permafrost | place: Sweden: Abisko...
CCAGCTAGCGAGAATTGGAACTCCAACCCACAACTCTGTCATTCCGACCAGAGCATTGCGATTGGCTTCATCAATCGCAATGCGGAGTGGAGGAAGCTGTTTTCCTCTGCATCGAGCGGTACCGGCAAGTTGCCGCCCACGAACCGAGGACACTAGCATGGCCCCTCCCGAGGATTCCAGCCAGCCGCGCCTGGCCGCCGGTTGCCGCTGGGGAGGCACCGAACAAGACCGCGTGATCCTGTTTCCTGAAGGAGCAATCAAGCTGCAAGGCACGGGACGTCAAGTCTTGGAGCGCTGCGACGGCCAACGCACCTTCGGCCAAATCATCCGCGAACTTCAAACTCAGTTCTCGGACGCCAATCCCGCCAAGATTCGCGCCGACATCAGCCAGTTCCTCGAGCAACTGCGGCACAAGCGGATCGTTGATTATTAGGGGCCAAGGTTATCAGGAACCAAGATTACTAGGACAAGGCCGCTTCGATAAGCCGCCCGAGGAGGACAAACTGTCAGGGATGTGACGGGGCTCAACTCAGGGATGTCCCCGGCCATTCAAGACGATACCTTCGAGAGTAAACTTGAGCTTTCCGAGAGCACCTGAAATCGCGTTGTAGAAAAATTTATTTCGACGACCAATCTAAAGGGGCTTCCCGGCAGCAACTCATGATTCCCAACCCGCTGGCCCTCATCGCCGAGATCACGCATCGCTGCCCGTTGCACTGTGTCTACTGCTCCAATCCGATTGAGTTGGCCGCGGCAAGTTCAGAGCTCTCCACTGAAGAGTGGATCGACGTTTTCCAGCAGGCGGGTAAGTTGGGGATGCTGCACGCGCACTTCACCGGAGGCGAACCGCTGGCGCGGCCCGATCTGACCGAACTCATCGCGACCGCGCGCGCCGCGAGTCTCTACACAAATCTGATCACCTCGGGAATCGGGCTGGCCGAAGCCAGACTGCAGACGCTGGTCGATGCCGGGCTCGATCACATCCAGATCAGCTTCCAGGATTCAGGCGAAGATGCAGCCAACTGGATTGCCGGAGCCAAAGCGCACGCACACAAAGTTGAATTGTCGAGCCTCATCCGTCGCCACAAAATTGCCTTTACCGTCAATCTTGTGGTGCACCGGCAGAATATCGATCACCTCGATGAGATGATCACTTTCATCGAAGGGCTCGCGCCCGATCGCATGGAAATCGCCCACACCCAGTATTACGGCTGGGCGTTGCGGAATCGGGCCGCGCTGCTGCCCACGCGAACCCAGCTTGATCGAGCGGTCGAGGCCGTAGCCGCCGCGGAAAAACGTCTTGCCGGACGCATCCGCATTGATTCGGTGGTCCCCGACTATTACGCACGCTTTCCCAAGGCCTGCATGGGTGGATGGGGACGGAGATTGATGCTCATCAATCCGGCAGGCAAGGTTCTCCCCTGTCACGCCGCGGAAGTCATCCCTGGACTCGAATTCGAAAACGTCCGCGAGCAGCGTCTCGAGTTCATCTGGCAGCAGTCTTCCTCGTTCGAGCGCTTTCGCGGAGAACAGTGGATGCCGGAACCCTGCCGCAGTTGCGACCAGCGCACTCAAGATTTTGGCGGCTGTCGTTGCCAGGCCCTGCTGCTCGCCGGCAACGCCGAGGCTACGGATCCTGCCTGCTCGCTCGCGCCCGCACACCACATCGTCGAGGCAGCGTTGGCCGAAGCCAATTCCAGCGCCGCGGTTTCAAAGCCCGTTCCAGCCTCGTCATTCGTGCAGTTCGAACAGCGCGCCGGAAATCTCTGGAGTTACCGAACCAATCCCGGGTAAGCAGCTCAAACAAGCAGCCCCCGAATCGCCCATACCGAGTAGCCGAGAGGAACCGCCGCTACCAGCGAAAGCCGAGGGTGATGGGACGATAGTCGGTGGTGATGCCGTTGTGCGATGCGTGCAGAAGACGGAATTCCCCGTAGATTTCGACGCCACTCGGCATCCTGCGTGACACGCCTACCCCAACGTTGTATCCGAACTCGTTCACGGTGGAATTGACAAAGCTGCCGCTCAGGGGAATGCTGAAATTCGATTTCTGGCACACGCCCCACCAGTCCCAGAACGAGTTGCACGCCGAACCTGCAACTGTCGTGTCGGAGTTCAGACTTCCGGTGCGATGATCGAAAGCCGGCCCAAGGAGGACGTATGCGCTGACAATCTTGGTTACGGGCATGTTGATGATGGGATCGAGCGTGAGGGAGTAAACATGGGTTGAGGCTCCCGACGCCTGCGCCAATTCCAGTGTGGAGTCGCGCAAAGGGAAGTTCGCAAAATCAAAGTCCAAGCGCAGCCCTAAGTACTTGTTCGCGTTGCGAGCCACGCCCGCCGCCCCCACAAAGCCTCCCTGTCTCACCCAGGTGCGCGTCGTGCCGCTGTTAAGGTTGGCGCCGGCGCCGACGTTGTAGGTCCAGTTCTTGTAGTCGTGAACGCGTTTCCGCCGCGCCGTTGTCTCCTCATCGGCCGGTTCCTGGCTGCTGTCGGGCTTCTGGGCTGCGGGAGTGGGCGCGGGGGGTTGCTGCGCCGCAGGCGCCGGTGTCACAGGCGGTGTCGCGGGAGTCTGATCCGCTGGCGTTGTCTGCGCGAATCCTTGTGCTTCCAGCAGAATTGTCAGAACCAGACTCAGAGCCAGCAGCACCAGAACACGCGCAGTCGCGGTCACACTCGCGAACTTTCCCATCATCCATTCTCCTCCCATAACCGGGCGTAGTGGCGGACCGTAGCGCTCGGCATGAAGAGGCGAGAGACGCCGTTGACAAAGGTTCCGCTTGTGATTCCTCGCAAAAAGGCATTTCCCTTGGTTGCGGCGGGATCGCATCATATTACCAACTTTGATGCCGCTTCTGCCTGGCAAGCCGCCCGGCAGAGTGACGCCCTTGCGATAGCGCTGGGCCAGCTGCCGGAAGCGCCGGTCCGTGCACAAGGAGACGAGAAGTACGGACTGGTATCGAGCGCGGCAAAATCGTGAAGGCCCGCGTCGAATCCCTTTTGCAGTGCGGCGAGAGCCGTCTCTTTATCGTCGCGAGCTGCATCGGCCGAACCGAGCCAGAAATAGTTGAGGCCCGCCGGCCGAATCCTCTTCGATAGGGACGGCCAGAGCTTTGTCGTAGTCTCCTTGCGCCAGATAGGCTTGTCCCAGCCCCAGGTCCGAGCAGGTGGACGCGGGGTCTGATTCCCGAGCCTGCTCGAGGGCGCCAATTGATTCCGGATAGCGCTGCTGGAAGGGCACCGAGCCAGGAGTTGCGAATCTCATAAAGGATATACCAACCTACCGAAGAAAATTGAGCTGGTTCTCGATTGTGGGTCTTCAGTTCGCGACGGGAATGCTCCGCATCCCAGCTTGCTTCGGCAAATCAAGATCCGGACGGTAGCCTCGCGCAGCGAAATAGAGCACATAGAGATGGCAGAAGAAGGGAACCCAAAAAGCATAGCGGATACTGCTCATATCAGAGATGTAGCCCATAATGGCTGGAAAAACAGCTCCTCCAATGATGGACATCACCAATAACGAAGAGCCCAGCTTGGTGTGTGGCCCGAGATTCTTCAGGCTCAGGGCGAAGATTGTCGGGAACATGATCGAATGAAAGAACCCGAGCAGGACCAGCGCCCACATAGGCGCCACCCCGGTTCCCGCCAGCACAAGTGTGAGGCAGATCAAAGCCGACATCCCAAACAGCGAGAGCAGACGGGAAGGCGCGATTCGCTTCATGATCGCGGAGCCGGCAAATCTGCCAAGCATGAACCCCAGCAGGTGCAGCTTCAGATAATTTGCGGCGTGCTTCTCGGGCAGTCCCGGCATGCTGTATTGCGCAAAACGGATTACAAAACTGGCAACGCCCACTTGGGCACCTACGTAAAAAAACTGCGCCAGAACGCCCTTCAACAGATGCTTAAACGGCCTCAATCCTCGCAAACCTTGGACGGCGTCCGGCGCGGCAGCGTCATCTTGTTCGCGGACTTCAGGCAACTGGGAAAAGAAGATGAGCGTGGCGACTGCCAGAAAGAGTCCCGCTATCACGAAATAGGGCCCTTTCACAGTGTTGGCTTCAGCAACCTGGTAAGCCTGAAGCTGGGCGGGGGTCATGGCGGATAACTGCGTACGCGAATATTCCACTCCGGAAAGTATGAAGGCCGCACCAACGATTGGGGTCACCACCGCGCCCACGGAGTTGAAGGATTGCGCCAGATTCAGACGGCGCTCCGAGCTCTCAGGAGGGCCGAGGATGGTCACGTACGGATTGGCTGCCACTTCCAGAACGCCCTGACCGCATGCCATGACAAACAGTGCGAACAAAAAGAATCCATACAGTCGCACCGACGCCGCCGGAATGAACAAGAGGGCCCCCGTGGTACAGGTCAGCAAGCCCACCAAGATTCCTCGTTTGTAGCCGATCTTCTCCATCAGCCAGCCCGCCGGCAGAGCTGCGAGGAAGTATCCTCCGAAAAACGCGGTTTGGATCAATGAAGACCGGAAGTCCGAAAGGCGAAACGCCTTCTTCAGGTGGGGAATCAGGATGTCGTTCAGGTTGACGCCGAAAGCCCAGAGAAAGAACAGGCTGGTGACCAGAATCAGCGGCACAACATAGCGGCGCTCCGTAAGCGGTGCGGACGGTTTCGTCATATCCCTCCTGTCAGGTCAAGGCGCGGTCCAGATGCACATAACCCCCGTCTACCAACATGTGCTGGCCCGTGATGTGCCCAGCCTTCGCTGAAAGGAGGAAGACAACCATTGCCGCAATCTCATCAGGCGTGGTCATCCGTCTGTCGAGAGGAATCTTGGCTACCACACTCTTCAGTTTTTCAGGTGGATCGGAGAAGCCATCAAGCCATTGGCGATAAAGAGGGGTCATCACTTCGGCAGGTATAACCGCGTTCACCCGCATACCGTAGGGGAGCAACTCTGCCGCCCATTCGCGGGTCAAGCCCAAAATCGCCCCCTTGGAGGCAACGTATCCTGAAGTGCCACCCTGGCCAGTAAGAGCCGTTTTCGAACCGATGTTGACAATTGAGCCCCGGGTTCGCTTCAAATGTGGGAGCGCGTAGTGCGCCATATTGTAGTAATGCAGGAGATTCCGCTCCAATGAAGAGAGAAACTCCTGAGGATCGCCGTGTTCGAGACCGACTTTGTCGTTGACGCCTGCGTTATTCACCAGGCCATCAATGCGATCGCACGTTGCAATCGCTTGCTGCACAATTTCCCTGCAATTCGTGGCCGGTGAGAGATCCATGGCAATGAAACTGATTTCGAGACCCTGGGTACCGAGTTCATCCTGTAACTGCTGACACGCCGGTACGTCCCGATCCACGGCAACTGCAATGGCGCCTTCCTGGGCGCAGGTTTTGGTGATGGAAGCGCCGATGCCTTTTGCCCCGCCCGTTACCAGCACGACTTTGTCTTTGAGTTCGAGATCCATGCGTTGCAGATGAATGAATCGGAGATCCGCGGGGAAGCTCGGCCCATGCGTCCGAGACTCGGCTCTTCCCGGTCGCGGCAATGACCGAAACTCTAACCGCGCAGATTCAAAAAACCTCCGTCAATTGGGTAGTCCGACCCCGTGATGAACGATGCTTCGTCCGAGCAAAGATAAAGAGCCAGGGCGGCGATCTCCTCGGGCTGAGCCATTCTCCCGATGGGCTGGGATTTTTCCAGCTTCTCAAACATCTCCTGCTCTTTGCCGGGATAGTTACGGCGCAGGAAACCATCCACAAAGGGTGTATGGACTCTGGCTGGCGAGATGCAGTTGCAGCGAATGTTGTGGGCCAGGTAATCCTTGGCCACAGAGTATGTCATCGCTACCACCGCTCCTTTACTCATGGAATAGGCAAAACGATCGGCTAGGCCTGATGTTCCAGCAATGGATGCCATGTTCAAGATGATGCCGCCTCCGTTAGCTTTCATGTGGGCCGCGGAGGCATGCATGCAGTTGTACATGCCCTTGACGTTTACCGAGAAAACTCTGTCAAAATCGGCTTCCGGAGTACTTTCCAGGTTACCAACGTGGGAAATTCCGGCATTGTTCACCAGGATGTGAACACGCCCTTCCTGAAATACTTCGTCAAATGCGGCCTTAACAGAATCGCGCTGGGACACATCGCACCTGTGGGCTTTCGCGTTGCCGCCACGGGATGCGATTTCGCTTGCAGCCTTGTGGGCAGCGTCCTGGTCGATGTCCAGCACGCGGACGCAAGCTCCGCTACTGGCAAACGTCTGAGCGACTGCACGACCGATGCCGCTAGCCCCTCCCGTAACTACGGCAAGTTTGCCATCCAGTCGAAAAGAGTGTGAATTGCCCTTCAGAAAAGACCTCCCCACTTCAATCTAAAGCTCAAAATCTATTTGACCGGCTCCTCATGCGCGCGCTCCAGCATGGTTAAAGCGTTTTGTGCATCGGCATCGTTGGGCGCGAGCTGTAGGGTAGTCCGCAACTCCTTCTCCGCCTCGCCGATATTTCCGGTTCGTCCGTAAAAGAACCCCAGATTCTTGTGCAGGTGCGCGCTTTGCGGGCAGTTACCGCAAAGCTCGATAGCCTGATTCATTTGTTCGACCGCCTGAGGCCAATTCTGTGCGTTGGCCGCTTCCAGCGCGAAGTTTCCCAGCTGCGATACTCGATCGGCGATCTGCTGGCTCTTCTCGAGCGCGTCGAAACGATCCTGGTACTGCTTGGCTTCGGGATCATGCATCTTGCTCAGAGACTTGGCCAGGTTATACAGCGCTTGGGAATGATTTGGGTCGGCTTCGACCGCTGTTTTCCAGTGCTGAATGGCCGCCAGGCTGTCGCCCGAGTGCTCCAGGTTCTGTCCGAGCAAGTATTGCGCATCGGCATTGTCCGGCTGCAGCGCGATCACTTTCTGTAGGAGCTCGGTTGACCGCTCACCTTGATTTTCCTGTTTTGCAGTGAGAGCGAGGAAATAAAGCGCGCTGGCATAATTCGGTTGCAAACGAATGGCGGTTTGAAGCTCCCGGTCCGCGTCTTCGTACGCGCCCGTCTCGAAGAAGAATCGGCCCAGATTGCCGTGAGCGGCGGCAAGCTTGGGATCCAGTCGGGCGGCTTCAGAAAATTCTTTGAACCCACCGGAGCGGTCGAACTGGTCTACCAGCGCAATCCCCAAGTTAAGGTGGGCCTCTGCGGAAAGCGGTTCGAGCGTTACCACCTTCTGAAAGCTGTTGACGGCTTCGGCGCCGTGCCCGGTCTTGGCCTGGAGCATCCCTAACGCGGCATAAGCACCTGGATAGTTCGGATCGATATGGATAGCCGTGCGAAATTGCTGTTCCGCTTCGGAGAATGCTCCCTGTTGTGACATGAGCAACCCAAGGTTGACGTAGGCCTTGGAGTACTTGGGGTCATTTTCTATAGCCTGCTGAAACAGCTGCGCTGCTTGTGCATTCTTCCCTTGCTGGCTGTAAAGCACACCGAGGTTGCTTTGCGCTTCAGAGAACGTGCGATCAATGGCCAATGTTTTCTTGAAGCGCTGCTCCGCCTCGGCTTGCTGTCCGCTGCGCAGGGCAAGTAACCCCAACTGATTTTGCGCAACTGCAAGATTGGGATTCAGCTCGACAGCTCTCGCCAGCTCTTTCCGCTCAGCCGGGAAGTCTCCCAGTCTGTCCAACGCGAGTGACAGGTTATAGTGAAGTTTGGCGTCGCGGGGGCTAAGCTGCAAGGCCTTTCCATAGCTTTCTGCGGCTGCCTTTGCATTCCCTGCCGTGAGAGATTCGCCTGCCTTTTCATTGAATCTGGCGATTGCATTTTCTTTGTCGCTCTCTGATTTCAGAGCATCCAGCTTGACCCGTTCGACACGAGCCCCTTCTTTATTGCCCGTTTGTTCCAATAGCAAGGCGAGTTGGTTGTGAGTGGAAATGTCGGATGGATTGATGCGCTCGGCAGCTTCCAACTGCGGGATGGCCGCATTCGTTTGTCCTGTGCTCGCCAACAGCGTTGCGAGATCGACGCGGATCGACGCGGATCTTGGATCAAGAACGGCCGCGCGCTCCAGCGCATCGACCGCCGCGTCTGACCTCTTGAGTCCCTGGTACGCCTGGCCTAGGGCGTAGAAGCCTTGAGCATCCTTCGGTTGGCGACGGGTGTAGTCAAGAACGACCGGAGCCGCTTCAGAAAACTTCTGCAAAGAAATTAAAACCCGCCCAAGAGCGATTCTGGCCGGATCCATGCCCTGGTCCAGCCGCAGTGCTTCACGGAATTCCGTCACAGCACCCTCGTCGTCGGTAGACGAACCTTGCCTGGCGTAGACCAATCCCAGTTTAAAATGGGCATCCGCAGAATCGGCTTGAACGGCTACGAGATGCTTCAGCGTCGCCAAAGCCTTCTCCATCTCACCGTTTTCGGCGTAAGCGACGCCCAGCGCGGCCCACAGCGGCTCAGTCTGATCCGGAGGCGCTTGCTGAACCGCATCTTCCAGGCACGCAACTGCCGCCTGCGGCTTGCCCTCGGTGATTAAGACTTCACTCAGTCGGATCGCACCGGGCGCAAAATGGGGATCAATCTTCAGAGCCGAGCGAAATTGTTGTTCCGCGTCTCCTAACTTCTTCTCGTCTTCGAATACACTTCCTAGAGCGAAATGGGAGCTCACAGAATCCGGTTTCTGCTGAATTGCCGTTCGCAGCTCATGCATGGCCCGCGCTCGATCTCCCTTTCTAAGAAGCGCTAGCGCCAGGTTATAGTGGGCTTCCCAGTTCTGGTCTCCCAGCTTGAGAGCGGCTTCGAATGCGGCGATGCCGCACGACACTCGATCCGCCTGGGCATATAAAACTCCCAACGTGTTGTAGGCCCCAGCCGTGGGGTGATCATGAACGCTCTCCAGCAAGGCGGTGACCTTGTCGGAAGGATGACTCTGCTCGAGACACGACTTGGGCAAGACGGCCGAATGAACAGCCGGCGCCGCTTGGCCCGGTGCAGCATTCTGTGAAGCGACGGACGGGGGGGCCGCCAGTGTTATCAAGACACTCAGCTTCAAGAGCGCACGTCTACGAGGCCGAGCGCGTTCTGTCCTAGCCGCCAACATCTCCAATGGCCTTCAGTCTTCGAGTTGCTGCGATCATCCGCCAACTGCATCGTCCCTATGCACGATTCGTCGCTGTGCCACAGGGGCCGGCAAACTTTTGCTTGCATAAAGTGTAGCGCCTGGAAGAGTTATTCTGCCCGGTCAAAAGTGAAAAGGTCGCATGCCCGATCGGCTCAACGTGGGCGGGCGCTTGCGCTCCTGTGAGCTGACAACGCCCTCCTCTAGGTTGTTGTTTTGCGCCAGTGAGTGCCGCTCTTGGCTGCACTCAGAAGTAAAGCTTGAGTCCGAACTGCAGTTGTCGAGCCGTATTCGCAGTGCTAGTGACCGCTCCGAAGTTTGGAGCCTCCATACTCGTGACCGGGATCGCCCAAACTGGAGTATTCGTTGCGTTAAACATCTCGAAACGAAATTCCAGTCGAAATCGTTCCGTTATAGGGAATTGGCGGAAGATTGAAAGATCCAAATTCTTGTACCAGTCCGAGCGCAGCGAATCCCGGCCCAAGTCCCCAAACGTATCCGCAGCCGGGTACTGGAAAGCTGGGACATTGATCCACTCAGCGGGGCCCCTATTGCCGGGATATGGGCTGCCAACCAGATTGGCTCGCTCGTAGCCGTATCCGTTGCCGTAGTTGTAGTTCCCCGTCTGTGCGATGTCTTTACCGCTTCCTGCATCGAACGCGGTTCCGGAATTGAATGAGAGAATGCCGTTGAAATTCCAGCCTCCAATCAACGCATCCACCACGGGACTGCCCGAGGAAAATTTACCGCCTTTCCCGAAGGGCAACGTATAAACCCATGCGGCAGAAAAGATTTGCGGAAGGTCGGTAGCGGAAGGACCCTTGTCAGCTCGCAGATCGTACGGGTTTTGAATGGAGCAGCCTTCTACTCCATACCACCCAGAACAGCCAAGGTCCAAGCTCTTCGACCAGGTGTAGGAGATCAGGTAGGTAAGGCCGTGTTGCTGCCTGCCGTTCATTGAGACCTGCAAAGCGTTATAGGTGCTCCTTCCCTGGCTTCGATCATAGGCGGTCGCACCGATGTACGGGAAAGGCGCTCCGCAGTTGAAGTCCAGCGAGTTTGCCGCGTAGGTCGGACAGCCGACGTTTCCGCCAGGGCTCACCGCCACGTTATACGCCCCGCCAATGTCCAGGCGCCGACCAACGGAACCGACATAATTGACGGTCAGCACATCTTTGGAAGTTAATTGTTGCTGTACGCCGAAGTTCCACTGATCGGCATAAGGCCTCTTCAGGTACGGATCGGCAAACCAAGTGGACTGGGTGAAGGGCGTGGGGCCGGTGATCGGGGGTCCGCTGCCCTGATTGAGAGGATCTTGCGCGGTTATCGTCGGTGCGCCAGAGGTAACCGGGTTAATATTGCTGGCTCCGAGTTGGTCCAGGCTCGGCCAAGTGCCTTCGTAGTTTTGTGAGGTTTGCGTGATCGCTGCCCAGTTGTCAAAGAATCTCCCGTAGCCGGCCCGCAGGACGGTATTGGGCATAAACTGATAGATAACACCGACCCGCGGTTGGACATCGTTGTAATCGGTGTGGTATATCCTCCCGCCGCCGAGCGGGGTTAGCCCCACATTTGCAGGAAGCGTCCCATTGGGTATGCAGGGGGCGGCATTGGTCTGTACGCACGAGGGAGCATTGTGGGCGAGAATGTAGGTTCCTGTGGTGAAATCCATGTCCCCGACGTAATAATTGTCGTTCGGACTGTTCCCGTAAATCGGGATCAACGTGAGGTCGTAGCGCAAACCGAGATTCACGTTCAGTTTTTCGGTCACCTTCCACTGATCCATCGCATAAAATCCGTCCACCCAGCCGCCGTGGGTGGTTTCCACCACATTGCGGCGCGAGGCTTCGTTGGGATCGCCTAAAAGGAACGATGCGATGGCGTTGCCACCGGTAAGGCTCACCGGGTCTTCCGTATTTGCGGCGGCAAACTGGACACTCGAGTTCAGATACAGCGCGTTGGTGTTGTTGCTGGCAAAATTTGCTCCCGCTTTGAAGGTGTGGCGTCCGATGGTTTTTGTGAAATCGCCTCCATATTCCCAGATGTCGGACACATGGGTGTCGTCAATTTGGGCGGCGCCGTGCGCGCTAGGATTTGGGTTCCCGATGTAACCCTGGATTACGACCTCCGGGATCATCGAAACCCCTCCTTTAAACCCCCCAGCGAAGTTCTGGTTGAACAGCTGCGTTCCGAGGCTGGGCCCGGCGTTCGCAAACTGAGAGCCCTGATCGATATTCACATTGTTGCGTCCCAAGTGGAACTCGGCCAGCATGTTCCCCGAAAACAGGTGAACGTAGTTCACGGCCAGGTTGTAGCCATCGGTTACCTGCTGGTGCAGTAGTCCAAGAAAACCACCCGATCCCGTGACCGGCTGTCGGAAGCTGCTGTAGCGCGCCCAAACGCTGTCATGGTCGCTGAACTGGTGGTCGAGTCGTCCGCTCCCTTCATCCTGACGGGTAATGGTCTTGGTGGTATCCAGCCCGTTGTTTGGGTCGGTGGCAGTGGGAGTGAGGTTTGGGGTGGGGAACAAGGTTTGCGCGTACGTGACCATATTCTGGTCAATCATGCTGGCGGGAATCTGGTTGCAGGGCGTACCTCCCTGGGCCTGAATATTGCCAGGCGCTGGCTCGGGGTTCCCTGCCGCGTCGCACATGAATGCCTGCCCACTGTACGGATTGTAAATTTGTCCGCTGATTCCTGTGAGATTCCCCGCCAGCTGCGTTGCGGTCGGTATGAAGTATTGGTTGGAAGCGGCTGCGTGCCTGCGAAAGCCCTCGTAACTGAGGAAGAAAAATGTTCTCTTCTGACCTTCGCCAGGGATGGGAACCGGACCGCCGAAGGTGGCGCCAAATTGACTCTGCTGGAACTCGGGCTGGTTTGTCGGGGAGGTCTGTTCGGCGGTCGTGAGTCCCGGGTAGACGATGTTGGCGTCAGTCGCTCGATTGCGCAAGAACTCCCAGCCAGACCCATGGAACCGCGATGTCCCGGACTTGGTGACCACGTTGATCACTCCGCCCAAAGCGCCACCAAACGATGCATCGTCATTATGCGTTTGAACTTTGAACTCCTGGATGTCGTCAACAATCGGAGGAATGGCGTACGTGCTCCCGAACGACCCTTCGTTATTTACGCCGTCCAGCAGGAATAGGTTGCTGCGGTTGGACTGGCCGTTCACGGACGGGTACGAGAATGTACCGATCGGATTCGACCAGACGCCGCCGCTGGTGCTGCTGTTCTGCGACACGTTGACCGTGCTTACGCCCGGCGTGAGATTGAGAATCTGGGTGAAATTTCGTCCGTTCAAGGGCAGGTCATTGACTTGCTCCTTTACCACGGCGACGCCCAGTTCGGCAGTCGAGGTCTCAAGGGCGACCGAATTGGCTTGCACGTCGACGACTTGATTGACCGACCCGGCCTTCAGCGCGAAGTCGTAAGTTGCAGTTTGGTTTACGACCAGGAGGATTCCCAACCGAACCGTCGGTCCGAAACCGCCCTTCGTCGCCTTCAAATCGTAATTTCCCGGCTGCACGTCGGGCATGACATAGGCGCCTACGTTATTGGTGGACGCCGTACGATCCAAGTTTGTGTCGCGGTTGTGCAACACCACGGTGGCCCCCACGACGACCGCCCCCGCCGAATCGCGAACCGTACCGTTCACGGTTGCAGTGGCTTGGCCCCAAGCGGGCGACGGGGAGAGCGTGGCGGCTAGTGCCATCGCCAAAATCAAAGTCAACACTGCAATGGCCCGCTCCGAGATACTACGGAAAAATTGGCGAATCATCGTAGATCCTCCTCGCACGAGGTCGCGGCACGGACCGCGCGACACGGTTCCGCAATCTTCAACGGCGATTTTCTTTGCGACGGATCGCCGGGGCCGTCAACCATGGCCCGAAACCAAATCCCCACCGGACAAACTTCTAACCTGATTCCATTAATGTTGTCAATCAAAAAATTTCATATTTGTGAATTATGTTTCACCAGGTGAAACAATTTTTAAGCTTTCGGCGATTTCCCATGGTAATGTTCTGCATGTTGAAATAGTATCTTGTGGAGGAGATGCCTCAATTCGGCCTTCAAGTCTTGCGGTTCGACTTGCAGGTCGCCGGGATAAGCTATGCCGCGAGTCACAAAATCTAGTCCAGGTTCGGCGCCGGTCGGCGTGATCTCCAAGGTGTTATTGATTCTTGAGGCTCTCCAAGGGTCTTCTGCGGGATTAGGGTTGAAGGCTATTTGCGATCTGACTGGCATTCACAAAAGCACTGCGCACCGCTTCCTGAAACATTTGGAGCACGAGCGCTATCTCATTCGAACGGAAGCCGGAGCTTACCTGATCGGTCCAAGACTGTCGCAGATGTCGACCCGCGGGAACCAGGGGGCGACGCTGCAAGCCGTAGCCCGGCCGATACTTTGGGAGTTGTGGAAGGCAACTCAGGAAACCGTCAACCTGGCTGTTCTCGACCAAGGGACAGTGCTTTACGTAGATGTAATCGAGAGCCCGCACGAGTTCCGGCTTTCCTCGCGCGTGGGCACGCGCCGTTCTCTACACGTCACAGCACTGGGTAAAGCGTTGGCGGCTTTTTTACCCGAGGAACCACGAGAAGCTATTCTGAGCACGATTACATTTCAGCCCGCGACGCCGAAGACAATTATGAACTTGTTGCAGTTCCGCCAGGAACTCGACAAGATCTCGCGGCAGGGCTACGCAGTGGACGACGAAGAAGCCGTCCAGGGTGCGCGCTGCGTGAGCGCCCCAATCCTCAACTCTGAGGGTGAACCCGTCGGTGCGGTCAGTGTATCCGGACCCGTGACCAGAGTGAGCCCGAACCAGGTCGTTGGGTTGGCCGCAGCGGTCAAGTCTGCCGCTCGCGCAATTTCGGTCGCGATGGGATTTTCACAACACGAGCCGGGAGGGATAAACCGCCGCCGCACCAAGAAAGTCGTTACCCCTCGGAATTAACCTGCGAGCCATTGCGGCTGGAGTTTATGGGCCCGTCCCCGAAGCGGTGGCACATCGGTTCCTGAGAGCTCGGATCGCGTCGTCTTGTGGAAATCGCTGCCCTCCCTGGGACGCAACTTCGCAAGCTTCCTGCATTTTGTCGAGCGCGAAATCAATCGTGGCACTGAGTCGATAGAGTTCAGCATGATAGGGCGCTAACTGCATTCCCTGGCGCAATACATCGACCGCCTCGGTCTGGCGTTTGGAGGCGACCAGTAACTCCGCCAATTCTTCGAAGTCCGCGGGGTTCGTCGCGCCATGAAGGATGGCGTCCTCAAGATATCGAATGGCCTGCTCAGAACCTTCGGCATTTTTGCCCTGTATAGCCTTGTTAGCCAGCGCCTCCAGAACCTGAACATTGTCGGGCTGAGCCGCCTTGAGTTGCTCGGCCACGGACCAGTAGCGCGCCCGATATTCTGGATGCGCCAACATGACTTGGCCGTAAGCCTGCAGCAGGGTGAGTGGCTCTGGCGCGTCCTGCTTTGCCGGATTGGCGCTGAGTTGAACCAGATCAGGAAGCTGCGGGGTCGTCATATGGAACGCAACCTCCGGGAATGGCTCTTCGGCCTCGGCGACAATGCGATGGTTCGTGAGAACGGAATGGGAGATCACCATCACATCGCGCTTGGGCATGTGGCAGCCCGCGCAATCATCGGGAGGCGTCTTGTGCGATCGTAGAGACAGCGGCACCGCGCAACTCTTCTCGGTGTGACAGGCCAGGCACTTCCGGCGAAAAAACGCCGGAGCCTCCTGTGGCGAGGGTTGCAGGTGAGGATCGTGGCAACTGATGCAGCCCAGCCGTCCCCCGCTCTTCAGATAACACTGGCTGAGACGCATGGAGAGGTAGTGCTCCAGCAGGTCATCTTTGGGCGCAGACTGGCGACTAAACGGAACCAGGAAAATACTTAGAGTGTCGTTCAGTTCGGCGCCCGGGCGAAAGTCGCGGTATGTTTTTCCGGCTCGCAAGACGCGCGCGTCCCCCGTCTGGTGGCAAGACATACAGATGTTATCGGCCAGCCAAGGGGAAAGCTTGCCGGGGTTTGCGATTGAGTCAGTGGGGTCTCCCATATGCGCGGCGGCGATGTGGGACAAACCGGGACCGTGGCAGTTCTCGCAACCGATGGCGAGTTCGACAAACGGCGGCTCTTGAAATCGTCCGTTGCCATCGAGGACTGGACGAGGCTGGCCGCTATGGCAAGAGATGCAGGCAGGAAGAACCGGACGGTTGAAACCGTAGTCACCAAATTCGTAACCCGGAGAAAGCGCCCATCGCTGTGGTTTCGTGTAGAAGGAAAGCGGCGCTTCGAACAGGAAGTCGTTTTGCTTCACGATGGCCCCGCTTCCGTTCGCTCCCGAGCCGATGATCCAATCGAGTTTGCGCGTTTCGCGAAACACGTCTTTGCCGTCGGATTGAGTCGCGTACTCGCTCTGGTAAAGATTGTTGTCTCGCCCCGATATCTCGAAATGGCGATTGAGCCTGGAATCAACGATGCTAGCCGATGTCGGTATCCTCTCCAGAAGAGTCGGGGTAATTTCCGACATCGAACGGCCCATGTCGGTGCGCGAGAAAGACTCGTAGATGCTCCGGTGGCACTGGGAGCAGGCTTTGGAACCAACATAGCCAGCATCGGCTGCTGAATTCTGATCCGCCGACGCGATGGTTTCGGGCAATTCAGTCTGGAAGCCAAAACAGGCGAGAAGCATCAGAACCTGAGCCATCCATGCCATGCGACCTGGGATAGCGCGCAACCGTTTTCCTCCGGCGCAATTCGCAGACTTCATGACGGAGGCGCTGGCTTCCACCCCACCAGCTTCTCCTTGACCCATGCTGCGTTCTTTTCAGAGTGGCACAACAAACAGGCATTTGGACTTTCCTCCTGTCCGAATCGCTCGGTCATGCCAGCATTGGGAATATCGTCGATCTGATGAGTTCTGGCTCGAAAAAGAACAGCGTCCATGATTCGGGGCATGTGACAAGAGACGCACCGGCTGCCCTCGGAGTCCACACGGTGATGAGTGTGGGTCGCGAGAGAGGCGCTGTTCTGAAATTGGGAGTGGCAGTTGGTGCACATCAAGTCAGGCTGGTCGCGAAACTTTACGGAAGCCGGGTTCGACGCTGCATCGTGTCCGTGAGGGTCGTGACAGGTTCCGCAGCTCACTTGTCCCTTCTTGAAACATTGAGACCGCTCGAGCGCTTCCACGATAAAGGTAGTCTGGCGGAAGCGCCCGTCTTTGTAGAAGCCGATCCGCGAGAACTCGCCAAAAGGAATGTTGAGATTCGTTTGGAAGAACTCACCAGCCCGTGAAAAGTTCAACTCACCGCCGGGACCAGAAGCACGGATCGCGGACTGCATATGACACTGCGCGCAAATGCCGACGGAATCGCGTTTGCCCAAATCATAAAAATTCACCGGCGGGTCGGTCGCCGGCTTGAGATAAGGTTCGTCTATGGTCATGTCCATGACATGCTGCGCCGACGGGCCATGACACATCTCACAATCAATTCCCGGCTCTTTGAATTCCACATGGTTCACATCGAAGCCGCCTCCTTTTACATTTCTCAGCTGGCTGGTGTGGCACACGGCGCACACGGCTTGATAGCTGGTGGCGGCGCTGAGTTTCTCCCAGGAGCGCAGATCGCTACGTTCACTCACTCCGCCATCGATGACTTTCCAGTAATTGATCCATCGTTTTTGCAGTGCACTGTACTGGATCGGAAAGACGTGTATCTCGCCGTTGGGCAGCCTGGTGGCATAGGCTTGCTGGAACTTTGACCCGATCGTGTAGTCCACAGGATAGGTATGCAACTTGCCGTCAGATTGCCGGATCTCGAAATAATGCCGACCCTCACGGATCACCATGCGGGCAAACAGCGTTCGACCCTGGCTGTTCGCCGATTCTGCGGTCTCCCGCCGGTGTGGGGCTTCATGTTCCAGGTAAAACTCGTTGTCGTTTTGAAAATCTCCGATCACATTTTGCGGAGAATACGGGCGAAGCATTTTCGACATCCCGGTCTGGGACCACTGGCGGTACACGCTCGCATGACACCCTTGGCACGATTTCGATCCTGCGTAACCGGACATGAACTGGACGGAAGGGCTTCCCGAGGCAGCAATTTGACTTCCTGAAGAGACGCTGTCTTGACGCCCCACAAAATCTTCGAAGGCATCGTGGGAATCGAGCGTTTTGTAGAGGTTCAGTAGGTTCTGGTGTGCTTTCGATGCCAGGGTGCCGTTCGCTCGATAAACCTTGGCGAAACTATGGACGGCGGGGTGCAGATCTCCCGAGGCGAGCTGAACCAACCCCAAGAGATAAGTAACTTCAACGTCAGAAGGATTCAACCCTTGTGCTTGCGCCAGCAAGACTTTGCACTCCTTCAAGAGCGCTTCACGTTTTTCCCCCTTCGGAAGGGCCAGCGCCTGTTCCAGCAGAGCCCGGCTCTGGGCAAACTCAGCCGTAGCTTTCAATTTGCTCTTGAGCTCCGGCCAACTCTCCGGCGCGACCGTTCCAGGCGCGGCAAAGCGGTCGAGGTATTCGACCGCATCCCGGGCGTCAGAAATTGCCGCGTCGTTCAGATGTTTCTGTGCCTCCACGTCGGCCACAGCCACGAGAAGCAATGGATTCTCTGGCAGGAGCGTCAGAGACTGTTTGGCATAGTTCAGCCCCGCATCGTAGTCCTCCAATCCGAAACTGGCGCGCGCTGCCATCTCGTAAGCTTGGAAGAGAAAGGCGGATTGAGGAAATTGTGTCAAAAAACAACTTCGCTTGTTCCAGCCTCTGTTTTGGTTGTGTGTTCTCAAACAGAGCCAGAAAAGCCAGGCGTTCCGCCGGATCAGAGATCTGATCGGCTACCGTCGAGGATCTGCGATTCTGTGTCGTGATATTCGCATCAATGTCCTGACCCAGGAGAGGCACAATGGGACAAATCAGAATCCCGATCAGCAGCGCCCACTTCAACATGAAGCGCACTCTAGCCCAAAGGCAGTTCCGATGGCAACCAGACTATCCGGGAGGGTCCGCTTGACGAGAAGGGTGGGCGTAGTCCATTCTTCAAGCCTTCATCTCAGGATACCGAATGAATCAGGCATTGTTGGCGGGAATTGGCGTGGTCACCTTGGCGGGTATTCTCCAGGGAAGCTTTGCCGCTCCCATGAAGCGGATGCCGGCTTGGCGATGGGAAAACAGCTGGCTCCTTTTCGCACTTTCTGGCCTGATCATTTTTCCTTGGATGGTTAACTTCGCTACCGTGCGGAATGTCACCAGCGTTTACGCGGGAGCGTCGCCGTCTACTCTCATCAAAGTATTTCTGTTTGGATTGCTGTGGGGTGTGGGCGCCACGCTGTTCGGTCTAGCGATCAGTCGTGTAGGAATGGCGCTCGGGTTTGCGCTGATCCTGGGCATCACGTCTTCGTTCGGTTCCTTGATCCCGATGGCGATTCTTCATTCCGAGCAGCTTCTGGCCAAACGTGGGCTGGCTCTAATTGCCGGCACGGCCGTCATGGTTTTGGGTCTCGTTTTTCTCGCACTCGCCGGACGCACTCGCGAACGCGATTTGGGAGCGGGCAACGGTGTGCGTTCCGGTTTCGCCTTGGGTCTAGTGCTCTGTATATTTTCCGGAGTCTTCTCCTCCTTGATGAATTTCAGTTTCGTCTTCGGCGAGGAACTGAGACTTCGTGCTCTTCACTCCGGAACAGGCAACGCAATGGCCGCGAATCCGATTTGGGCGCTCACAGTGACCGGCGGGTTTGTCGCGAATTCTCTGTACTGCGTGTATCTGCTGACCAAGAACCGGACTTGGTCTGTATTCCGTGAAGGAAATCCGTCCGCCTATTGGCTGCTGGGCCTATTGACGGGTCTGCTTTGGTTCGGCGGAACTGTCCTCTACGGAATGGGTGCAGCTTCCCTGGGTGCGCTCGGCGGGATCGTGGGTTGGCCGATCTTCATGACCATCGACATCATTGCGGCCCTCTTCTGGGGTGCGGTATCGGGCGAATGGAAGGGCGCGAGCCGCCGCGCCCTGGTCTACAACTGGATGGGAGTCGGGATCCTGCTGGTGGCCATCGCGATCATCTCCGCCGGCAACGCGACCTAGTTCGCATGGGTGGATGGCTGTTGGCCTTTCGTACCCGGAGCGTCAATCCGCACCGAACTTATGCCGTGCGTCTTGCTCGGGTCAATGCCGCTGCCTTCCCGAACGACGTAATACTGATTCGCCGGAAGGTCGGAAAGCGTCTCGACCAGTCCGCTGGGCCAGCGAATCACGATCTTCTCCGCCCTGGGGGACTTGCCCAGGCCGAAGTGCAGCCGCAGGTCGCTCTGCGAGATGTAGCCATCCCCACTGCGCACTTCCTTCTCATGCTTATCCCTGCCTTGCTCCAGAGTCACCATAGCGCCCAATGCTGCGCGATTGGATTTCACGCCAACCAACTGCAGGCTGATCCAGTTCCCAACCGGCGCAGTATTGTAGTAAAGTGACGCCCTTTCGTTCATGTTGTTCACCAAAGCTTCCTGGCGACCATCATTAAACAGATCGGCGAGTGCCATGCCGCGACCAGAGTGTGGCTCGCTCAGAACCGAGCCCGCGTCGGCCGTGATGTTGGCGAATGTCCCATCGCGTTGGTTGTAGTAGGCGACCTTCGGTTCGCGAAAGCTGGTACCCAATGCCTTGCCGTCGACCTCTGGGTACACATGGCCGTTGGCGATTAGGATTCCGGGCCACCCGCTATTGTCGAAGTCGTAGAATTGCACTCCCCAACCCAACCAGTTCTTGATCCTGCCAAGCCCGGAGCTGTAGGTAACGTCATCAAAGTTATTGTCGCCACGATTCAAGTACAGGGTTGGGGTGTCGTCGCTGAAGTTGGTTTTCACCAGATCCTGACGTCCGCTGTGAGTAAAGTCGGCGGCGGAAAGGCCCATGCCCGCCTGCTCGGATCCGTCCTCGTTGTACGCTACCCCGGCTTTCTTTGCGATGTCGGTGAACGTCCCGTTTTGGTTGTTGTGATACAGAATGCTGGCGGTAGAGTCGCAGGCAACGTAGATATCTGGCCATCCATCATGATCAAAATCCGCCGTAAGCGACGTGAATCCATAACATCGCGTGGTATTGAGAATGCCGGATTTCTCGGAGACGTCGGTAAATGTGCCATCGCCGTTGTTGTGGTAAAGCGCACCTGCGCCCGGCTTGAGGCCACGCGGCCCGCACATTACGTTGATCCCCTTCCACTGGCACCAGCGTCCCTGCCCCGGTCGCGGCACCGAGTCGTAACTGAAATCCACATAACGCACTACGAAAATGTCTACTTTGCCGTCGCGGTCGTAATCCACAAAACTACAACCCGTGCTCCACTCATCTTGCGAGGTCTGGAGACCGGCCTGGGCAGTCACATCGGTAAACGTCCCGTCCCCGTTGTTGTGATACAGCACATTCTGTCCCCAATAGGTGACCAGTAAATCGAGATAGCCGTCATTGTCGTAGTCGGCGACGCACCCGCCTTGTGCCCAGCCTGGGCGCCCCAACCCGGCCCGCGATGTAACGTCGGTGAATGTCCCATCGTGGTTGTTGTGATACAGGTGCCCGGTCGGAGCTTTGTCTTTCGGGAATCCTTCTACCGTCGAACCGTTGGGGAGAAAAATGTCGGGCCAGCCGTCGTTATCGTAATCGAAAATGACGGCTCCGTTGCCGGTGGTTTCAATAATGAATTCCTTGTGAGTATCGCCGCCGTATACGTTGAGCGCGCTCAGTCCCGCCTGCGAGGCGATGTCTTCGAAGTGGACTTCGCCCGGCTTGACTCTCGTCGTCGCCGTTTTGCTCGGTTGGGTGGTTTGGGCCGCCAGCCAGCTGGCCAGGGCTGAAACCGCTGCGAGAAACAAAATGGATCGGGACCTTTCGACTGTTCTGAGCGCGATCACCTTCCCATCTTAAGGGAGAAATCGCAACCCCTCACCACTGTCTCATCTCGCCGGATGTGTGCTGACCGTTTCGGCGGTTGTGGGCCGCCACGCCACCACCTCCTGCCGCGCCTCGCCAAGGTGGTCGATCCCCAATTCAACGACATCGCCTGCCTTCAAATACTGGGGCGGCCTCATGCCCAAACCAACTCCAGCCGGTGTTCCAGTGCTGATGATATCGCCCGGCAGCAACGTCATGAATTGGCTGACGTAGCTGACAAGAGTGGGTACATCAAAAATCATTTCGCTGGTGGAGCTGCGTTGCCGGATGACACCGTTCACCTTCAACCACATAGCCAAATGCCCGGTGTCCGGAATCTCATCACAGGTCGCCAGGAACGGACCGAGCGGCGCAAACGTATCCGCACTCTTTCCCTTCACCCATTGCCCGCCACGCTCCAGTTGAAACATACGCTCGGAATAATCGTTGTGCAGGCAGTAGCCGGCCACATGTTTGAGCGCCTCTTCCCGCTCGATGTAGCTTCCTCTCTCTCCGATCACGACGGCCAGTTCGACCTCCCAATCCACTTTTCGCGCGTTCTTCGGCATGATCAGGTCATCGTTCGGCCCGACCAGCGACGTGGTGGATTTGAAAAATAGGACGGGCTCTTCCGGAATCTCCATTTTGCTTTCTTTGGCGTGATCGCGAAAGTTCAACCCAATGCAGACGATCTTGCTGGGGCGAGAGATCGGTGATCCCAGGCGGACAGATGCCGCAACCCGGGGCGCTGAACGAGCGTTCTCCTTCAACCAGTGCTTCAATTGGGAGAATCCGTCATTTGCGAAGAATGCCTCGTCATAATCCTCGACGCAGCTCGAAACGTCCAGACGCACGACGTCCTCTAGGATGAGACCCGGGCGCTCTTTGCCCGGTTCGCCAAATCGGATCAGCTTCATCGAATCATTTCCATTCTCATTTCGTACCCGGGCTCGGCGCACTCGATTCGCAACCCGCGAAAAAGGTGGCCATCCTAAACCAAGAGATTCAACTTCGCAAGTTCGGATTCCGCAGCCTTGAAAAACATGAGCGTCATAGTTTCATTGGATAAAACGCGGCGCCGCAGGTTCCGCGCAAGATAAGCTTGGCCTGCTGCCGTAGTTGCTGCTAAAGTTTGCGCTTGCGCAGGCCCCAAATGGTTATGAAGACAGTCTCAGAATTATCCAATGTTTTCCCGCACCTCGACTACCAGCCAAAATTCCCACAGCGCACGGACCACGGAATCGGCATCGTCGGCGCCGGAGGGATCGTCAACTATGCACACCTCCCCGCCTACAAGAAGGCTGGGTTCAAAGTTGCCGGCATCACCGACCGGAATCGTGAGCAGGCGGAGCGTACCGCCAAAGACCACGGAATCGGCAAAGTCTATGCCAGCGTTGATGAGCTCCTCCGTCAGCCAGAGATCGAGATCATCGACATCGCTGTGTATCCCGCCGAGCAGGTCAACATCGTCGAACAGGCCAGTGCCGCCGGCAAACATCTGCTGTGCCAGAAACCGCTTGCCGATGAGTATTCAAAAGCCGTTCGTAGCGTCGAGCTCGCGGAACGCGCGAAGGTGAAAATGGCGGTCAACCAACAAATGCGCTGGGACGCCGGGATCCGTTGTGCACACCTCCTGATTGACGACGCCTGGCTCGGCACACCCACCTACGCCGCCATCCAGGTCCACTGCAAAACCGACTGGAGTCTCTGGCCCTGGATTTATCAGGGCAGGCACTTGGAGATCATGTTCCATAGCATCCATTACATCGATTCCCTCCGTTATCTTTTGGGCGACCCTGCCCATGTGTTCACCAGCGGGAGTCGAGCTCCGAGCGAAACCACGCAAGCCGAAACCAAAACGCTGACCATCTGGGAATACAAGTCCGGCCTGCAAGTGCTGATCGATGTTTGCCACACTACTTGGCAGGATGATCCCTACGCTACATTTCGGTTCGAAGGGACAGAAGGAGTGATCAAGGGGACGATCGGCCTGATGTACAACTATCCCACCGGACGCCCGGATACGCTAGAGTTCATGTCGAAGCTCAATCCGGGTTATTGGTTCTCCGCTCGCCTCGACAGCATGTGGATTCCCGATGCCTTTGTAGGTCCGATGGCGTCACTCATGCGTTCCATCGAGAGCGGCTCGGAGCCGGAAACCAGCGGACGCGACAATCTGCGCACCTTGCAGGTGATGTTTGCCGAGTACCGCTCCATGGCCGAAAAACGCGCGGTTCGTCCGGAAGAGATCAGCGCGTGAGCCTGCCTGCGCTCAAGGCCGCACGCCCTTCAGATCGGAAGAGGAACCCGGCGCCTGCGGAGTCACATATACGCCATTCTCGATTCGAGCGGGATTCACGAAGTGTGGCTCGAGATGTGGGATGCACTCGAGGAATACCCCCTCGTGTCCCATGGCAATGTGATTGAACAGAACCAGATGCTGATGAATCTGTCCCATATCACCGACGTGAGGAACCACTCGCAGGCCGAATTTTCGTGCCAGCAGGCTCACCGTGAGGAACTCGGAAATCCCCGCCACCCGCGTGCAATCGACTTGCACGACCTGAACCGCTTCCGCCTGCATGAAGTTCTTGAACATGATTCGGTTGGGAACGTGCTCGCCCAGCGCAATCGGGATTGGCTTGATCGCGTCGGCCAGCGTGCGGTGCGCCCGAATATCGTCCGGATGCGTGGGTTCTTCTACGAAGTAAGGGGACATGTCTCGAAGCTCGCGGCACATTTCGAGCGCACGTGGAAGCGTCCATTGTTGGTTGGCGTCGACCATGATCAGCGCGTTCGCGCCGGCAAGTTCACGGAGCATAAAGGCGCGCCGCACGTCGCGCCGGCCATCGGCGGATCCGACCTTCAGTTTGAAAGCGTGAAATCCCCGCTCCATGGCCTGCTCGGCCAAAACCTTTATTTTGTTGTCATCGTACTGGAACCAGCCTACAGAAGTGTCGTATCCGGGGTAACCGCTGCGTAGAATGCTTTCCCGCTCTTGCCGGGAACTCGTATGCTTTCGCAACATCGCTTCGGCTTCAGCCCGCGTGAGCACGTCTTCGAGATAACTCAAGTCGACGAGGTCGATGATCTTTCTTGCATCGAGATCCAGTAGTAGACGCCATAGGGGCACACCGCGGCTCTTGGCCCACAAATCGAAACATGCGTTGGTAAGCGAGGCAAGCGCCAGGTGAACCACCCCTTTGTGAGGACCCAGCCAGCGAAGTTGAGGATGTTGAGCAAGTTTCTGCGCGACCACCCCGAAATCGGCCATTAGCTCTTCGATATCCTGGCCAATCAATTCCTGGCCAAGCCATTCGATCGCTTCACAGACCAATTGGTTCCCCAGGCCCAGCGTAAGCACGATACCGGTGCCGAAGATCTTCTCGCCGGAGGCAAGCAGCGTTACGGCGAATGCGTACTCGGCTCCCGAGTGCACAGCATCACTTCCCGCGCCTTGCTCCAGCGGAAAGCGCACATCCCGTGTTTCCAAAGAAATAATCCGATGTTGTGCCATGTCACTTGTGGCGAGGGTAACTCACCCGGACCTCGCCAACCATAGCCAGCGTTCAAAGGCATCGAATATAGTGGAGCGGTTTGGTGAAATGCAATGTGTCACTTTCGGGAAAGGACGATACCATGAGGCGCTACGGTTCTGTAATCGGAGTACGGCCCGAATCTCTTCGAGCCTACAAGAAGTACCACGAGGCGGTGTGGCCGGAAGTGCTCGACATGATCCGGCGTTCGAACATTCGGAACTATTCCATCTATTTAAAGGATGATCTTCTCTTCGGATACTTTGAATATCACGGCGCGGACTACGCCGCGGACATGGCGAAGATGGCAGCGGATCCCAAGACGCAAGAATGGTGGGCCATTATGATGCCGATGCAGAAGCCGCTAGAAACACGCGCCGCCGGTGAGTGGTGGGCCGATATGGAGGAGGTTTTTCACTCAGATTGATTTCAGTCAGATTTTGATTGCGGCTACATTTGACGGCTCTCGACTTTGCAGTTAGAGTTTCGCCCGGTCCACCCAGTATGCAAATCATAGACACACACCAGCATCTCTGGGATCCAGATCTGTTTCGCTACCCGTGGCTCAACTCGCTTCCGGCACTGAACCGCCCTTTCCGGATGCCTGACTATCTCGAAGCCGCCAAGAGATTGAACGTGGTGAAGTCAGTACACCTGGAGGCCGATGTCGATGAGCCCTATATGCTCGACGAGACCCGGCATGTGCTCGCGCTGGCCGATCAGCCGGACAATCCATTGGAAGGCGTTGTGGCTTGCGGCCGGCCCGAGAACGAGGATTTCAAATCCTATCTTGACCAGATCGCAAGTCATCCCAAGCTCAAGGGAATTCGCCGTGTGCTCCATACCCAAGCTGACGAAGTGGGCCAGGGAGCGACGTTTATCAACAACGTGGCCGCCCTCTCGGCGTACGGACTTTCATTCGACCTCTGCGTTCTCGCTCGGCAGCTTCCTCTTGCGATCAAGTTAGTCTCCCAATGCCCGGATGTAGTTTTCATCCTTGACCATTGTGGCGTCCCTCAGGTTAAGGAAAGAAATCTCGACCCGTGGCGTTCTTACATTGCGGAAATCGCCAGGTTTCCCAATGTATGTTGTAAGATCTCCGGTCTCGTGGCTTACGCGGATCCGCAGAGATGGACAGCGGAAGACCTGCGGCCTTTCGTTGAACACACGATCGCAAGCTTCGGCTGGGACCGGGTTCTGTTCGGGAGCGACTGGCCCGTTTGCACACTCTCCGCCAGCTATCAACAGTGGGTGGAGGCATTGCAGGCGATCACGCAAGGGGCGGGCGAGGTCAACCAGAGAAAGTTGTTCCACGACAATGCTGTCCGCGTCTACCGGTTGAGCTAAAGCCCAAATTCCCTCTGGATTGTCTCGGTGTGTTGCCCCACTCGGGGAGCGAGCCGCTCGCTTGTCAGCAGACCTCCGTCCAGACGAATGGGAAGACGGGTGGTGAGGATCTCGATTCCGCGCTCGCCCTTGAGGGTTTGGATCATAGCAAGTTGCTCAAAAGCCTGACTGGCGAAAAGCTCGGGCCAATCGAGAACCTCCGCGCACCAGATGTCAGCGGCATTCAGAATCTCGAGCCACTGCTCGGTGGTGCGCTCTCTCAGACGCTGGGCGATAATTCGCTTGATTTCGTCGCGGCGGCGAAAGCCGTCGGCCTGATCCGACATTTCCTGAAGCGCTGGCAGATCGAGCAACTTGCCCAGTGTCGGAAGATGGGTCATGGCCAGCGCCAGGTAACCATTTTGCGTGTCGTAAACTCCGTAGGGCGCCGCCAGGTAGGCGTGCGCGTTGCGGTATGCACTTCTCCGGGGTGGACGTCGCCCGTCGTTCAAGTGTGTGGTAATCACTTCAAATTGAAAATCCAGCAACGCCTCAATCAAACTGGTTTCCACCAATCCCCCTCGACCCGTCACACTGCGTCGCACCAGACCAGCCAGAATTCCCTCGCAGAGGTTATGTCCCGCCAGCATGTCGGCAATTGCCAGAGACATCGGCGTAGGTGGATCTCCCTCCTCGCCGCTCAGCCACATGATTCCGGAGCGCGCCTGCGCCAGCAGATCCTGTCCGGGTCGATCGCGCCATGCTTCAGCATTTCCATATCCCGAGACGATTCCGTACACCAAACGATGGTTGATCTGCGACACCTTCTCGTAGCCGAAGCCCAGCCGCTCCATGACTCCCGGACGAAAGTTCTGCACCATCACATCGGCCCGCCCCATTAACTGACGCAGTTTATCCAGGTCCGAGGGGTTCTTCAAGTCCGCCGCGTAGCTCTCTTTGTTGCGATTGATGGCGTGGAATAGCGTGTTCTCGCCCTGCACATCAGTATCGCTCAAGTAAATCGTGCGCCCCAGGTCTCCTCGACCGGGGCGCTCGATCTTGATCACTCGGGCACCCATGTCCGCCAGCCGTAGGGTGGCCAGCGAACCGGAAAGAAACTGGCTGAAGTCCAGCACCAGAATGCCGTGGAGAGGCTTTTCTGGCCTCTCCTGGATGCGATCTGTGGAGACGCAAGCTGTGGAAGTGGTCACGGAAGGCTCCTGATCCTGCCCAACGCTTAATTCTACCAATGAAATAGTATTTTTATTAGAGAAACTCCGTAGTAAACTGAGAATGGTTGCTTGACATGACCGCCAGGCGCGCGCTTCCAACTCAACGGCAGGTAACTACGCGGAGAAGCCGGTACCCCGCCCCTGCCCTTGAAAAAGGCCTGGACATCCTGGAACTTCTAGCTTCAGTTTCAGAGGCTCTGACCCGCAGTGAGATCGCCAACCGTCTCGGGCGCACCCTTACTGAGGTGTTCCGCATGTTGGTGTGTCTCGAAGAGCGGGGCTACATTTCCCGGACTGGCCCGGACGAGCGCTACCAACTCACGCTGAGGCTGTTTGAAATTGTCCACCACCACCGACCGCTTCAACGCCTGATCGCGCAGGCGCGCCCGCTGGTGCAGCGGGTCGCAAGCGACACCGGCCAGTCCTGCCATCTGGCGATGCTCAACCATGCCGAGGTGGTTATCGTGGCGCAGTTTGACGCACCGGGGAACATGGGATTCGCCGTACGGCTGGGAGCCAACATTGACCTTTTGAACACGGCTTCCGGACACGTGATTCTGGCTTTTCAAGGCGACGAAGTTCGCGACCGCGCACTGGGAGCGTGGAGCTGCCGCTCGAGAAAACCTGTCCCGGCTGGTCTTTACCGCCACCTGAACCAGATTCGTCGGCGCGGCTACGAAGAACTCGCCAGTTACCAGGTGCACGGAGTGGTGAACATCAGCTACCCGGTCTTGAATCAACACGGGGAAGCGATCGCCGCAATGGCAGTTCCCTTTCTTGCGCGCATCGGAGACAGCGTGGGCCCGCCCCAGGTAAAGGAAGCGTTAAGCCAGGCTTCCCGCACGCTTGCTTCAGCCATCGGTGGAAAGAGGCCGGAACTTTCCTCCGGCGAGGAGCGGCCATGACACGCACCGAGTTCTTCGAAGATTATGTAGTCGGGGCGCAGCGAGTCAGTTCGGGGCGCACGATTACGGAGACGGATGTGGTGATTCATGCGGGGCATACGGGAGACTACTTTCCGCATCACGTCGACCGAGAGTTTGCCCGTGAGACTCCCTTTGGTCAGCGTATCGCACACGGCACCATGACCTTTGCCATCGGCATCGGTCTCACGGCGAATCAAATCAATCCCGTCGCTTTCACCTACGGATATGACAAATTGCGTTTTCCCAAGCCGGTTTTCATTGGGGACACACTGCGAACTCGAGTTACGGTTAAGGAAAAACAGGAAGACCCGAAACGCAAAGGCCTGGGTCGCATTGTGGAAGCTTGTGAGGTGCTGAACCAGCGCGATGAAGTCGTTTTGTATTGCGAACACATTTTGCTGGCCGAGAAGCGCCCGGCCGCTTGACTCGGGCCAATTAAAGCGCTCCTGAAAGCCCGGAGGTTAGTTTGGGAATCATTCTCAAAGGGCTCACCTGGGATCATCCCCGCGGTTATGCCCCCTTGCTCGGAGGCGTTCCCGAATATGAAGGGCAAAATCCAGAACTTGAAATCCAGTGGGACCGGCGAACCCTGCGCGAATTTGGCGAAGCTCCCATCGAGCAATATGTGGATCGTTACGATCTGCTCGTCGTGGATCACCCCTTCGTTGGCTTCGCCGCAGCTCATGGTGTGTTAGTGGACCTAGCTCCCCTCCTCAGCGAAGCGGAGAAGCTTCGCTTTGCTGCGGACTCTGTGGGGCCTTCCTGGCAATCCTACTGGTACGGGGGCGGCCTTTGGGCTCTCCCCATCGACGCCGCCACCCAGGTCGCGTCGTATCGGCCAGATCTGTTACGAGGGCTGTCTACCGTTGTTCCCGGCACTTTCGACGACGTTTTGGAACTGGGAGAGAAAGCGCGCAAGGCCGGGAAATATGTCGTCGTGCCGGCTTGTCCGACGGATGCGATCAGTCTCTTCTTCACGCTGAGCGCAAATCTCGGATACCCCATCCCCGAAGAACGGGACCTTTTTGTGGACGACTCAGTCGCCGCGGAGGTGCTCGATCGCTTGCACACGCTGATCGCAGTCGCGCATCCTCGGTCTGTGGAGTGGAACCCGATCCAGGTTTACGATTTCATGATCAGCGCTGGCGACGCCATCTACTGTCCCTACGGCTTTGGTTACTCCAACTACTCGCGAGTTGGCAACTCCGTCCGATTGAAGTTCACGAATGCTCCAGCTGCCGGCGATCGCGGTTGCGGAGGAACCATGCTGGGGGGAACGGGGGTTGCAATCAGCAAGCTCAGTTCCCATCCATTGGAAGCCATCACCTATGCCAAATGGCTCGTGAGCCCGGAACACCAGCGAGGTACCTATTTTCGCGAAGGAGGCCAGCCTGCCAGCTTGGCCGCATGGACTGACTCGTCGGTCGGCGCGATGGCCGACGGCTTCTTCTCCGACACGCTCGAAACCTTGCAGACAGCCTATGTGCGGCCGCGCTTCGACGGCTTTGTTCGTTTCTTCGAAGCCGCGGGCGTCCAGATCAATCGCTGCTTGGGTGGAGAATTGAAGGACGCCGGCCTGATCCGATGGATGAACGACCACTACGCCAGGCAGCGGGTTGCGGCACGCCGAATCGCGTAACGAGAAAAGGAGAGCCCTCTTGAAGAATCCAAATCCCGATCCCGTTAAGCACAAAGAAATCTCGATATGGAATGCTGAGGATTGGTTATATGAAGACTTCGAAGTAGGTAAGCGGGCGCGATCGATTCGCCGCACCATTTCCGAAGGGGAAAGCATGTTGTTCAATGCCATCGTCCTCGACATGCATCCCTATGTCGCGGATGATGTCTTCGCCAAAGAGGAAGGAGTCTTCAAGAAACGCCTGGTAGCGGGTGCCATGGTATTCAGCCTGGGCCTGGGCCTGATGGCGCACAACAATATTCACACCTTCAGCTACGGATATGACAAGTTACGCTTCATTAAGCCGGTGTTCGTGGGCGACACGATTTACACCATTCGCACGCAGCTTGACAAATGGCCCAAGTACGCCGAGATGGGGATGGTAAAGGTCTCTTACGAAGTGTTCAAAGTGCCCGGAGATCTGGTTCTTTATTGCGAACATCTACAGACGGTGCAGTATCGAGATGCTTCAAAGTTCCAGGAGCACCTGCAACCGAAGTAGTATGAAACCACCATGACGCCAACCGTAACGCTCGTCGACCGCTTGAGAAGTTGCTACAGCGGAGCCGTCTTTGACGTGTTGAGGGCGAAGGGCTATGTCCAGCAGACGCTTCCACATTACATTCGGCCGCTGAATTTACAGCACAAACTCGCTGGCCCTATCTTCACAATCCAGGGCAAGCGCGACGATTCTTTGGACGCACACCAGAGTCTACTCAAGTGGTGTGAGCTCTTGTCCAGGGCGCCAGCGAATACGGTGCTCGTTTCTCAGCCCAATGACCACACCCTTGCGCATATGGGAGAACTGTCGGCGGAGACGCTGTTGTACAAGAAGGTGCTAGGCTATATCGTGGATGGGGGCTGCCGCGATTCGGCATTCATCGAGGCTTTGGGATTTCCGCTGTTTTGCAAGTATTTCACCCCTGCGGATGTAGTCGGCAAATGGGCGGCCACGGCGTTCGGCGAGCCGATTCAGATTGGTGAAGTCACACTCCGCAGCGGCGACTACGCGCTTGCGGATCGCGACGGAATCGTAATCATTCCGGCGGCGATCGCCTCCCAGGTCGTCGAGCAGGCCGAGGAAGTCTTACGCACTGAAAATCTGGTTCGCAAAGCAATTCTCGAGGGGGTCGACCCGGTCGCGGCTTACTTGCAGTATGGGAAATTCTGATGCAACCCGAAGGGAAACACGGAAGCTGTTGCGCATCCATGGCAACGACAATGTGCTGATTGTTGTCTCTCCCATACGCCCAGGCGACCGAGACTCAGTGGATGGCCACGAACTCGTGTTCACACAAGAGATTGCTATCGGGCACAAGGTCGCGGCCCGCGACATCAAGGCGGGAGAAAAAGTGTACAAGTGTGGCGTACCGATTGGCTCTGCAAAACAGAGAATTCCTGCCGGGGCTCACATGCATCTGCATAACCTGAAGAGTGACTACATCGCTACTTACACCCTGGATAAAAATAATGTCTTCGTCAAGTAACTCGTCCACACTCGAGGGCTTTCTTCGCTCTGATGGAAGAAAGGGAATCCGAAACTGCATCGTGGTCGCCTACCTCGTGGAATGCGCTCACCACGTAGCCCGCGAGATTGTGGATTCTTTCAAAGGTCAGCCCGTGCATCTGATCGGCTTTGGCGGTTGTTATCCCAATGCTTATGCCGACCGGATGATGAACAAGCTGTGCACGCATCCCAATGTCGGCGGTGCGCTGCTGCTCTCCCTGGGATGCGAGAGTTTCAATCGGCATCGCCTCGCGGAAGAGATTGCAAAGACCGGCCGGCCCGTGAGCACCGTGGTGATCCAGCAAAGCGGCGGAACCAGGAAGTCTATCGCTGAGGGAACGAAGTGGGTCGAGCAGGCTCTGACCCAGATTGCGGAAGTGCCGCGAGTCCCATTGCCAGTGAAAGAACTGGTGGTGGGAACCGTGTGCGGCGGTTCCGATGCGACCAGCGGAATCTCCGCCAATCCCGCGGTGGGACGCGCCTTCGACATGCTGGTCAACCAGGGCGCGGCAACGATTTTCGAGGAAACCGGAGAAATGATCGGATTGGAAGAAGTCATGTCCGCCCGAGCGGTCACGCCGGAGCTCGGCCAAGAGTTGAAGGCGTCCGTCGAAAAGGCAGCGTTTTACTACAAAAAGATGGGCCACGCCAGTTTTGCTCCAGGAAACGCCGAGGGCGGGCTGACCACCATTGAGGAGAAATCGATCGGAGCGTATTGCAAGAGTGGTGATTCGCCAATTTCGGGGCTAATTAAGCCGGGTGACATTCCCCGAAAGGGCGGTTTGTATCTGTTGGACGTGGTGCCGGATGGGGAGCCGCGTTTTGGATTCCCCAATATCAATGACAATGCAGAAATTGCGGAACTGATCGCCTGTGGTTCCCACGTAATTCTGTTCACAACGGGACGTGGTTCCGTGGTGGGCTCAGCGATTTCTCCTGTAATCAAGATTTGCGCCAATCCCGAAACCTACGAGCGCATGAGCGATGACATGGACGTTAACGCCGGACGAATCTTGCGTCTGGAAGCCAGCGTGGACGATGTCGGCAAAGAGATCTATGGCAAGGTATTGGAAATAGCATCGGGTGTGCAGAGTTGTTCTGAGAGCCTCGGACATCAGGAGTTTGTGCTCACCTATAAGTCTTTTGAACCAATAGGGCCGGCCTGTCTGCCTATGTGATGACTGCTTACACAAGTCGGCCGCGGCAGAGTGGGTTTGCCCGAAAGCGAGCACCCAAGGAATTAGAGCCGGCGACTGAACTCATTTTCATCCAAGTCTCTCATAATGAAATTGTTAAAAAATTTTCCAACCTCCATTGGCGAGAACGAACCCGCCAACTACGACACAACCCTTGCGGGCCCGATTCCGTGGTTTTAGGATTCGCCGGGTGTGGATCCGATTAGTTCGATGTATTGAGGACCCGGACTGTGGCAATGGGGTCGAGTGCTTTGGCGGGCAGTTGCACGTCCACACCGTTGCCGGTCTGGATCAGGGTCAGAGGCTTGTGAGTGGAGCCGGCCAGGAGGTAAGCGCTGGTGACCTTGCGCGGTGAGTTGACGAGGTGGAAGGTGCCGCTGCCCGGCCATGTAAAGATCTCAATATAAACCTTGTCGGCCTTGGTGGTGGAGCGCCAGTTCCATGAGGGGATGAACTTGGGGTTGCCATTCTCGTCCTTCTCAGTGGGGCTGAAGGCGCCAGCTTCCGGGCCGAACAGCGTGGGCTTGGTGTTATAGATGGCTTCGCCATTGACGGCCAACCACTTTCCCATTTGACGGAGGCGTTCGGCCTCGGCATCCGGGACGACGCCTTTCGAGTTCGGGCCGATGTTGAGAAGATAGTTGCCGCCCTTGCTGGCGATATCGATGAGATTGCGCAGAAGCGTCTCGATGGATTTGAAGTTGGTATCGTAGGACTTTTAACCCCACGTGTCGTTGATGGTCATGCAGGACTCCCAGTCGCGTCCGGGGAAGCCCTGGGGAGGAATGTACTGCTCCGGAGTTTCGGTGTCGCCCTGATAAGTTCCCCCGAGACGGTTGTTCCAGATGAGATTGGGATGCTGGTTCAGCAGGGTGATGACCTCCGCTGCGCGCTCCGGGGTCATGTTGGTGGTGGGAGTATCGAACCAGAGGACGACGGGAAACTCCGCATATTGGATGAGGAGTTCTTTGATTTGTGGGATGGCCTTGGTGTGGAGATAGCTGTCGAAATCACCGTCTCATCCACCACCCTCCGAAGCACTCGGTGTCGAGCATGGTTAACAGTCTCAAAGGCGTTTCCAGTCGACTGCTCCGTATCAAGCGGCCTGATATTGAGAAACGCTATTGGAACAATGTCCTGTGGTCGCCGTCTTACTTTGCCGCCAGTTGCGGCGGGGCACCGCTGGCCATCCTCCAGCAATACGCTGAGCAGCAAAAGACCCCGCTTTAACCGGCCTTATATCCCCGCCCTGAAGGACCGGGGCTTTACGGCCCGACTGGTAAAAGCCTGGCTTCATCCCCTGTTTCCGGCATTCTTCGGCGAGTTCGCGGAGTGGGTCGCGCCTAAAAGGAGTTGCGGCAACGATGTTGAAAGAATTTGCCTTGGAGTCGAACATGGCGAAGCCGTCATGGTGCCTGGCGGTGATGACGATGTACTTCATTCCGGCGGCCTTGGCGAGGGCCACAATATCCCGAGCGCTGAAGCTGGTGGGATTGAACTGGAGGGCGAGGGCCCTGTACTCCGCCACTGGGATCGAAGCGTAATTCATGATCCACTCGCCGATGCCTGGGATCTGCTTGCCATTCCAGGTGCCCGCCGGGATCGAGTAAGGCCCCAGTGGATGAACATGCCGAAGCGGGCTTCACGCCACCATTGCATCCGGGCATCGCGTTGGGCGGGACTCTCGGCGTCCTGAACGGAGGGGACCGGATGGCGAATTGGCTGGGTATCCGCCTTGCTGCCCTCCAATTGTGCATGACCCAGAGAAGCGGCGACGAAAAAGACAACCGTGACGTTGCTCGGGCGAGCCAGGTTCAAAACGGTCCCTCACAGCGAAATGACACTGCCTGTGTGCGAAAAGCCGTTCTCAAAATGGTAACTTTGTGCGCGCTCTCGAACGCCGTGGGGTTTGAAAAGAGCGACACCCGCCCATGAACTTGCCTCAGCTCCAGGAACCAGACTGGACTTAGGCCTGGTCAACCCAGCGGGTCGGCCGCGCTTATTTCTCGTCCAGATATTCGCCAGGAACGTCGTCTTCCGGTACCTCGTGGGTGTGAACTTCCTTCTCGTCCGCGTCGTCAGCGCTCTCGACACCAGCAACCACATCGGCTTCGAATGCATTCCCTTCCTCGATCAACTCGTCGACGCTCTCCGAATCTGCAGCTTCGAGGCGGGACAATCCCTGTAAATCTCCGGACTGTTCACTTGTAGGCGATGCCGGTGGGAACGTTACGGCATTCAGACGCTCGCTTTTCTTCCGAGTCTGTTTCTTGCCCGAGGCCTTCTTTTTCTCCACCCTCTTCGCGACAGGTTTCGTTTTCGCCAACTTCTTTGAGGCTTTCACCTTCTTCAGCGGTGTCGGCTTCTTGCGGGCAGTTTTCTTCGACTTGGTCGAACTCTTCCTAGCATTCTTTTTGGTGGCCATGCACGCAGTCTAGCATCGGCACATGCGGGTAGCAAAGGCGAACCGAGCGGTCTCGTCGCCGCTGCGTTTCTATCGAACTCGCCCAGATCGGATCGGATGCCTTCGACTTGCAGGCAAGGTAGCGAGGCGTTGCTTCGGATTGTCGGCTGCTACGGGTCCAACCAGCTTCCGCGGGCAGCCGACCGTTTTGGCTAATGGCTGGTCGCCCCACTGTCATTACTGACCATGAGGCTTGAGACGTTCACCGGCTCGAAGTCCGAAAGGGTGAGACTTGTAAGGCACGCAAGATCTGTATCGTTCCAGCGAGCGTCGGGTGTGCCGATGAGTCCCCCGCTATCTCCGTTGTCGGCCAGGATGATTCCGTAGTTTCGGAATGCGGTGATAATAATGGCCGCTTGTGGACTAGTGGAGGCACAAGAGGGAGTCGCCACTGAAGCCTTCAATCGATAGATCTCGCCAGCGGCTCCGGACATGGTGCAGCTTGCCGGAGGAGAAGATTGCGAAATCAGCGATTCCACGGGAATGGAGCCCCCTCCCGTAGCCGTGCAACTCCCCACGCCAGCGGTTTCGGTAGCAGGCCAGACCCAGTAGTTCAACATATGGTTGAGCGTGAAGCGGATGGGATGCTGAATGGTACCGCTCGGTGAGCTGGGAGTGCCGACGCCGATGACCTCGTCGGCATTGGCCAGCAGCGGCCCTACCGGAAGTCCTGCGGCATCGGATGTTCCCCCTCCTTGCGGTGTCAGGGCATTCGAAGATACGTCGGGCCAAAGTGCGTTCGAGGAATCCGTCCAGGGACCGCCTTCGTATATTCCCTGCCACATCTCGTAAAGCGCAGGATTGTTTCCACCGCCGGCCTCCAGGTAGACCAGAACGTGTCTGTCTCCCGTCGAGTTGCTGGTGCCTTCCACCGGAGCATTTGCCGGAATTGGGCCAGAGACAAAATAGGATTGATATAACGTGGTGGTAACCGAAACTTCGGCCTGGTTGTAAGGAACTTCAATGGCTGGTATTCCATTTGGAAAGGGAGCATTCGAATTGTTCCCAAAAAACGGCTTGACCGTCGCTGACAAATAGCCTGGGTACATCGGCGCCGCGGGGGAAGTGTCTACCGGCAAGTCTGTTGTGGCTGCATCCACTCGATGGTGAAAAATAGAAGTTGACGGAAAGATGCTTGCCAGGAACGCGTTGTTGCCATTGACGGCGATGCTGATGTTTTCAGTCGCTTGGGCACTGGTCGAGTCCGTAACGACAAATTCGGGCGTGTAGGTGCCTTGGCCGCCGACGAGCGGGCTGCTGATGTTCCCCGTGGCTGCATTGAGAGACATTCCCTCAGGTAATGGAGGAAAGCTGGAATTCGTGCTTACGGAAAAGGTGTAAGGCGGAGAGCCACCGCTGGCGACTATTGTGCAACCTGCATACGCCGCGCCTTGTGTTCCGCCTGGGCACGAGGTAGTTTCTATCGCCAATGTACCACCGGGCGCTGTTACCGTGACCTTTGCCGTGGATGTGGTCGAGCCAGACGCGTTGGTCGCAGTCAGCGTGTAGGTGGTTGTCGCCGTTGGGCTCACGCTGGTCGAACCACTCGCGGATGTGGATGTGAATGTCCCCGGCGTGATGGCAAGATTGCTCGCGCCAGTCGTCACCCAACTCAGCGTGCTGCTGGAACCCGAAGTGATACTCGAGGGGCTAGCTGTGAAAGAGCTGATCAGTGGTTTGCTCGCCGTGTTTACGGTAACGGTTTGCGTAGACGTGGT
>Ga0302325_10003577_pt1 | contig 36542 bp, 28 predicted proteins | sample Palsa_T0_2_FD_201948 | JGI IMG/M metagenome (GOLD analysis project Ga0302325, IMG submission 201948) | Peat permafrost microbial communities from Stordalen Mire near Abisko, Sweden - Palsa_T0_2 | ecosystem: Environmental > Terrestrial > Soil > Palsa > Peat permafrost | place: Sweden: Abisko...
CTCCGAGAGCCCGGGCAGGCGCGGCGGGGAGACACTGATCAAGCCGTCGAGGTCGGACGTATCGACGTCAGCGCCGGCGGGAATTTCCGGCAGGTCGACGCCGGTTTTTTCCCAGCCGCCAAGTTCGAAGATAAGAGGTTCGTCCTGCAGCAAACCGCGGCCTGGCCTGGCCTCAGGCTCCTGATTGACTGGGGCCGCGCGCGTTGGGCGGCCGAGGACCGAAGGGCTCATGACCCCAACTCTGCTTTCAGCGCCTGAACCAATACCTCGATATCCTCCGCGGTCGTCATTTCCGTCGCGCAGAGCAAAAGGACGTCGTCAAGTTTGGCCGCTGGGTCCAGCCGACTAAAGGGAACGCCCGCGAGCACACCTCTCGTCGCGAGGGCCTCGACGAGCTCGGCCGCCGATCCAGGCACGCGCACGGCGAACTCGTTGAACATTCTGGGCGTAAGCACTTCCACGCCCTCTATCGCCTCCACGGCGGCCATCGTGGTCCGCGCCCTGGCATGATTGATCCTCGCGAGCGCCGAAAGGCCAGTCCCTCCAAGAAGGGTCATATGGGCGGTGAATGCCAAGGCGCAGAGCCCGGAGTTGGTGCAGATGTTGCTCGTCGCCTTCTCGCGACGGATGTGCTGCTCGCGGGTAGACAGCGTGAGGACGAAACCGCGCCGGCCGGCCGCATCAATGGTTTCGCCGCATAGACGGCCGGGCATCTGGCGGATCAGGCTGTCGCGGCAGGCGAAGAGCCCAACATAGGGTCCTCCGAAATTCAGGCTATTGCCGATCGATTGTCCTTCGCCGACCGCGATATCGGCGCCCGCTTCGCCTGGGCGCTTCAGCAGGCCGAAGGAAACTGCCTCGGTGGTCGCCACGATCATCAGCGCGCCAACGGCGTGAGCAGCATCGGCGATGGAGGTCAAGTCGCGTACCCCGCCGAAGACATCTGGGTTTTGGACCACCACGCAGGCAGTGTCGCCGTCGAGAGCCGCCAGAAGGGCGCTCTCCGGGTCCAGAGTCGCGGCAAGGCGCGTGGTCGTCACGCCCGCGGCATGGGCCAGGGTGTGAGCGGCGGCGGCATAGTGGGGATGGAGGCTCCCAGAGAGCACCGCCTTGTTCCGTCTGGTGATTCTGGCGGCCATCATCACCGCTTCGGCGCAGGCGGTGGACCCGTCGTACATCGAGGCATTCGCCACGGGTAGGCCGGTGAGCTCGGCCACCTGTGTCTGGAACTCGAACAGCGCCTGGAGCGTGCCTTGGGCGATCTCGGGTTGGTAAGGCGTGTAGCTCGTCAGAAACTCCGATCGCTGGATGATGTGATCGACGCTCGCAGGGACGTGGTGGCGATAAGCGCCGGCGCCACAGAAGAACGGCCCCGCTCCCGCGGGCAGGTTCCGCTCGGCGAGTGCGCGGACGGCTCGCTCCACGGCGAGTTCGCCGGCGTGGGGGGGGAGATCGACGCCCCCCTTCAGTCGCGCCGACGCCGGCACGTCCACAAAGAGATCGTCGATGGCGCCGACTCCAATGACCGCCAGCATGTCGGCGCGGTCGGCTTGCGTGAGCGGCAGGTATCGCATCGTAACGCTAGAGCGTGGCCAGAAAGGCTTCGTAGGATTCGCGATTCATCAAAGCCCCCACGGCTCCGCGGTCGGAAACCTTGATCTTCACGAACCAGCCGGCCCCTTCGGGCTCGTCGTTGACCGTCTCAGGCGCGTCGGCAAGCGCGCCGTTGGCGGCTGTAACCGCCCCCGAGATTGGCGCGAAGACATCAGAAGCAGCCTTGACGCTCTCGACCACCGCCAGCGCCTCTCCCGCCCTCACGTCCTTGCCGACAGCGGGAAGATCGACAAACACAACGTCGCCCAACTGGTCGGCGGCGTAGCCGGTGATGCCTATCGTCGCGACGTCACCGTCGAGTTCGACCCACTCGTGGTCCTTGGTGAAACGCATGGCCGTCCTCTCTTGGATCATCGGTGATATCGGTGCGGGACGAAGGGTCTGGTGACGACTTCAGCCATTTGCGCCCTGCCGCGCACCACGACTTTCACTGGGGCGCCGACGACGGCCGAAGAAGGTGGGACGAAACCCATGGCGATGGACGCGCCGAGGGAAGGTGCGAATCCGCCGCTCGTGACATTCCCGAGCGGTTCACCGGTCTCGTTGGTGATCGTTGCCCCCTCCCTGGCAGGAGCGCCTTCCAAGACTCGTAGCCCGACCAAGAGTCGTGATGGCCCGACCGCACACTCCCGCCCGATGCGCGCCGCGCCCGGGAAGTCGGAGGCTTTGCGGCGGCGCTTCGAGACCGCGAACCCGAGATCAGCCTCCACGGGTGAAACAGTTTCGTCGAGGTCGTGGCCGTAAAGCGGCAGACCTGCCTCGAGGCGGAGGGAATCGCGCGCGCCAAGACCAGCCGGAGCTGTCAACTCATTGGCCAGCAGCCGCTCCCAGAAGGAGACGGCCATGCCGGCAGGAACCAGGATCTCGAAACCGTCCTCGCCGGTGTAGCCGCTGCGGGAGACGAGCAGGATCTGGCCTTGCAAGTTGACTTGCTTGAAGGACATGAACGTCAGGTCATCCACACCGGGAATCAGGCCGCCCATGACGTCGGCGGCGCCGGGGCCCTGCAAGGCGATGAGCGCGCCATCGTCCGCTCGAGTCAGCGTGGCCTTGCCGGTCGAGGCCTTCGTCAAGAGGGCAAAGTCGGCGTCCTTCGTCCCGGAATTGACCACGATGTAGAGTCGGCCCTGTTCGTCCGCTCGCGCGGGCCGGCCGACGATCAGGTCATCAACAATGCCGCCCGCCTCGTTGAGAAGCAGCGTGTAGCGCAGCTGACCAGGCTTCAAGCCCGCGATGTCGCCACAGACCAGACGCTCGATGACCGCGGCGACGGCCCCATGGTCCGCCTCCGCGTCTCCAGATCGTGAGGTGAGATCCAGGAACGCTGGCCCCATGTGCGAAACGTCAAACGCCCCGGCGTGCTCGCGTGTCCAAAGGTGCTCCTTGAGGATGCCCATGGGGTACTGCACAGGCATTTCGTAGCCAGCGAAGACGACCATGCGGCCGCCGAGCGCCCGGTGCGCTGCGGTGAGCGGCGTGGTCCTGGGGACATCGTGCGACACGAGGACTCCGCTGGCGGCGCGATTGCGGCCAAGGCTTGGCCCGATAGACCGCCCCCGCTGTCCCTTGGGCCTGAGAGATTCCGGGCCACGTGACGGCCCTTGCTCCTTCGGCGAGAGGCGATCCCCTCTCTTTCCAGCGTTCCGTCGGCTTCGCGGTCCTTTTGCCTGAGCGTTTCCGGGGCGGTTGCGCCTTCGGCGCCGGACCTTCCTCGGCCCGGCCTCTCCCGCGAGAGCAGGCGGAAAGTGATTTAGCGCGGGCGTGGAGTCAAGAGATTGGCCCTTTGCGACGCCTGAGGCGGGCCGGGACAGATAAAAGCCCGCTACATCCGCTCGGGTGCAGATATCCCAAGCAGGTCAAGCGCCAGTTCGAGCTGTTTGAGCGTCAGAGACGCGAGCGCCAGCCTGGAGGCTGCGATCGCTGGATTAGCGGTTAGAATGGGGCAGGCCTGGTAGAACTTCGAAAAGCTCTGGGCAAGACGCCAGGCGTGATCGGCAATGACGTTCGGGGCGCTTCTGGCATACGCCTCGTTCACGCCCTGGCCGAACGCGTCCAGGACGAGAACGAGATCGCGTTCGGCCGGAGCGGCGACGGTGACTTCGCCCGCCTCGAGGCCTTCCGCCGTCGCCTTTCGAAGCAAGGATTTCACCCTAACCGCCTGGTACAGAAGATAAGGGCCCGTCTTGCCTTCGAAGCTCGAGAAACGGTCCAGGTCGAAAACGTAAGAGGTGCCGCGGTAGCTAGCCAGATCGGCGAACTTCAAGGTAGCCACCGCGACCTTCAGGGCGGTGTCATCAAGGAGTTCCGGCGATAGCTCCTTGCCGAGGCCCGCCTCTTCGAGCCGCTCGCGGGCCTTTGTCAAAGCCATATCGATGAGATCCCGGAGTTTGAGCACCCCGCCCTCGCGAGTCCTGAAGGGCTTGCCATCGGGCCCGTTCATGGTCCCGAACCCTATGTGTTCCAACGAGCCCTCGCGCGCATAGGCCGCCAGGTAGGCGGCCCGAAACACGGTCTCGAAGTGGTCCGCCTGGCGCTGGTCGACAACATAGAGGATGCGCTGTGGGTCGAAGTAGCGCCTCCGATCGACGATGGTCGCCAGGTCGGTGGTCCCGTACATGGCGGCGCCTTCGGAAGAGACGATCAGCAACGGCGGTAGCTCGCGTCGATCCTCAGGGCGCGCGACGCGAATGATCCGTGCACCCTGGTCCTCGACGAGAAGTCCCTTGGCCTCCAGGTCGGCTATCATGGGCTCGATCAGCGGCTCGACATCGCTCTCGCCCTTCCAGAGATCGAAGTCGACGCCCAGAGCATGGAAGTCGCGCTCCAGGGTCTGCTTCGTGATGCGGACGAACTGGCGCCACAACAGTTGGTAGTCACCGCGGCCCGCCTGGAGTTCAGCAGTCGCTCGCCGCGCCCGCTCTCGGTACAGCGGGTCCGCCTTGGCCCTGGCCGCCGCGATCGGATAAAGTCGATCGAGATCTTCGAGGCTCACCAGCTCGATCGCGGCTTGCTGCGCCGCTGTTGGTTTGGAGTCTGCATCTCCGGTCATTGCGAGCGCGTCGACGAGTTCGATCCTCTCGTCGAGGACCGCGACGATCAGCAGTCCCATCTGGAAACCCCAGTCGCCGAGGTGAGCGTCCCCGAGCGTTCTGTCACCGGCAAAGCGGTGCAGACGTTTGATCGACTCGCCGATGATCGATGCTCTCAGATGACTTACAATCATCTCCTTGGCGACGTTCGGGCCGCCATAATCGACGAGCACCCTGGCCGGCGCCGCCACCGGCTCGGCTCCGGCGCGTGGGTCGTCGGCCAAGGCGTTGGCTCGCGCCGAAAGCAAGGCGTTGCTGACTCTCAGATTCAAGAATCCGGGACCGGCCGCCTCGGCCGAGTCGACGGCCGGATGACGATGAAGACTCCGCGCCACCGCGGCGGCGATCTCAGTTGGATCGCGCTTCAGTGGCTTCGCGGCGGCAAGGGCGGCGTTGCTCTGAAAGTCGGCGAGATCGGGCCGGTTGGAGGGCGTCACCCGGCCGAGATCATCCGGCAGACCCTCGAGGGCGAAGGCGGCCGCAACCGCTTCGCCCAAGGTCGACCTCAGGTCGTTCACGGCGCCGCGGCGGAGGCCTGCGCCGTCGCCCGACCGGCGTTGGGCCGGAAGCGCTTTCCGTCGCGGTTGAAGGCGGCCATCTCAGGAGTCACTTCGAAACCGATCAGGACTTCGAAATTGGCGCCGCTGACATTGGAGTCCGCCCTGGGGATCCTTATGCCCTTCAGGGTCTCGGTGACGGACACACGGTCCTTGTCGTTCGGAAACGTCACGGGCAAAGCGAAGGTCTGCTTGGCCAACACGCCGCGATTGCGGTCGGTCACGGCGACCCAGTAGTTGAAGGTTTTATGGCTACCGGTCGCCTGAGGGCCTCGCCCGAACTCGAACAGCACCTGCATGCTTACCTGGATCGGTTCCGAGCGCTGGTAGGCGCAAACCGATGAGATGTTCTGGATCTCGCCCGAGTACGCGACCGCCGCGGAGGCTTCGCGGCCGTCCTTGAACTCCACATAGCGCGCCGCGTCATAAAGGGACTTCACATACGGGCACGGTCCGGCGTTCCGGAGCTGCGGAAGAGCCGCCTGGTTGGTCCCGAATTCCTGGTCGCGTTTTTTCTTTTTCGCGTCTTCTTCCTGTTGTTGCTGGTCAGGGCCGCCAGCGCCGGGGCCGCCGCCCATCTGGGCGCGCGCTGGCGTAGGATGCCAAGCCGCGGTCGCGCCGACCACGAAGGCCAAGATAAATAGGGTCTGGAAACGGCGCATTGGGAGATTCGATTAATCGGTAGGGATGGCGGATCGGGGTGCGACGGAACTTGCTGACGCCTGATAGTGGCATATCCGCGGCGCGGCAACGCGCGCCAGTGGGTTGCGTTTGCTTGACGACCCGCTCCGGTGGCTGAATCAGAGAAGCCGTGGCCGTTTACACCGACATAACCGACGGCGAGCTTGACGCCTTTCTCGACGATTTCGATCTCGGCGCACCTTTGACGTTCAAGGGCATCGCCGAGGGTGTCGAAAACTCCAACTTTTTGCTCGAGACGCAGGCCGGACGGTACATTCTCACGGTCTATGAGCGCCGCGTTCGGGCCGAAGACCTCCCTTTCTTTCTCGGGCTGATGCAGTGGCTCGGACAGCGCGGTTACCCCAGCGCCACGCCGATTCCCGACCTGAAAGGCAGGATTTTGAAACGACTGCGGGGCAAGCCGGCCGCCTTGATTGCCTTCATGGCAGGTATTTCCTCGAGGCGTCCCGGCCCTGCGCATTGTCGTGAAGCGGGCCGGGGCCTGGCGCGCTTGCATTTAGCGGCCCAGGGATTCAAGGGTCGTCGGCCTAACGATCTTGGCCAAAGCGCGTGGTCCTCTATGTTCAAACCCCTCAGGGGCGCGGCCGAAGCGCTCAAACCAGGGCTCTGCACCGCCATCGAAGAGGATCTCGCCGCGCTCGAGAGTGTCTGGCCGAGAGCACTCCCCGAGGGGATTATTCACGCCGACTATTTCCCCGACAATGTCCTCTTCGTCGACGGCAAGCACCGGGCAACGATCGATTTCTATTTCGCGGCGTTCGACCTTCTGGCCTACGACATCGGCGTGGCGCTGAACGCCTGGTGTTTCGAGCCCGACGGCAGCTTCAACATCACCAACGCTCGAGCCTTCGTCGGCGGTTATGAAGCCCACCGCCCGCTTTCCAGCGAAGAGCGGGCCGCTTTGCCGGTGCTGGCCAGGGGCGCGGCTATGCGATTTTTCCTGACCCGGTTGGCCGACTGGGGGGAAAGCCCGCAAGGAGCCATGGTGAGGCCCAAGGATCCTTTGGAATATGAACGCAAGCTCGCCGCGCACCGCGCCGCGGCTATCTCCAGTCTGGGCTTGCTGGGAACCGGCGGTTGACCCCTGAGGTGGTGATTTTCACTGACGGCGCTTGTCGCGGGAATCCAGGACCTGGTGGTTGGGGCGCGATCTTGCTCCACGGAGAGCGGGAGCGAGAGATTTGGGGTGGCGAGGCGGCAACCACCAACAACCGCATGGAACTCACAGCCGCAATAGAAGCTTTGACGGCGCTCCGGAGGCCTTGCCGGGTCCGGTTGCATACCGACAGCCAATACATGCGTGACGGCATCACCGGGTGGCTGGCAACATGGAAAGCGAGAGGCTGGCGGACAGCGTCAAAGAAAGCCGTCAAGAACGACGACCTCTGGCGACGCCTCGACGAAGCGCGATTGCGGCATGAGGTCGACTGGCGCTGGGTCCGGGGCCACGCAGGCCATCCGCTCAACGAGAGGGCTGACGCCCTTGCGCGCCGCGGCCTGCTCGAATCCGAAATCGCCAGGGATGGCGGACTGCGTGCAACTGGCGATGACTAAGGATGGAGGCCTTCAGGGAGCATCCTGAGGCGCCGGCGAAGCCCCGGAGACCGTTGGCGCGAACCGGGGAGTCACCAACCGAGCGAGGCTGGGCGATAGCCAGCGTTCGAAGTCGTCGATGAATTCGTAGACGACAGGCACCAGAACCAAGGAGAGAATGGTCGAGGTCATGAGGCCTCCGATCACCGCGATGGCCATGGGCTGACGGAACTCCGAGCCGTTTCCGAGCGCCAGGGCCGTCGGCAGCATTCCGGCCTGCATCGCCAACGTCGTCATCACTATTGGCCTCGCCCGTTCTCGGCAGGCCTCGTAGAGAGCCTCTCTTTGGCTCTTGCCCTCACGCTCGCGCTCGATCGCGTATTCCACCAGCAGGATGGAGTTCTTGGCAGCCAGGCCCATGAGCATCAGAAAACCAATGGCCGATGGAATGGAGAGCGGCGCGTTGAAAATCAGCATGGCGAGCAGGCCGCCGCCGATAGCCGTTGGCAGGGCCGAGAGGATGACAAACGGTTTGAAGAAGCTACGGAACAGCAGCACCATCACCGCGTAGACGAGGCCGATACCCGAGAACAGGGCGACGATGAAGCCTACCAACAATTGTCCGAGCGCTTGTTCCTGGCCTTGGGTGGCCTGGCCTACGCCGGGCGGCAGATGGCGCATGATCGGCAACGCCTGGACCTTGGGCAGGATGTCGCCCAACTGAGTTTCGCCGGTCAGGTCAGCGATCGTGGTGAGATTGCGCTTGCGGTCGAAACGGTCGATCTCCGCCGGCCCAGCTTGAAAACTGATGTCGGCGACGCTGTCGAGCGTCGTGACGCCGCCGCTGGCTGTGGGCAGGCGTAGGTTGCGGATAACGGCTAGGTTGGCGCGATCGTTTATCGGCAGACGCACCCGAATCGGAATTCGACGCTCGCCGACATCGAGTTTCGAAACGTTGGCGTCGATGTCGCCGATAGTGGCGATGCGGGCGGCCAAGGCGATGGTCTCGGCCGACACGCCCAGCCGAGCCGCTTCGTCCGGGCGCGGACGAATGACAACCTCTGCGCCCCCGGGCGGCGTGTCGGGCCTGGGATCGGCGATGCCCGGAAGGGTGCGCATTTCGCGCTGAAGCTCGAGGGCGGCGGCCTCCAACCCTTCTCCTGTCTCGCTGGTCAGGATGATGCGAACGCCGGCGCTGCCAAAGCCCGAGGTGTCGAACGTAAGGCGCGTATCGGGAATCTGGCGCAGAAGCGGCCGCAAGCGGTCTCGGATCTGCGCCACCTTGGCCGTGCGATGTTCATTAAGCACAGCGACTACCGCGCCCTGCGTGACGCCGCCGCCGATGCTAATGACTCCTCCCCCTCCCCCCCCGCTCGCGCCGCCGACCTGAGCGAAAACGTGCGCGGTCTCGGGTTGTCGGGCGATAAGCGCGTCGATCCGATCGACGATGTCGCGCATGTCGGCGACAGTGGCCCCCGGCGGCCCCTCGATATTTACGTAGTAATAGTTCGGATTGCCCTCGGGCTGGACCCCTTTGGGGAGCGGAACCAGAAGGAGCAAAGAGGCGACGAAGACCACCAGGCCGACCACCATGGCCACGATCCGGTGGTCGAGAGCCCAGGTCAATGTGCGCGTGTAGACCGCCGGTAACGGGGCGCGGGGCCGAGGTTGTTTGGGCGCGAGGAAGTATGCCGCCATCAGGGGCGTCAGAAGCCGCGCCACAACTAAGGAAAACAGAACCGCGGTGGTTACGGTAAGCCCGAACTCCTTGAAGAATTGGCCGGGAATGCCTGGCATGAAGGCTACGGGAAAGAACACCGCGGCGATGGCGAAGGTCGTGGCCACCACCGCCAGGCCGATCTGATCGGCGCCTTCTATGGCCGCCTCGTAGGGGCGCATCCCGGCTGAGACGCGTTTGGCGATGTTCTCGATTTCGACGATGGCGTCGTCGACCAGAATGCCGATGACCAGGGTGAGGCCCAACAGGGTAACAACATTAAGGCTGAATCCCACCAGGTGCATGAAGGCGAAGGTCGGAATCAGGGATGCCGGCATCGCCACCGCGGTGACGGCCGTCGCCCGCCAGTCGCGAAGGAACAGCCAAACAACCAGGGCCGCAAGCGCCATGCCCTCCAGCAAGGTGTGCAACGTGGCGGCGAACGAGGCCCGGGTGTTGTCGACAAAAGAGACGATCCTATGGATGGTGATGCCGGGATTTTCGCGGTTCAGTTTGGCAATGGCGCGGTTAACCCCGTCCTCGGTAGAGACCTCGCTGGCGAGCTTGGTCTTGGTGACCTGGAAGCCGACAACCGGCGCTCCGTCCAGCAGAGCGAAGCTGCGCACCTCGGCCGAGCCGTCGCCGACGTCGGCGACATCCGAGAGCCGCACGAACCGTCCGCCGGCTACCGGAATGGAGAGATTGCGGATCTGATCCACGGTCACGGCGGCACCGAGGACACGCAGGGTTTGTTCCCTGCCGCCCACCGTGATCCTGCCGCCCGGCGCATCGACGCTGGCCTGGGCCACCGCGTCATTGACTTGCGCGGCCGTAATGCCTTGCGCCGCTAGTCGGACGGGATCGAGAAGGACATCGATCTCGCGATCGACCCCACCGACTCTGCCCACCTGGGCCACACCCGGCTGGGCCTGAAGGGTGCGAGCGACCGTGTCGTCGATGAACCACGAGAGATCGGAGGTCGATAGCGCCGGCGCGCTCACCGCGTAGGTGATGATCGGCTGGTCTTCAAACTCGATGCGGTCCACCAACGGTGGGTCTATGTCCCTTGGCATGACCGCCCGGGTCTCGTCGACCTTGGAACGGACCTCGTCGGTCGCCTTCTGAAGATCCTCGTCCAGATGGAACTGCACCACCGTCGTGGATGATCCCTCGATATCGGTCGAGACGATGGTTTCGATGTTTGAAAGCCCGGCCAGCGCGTTTTCCAGCGGGCGGCTGATCTGGCTCTCCATCTCCGAGGGCGCGGCGCCGTTGCGCGTCACCGTGACCATGACGGCAGGGAACGAGAGGTTCGGGTAGTTCTTGATCGGCAGGGCGGTGTAGGAAATCAAGCCCGCGAGCACCAAGGCGAGAAAGAGCACGATGACCGGGATGGGATTGCGTATCGCCCATCCGGAAATGCGAAGCTCGGTTCCGCCGTTCATCTCGGCGGCGCTCCGTCAGGCGCAATCTGAACGAGGTCGCCTGGAGTGAACATCGCCCCGGCCTTGGCGACCACGCGCGTCCCGGCCGGCGGTCCGTTGAGCAGCTCCACGAAACCGCCGCCCCGCTGGCCGGTCGTGACTGGAACACGCGCTAGCCTACCGTCGGCTCCGACGGCCATCACAGACGCGCCCTCGGCGTCGTAGCGGACTGCGGCGGCGGGAATCGCCAGAGCGGCGTGGCTGAGGCTGACGAAGTTCGCCTCGGCGTAGCCGCCGGAGCGCACGTCGGCGCGTACGGGCAGCGTGATCCTGACCTTGCCAAGCTTGGTGTTGGCATCGACCCGAGGGCTAACCAAGCGAATCCGCCCGGTGACTTTGTCGCCGTCCGCGAGCGTGACGTCCGCCGCGTCGCCTGGCCGCAACTTGTCGAGCGTGTCTTCCGAGACGTCCGCCTCCAGCTCGATTTGGCCATCCTTCGCGATCCTGAACCATGGCGTCGCCATGGCCGCCGCAGACATGTCGCCGAGGCGTATGGTCCGTTCGATGACCAGACCATCGGAGGGCGCGCGAACGACCATAAGCGCTTCCCGGGTCTTGATGTCCTGGACAGCCGCGTCTTGGGCCTTCGCCTGCGCGCGGGCGGTTGCGGCGGCAAAACGCCTAGCCTGGATTTGCTCCTCGGAGAGCAGGCCCTCTGTGTCGAGCCCCTTCACGCGCGCGGCCTCGGCGTCAGCTCGATCCGCGAGGGAGTGCTGCTGCGCGGCCAGCGCGATTTGTTGGGCAAGCTGGGCGCGCAGAAGCGTATCGTCGAGTTCGGCAAGCGGTTGACCGGCCTTCACTAAGGATCCCTCATCGGCGAGAACCTTGGCGACCCGATAGCCAGTTACCTGCGGAAATACGGCCGTGTCTTCTCGAGGCACTAGGAGACCCGAGGCAGTGAGACCGCCCTCGATGCGGCGCATCCCGACGGTCACCACGGTGACCGCCCTAGCCTGGGCGTGCGGGGACTCTCCCTTTGGCTTCTGACAACTAAGCAGGCCAAGGCCCAGGGCTGCGCAGACCATCGCCGCCGTGCAGGAATGCAAGCTTCGGCGTGTCGGTTTCATGGCGTGGCCCCGACAGCCGGCGCATAGGCCCAGCCGCCCCCCAGCGCCTTATAGGTCTGAACGGCGCGCTGCAACGCCTGCACGCGCTCGGCCGTGAGGGCTGATCGTGTGCTTCTCCATGCCTGTTCGGCGGAGAGGGCGGGCGTCAGTTCATCGAGGCCGTCGGCATACCGCGTACGGGCGGCTTCCGAAGCACGCCTGGCTCGAACTTCGCCGGCTCTGAGGATGACGAGCCTGCGCTCATCCGCGCCAAGCTCATTTAGGGCGACCTCGGCCTCGCCGTAGGCTGTCTGCACCGTTTTCTCGTAGGCGATTACCGCCTGGAGGGTTCGGGAGTCCTCCGCTTTGGCTTCGAATTTCAATTGTGGAATGCTCAGCACCGGGGCGCTGACCCCCAGCCCCAACGACCAGAGGCCGAGGGCGGTGGTCTGCTGGGCCGGCAGCAGCGTCAGCGGCGGGATAAAGGTCACGCCAGGCTGGGTCGTGTTCGAGACTCCGAGCCCGGGCAGGATCGTGAACGTGGGAAAGAAGGCCAGATGTCGCAGTTTGCTCCGTGCGCCTTGGCCGCGAATACGCGCATCCGCCTCGCGAATGTCGGGACGCCGTGCCAACAACTCGCCCGGAACGGCCTTCGGAATCGCGGGGGGATCCTTGGCGACTGAATCGATCACCAGATTGGCGGTGGGTTCAGCGCCGCGACCTATCAAGATGAGGAGTTGCCGCCGCGCCGCCTGAAGCTGCGCGGTCAGGTCCTCCACCTGCGAACGAGCCAGGGACAAATCGCCCGCGACCCTGTCGGCGTCGGAAGAGGCCCCCAATCCCACCGCCGCCTTTCTGGCCGCCACTTCTTCGAGACTGGCCTCTATCCTGGCGTTCGCCTCGGCGTCCTCCAGCTGGATGGCGAGGCCTCGGGCCTGGAAGAGGCCGTCGGCGACATTTGCCGCCAAGCTCGCGCGGGCGCCCTCCACGTCGAACCTCGTAGCCGCCAGATCGGCATTGGCGGCGCGCCTCTCCTGCGCCAGGCGACCGAAGAGGTCGATTTCCCAAGAGACATTGAAGTTAAGGGTCTCGGTGTCGGTGGTCCCGCCGACCGGAAACAAGGAATTCGACGCCGAGCCGATGTTGTAGGCGTGGCTCCGTGAAGCGTTGCCCTGCGGGTCTCCGGTGGGAAGCGTCCCGGCCACCAAACCTCCTCGGGTGGCCCGAGCTTCGAGAATACGCGCGGCGGCGGTTCTCGCATCGGGGGCGAGACGGAATGCCTCCTCTTCGAGTGCGGTCAGTTCGGGATCATCGAACAGGAGCCACCAACGGTCTAGCTCGGCGGCCGCAAGCTGAGCGGCCCCAGGGGGTCCTTCGTACTTGGCCGGCAGCGGCACGATCGGCGCCCGAACGGGCGCGCCGGCGCAGGCGCAGACAAGCGCCGCCAGGCAAAGCGCGGGCGCTAGGCGTTTCATCCCCTCAAGGTCGCCCAGTCAAAGGTGAATGGCCCAGTCACACTCTCAAAGCCCCGGTGGTCAGTGGAACAAGCATGTCGCGACCCGATGCGCCAAAGAGCGGCGGATTGCCCATGCGAGTATTGCCTTGCTGTGTCACGTTACGCATTCGTTAATCGTGAGCGGCCCGGAGGAGTAATCTCGCATGATCGATCGGATTCGCGCCGGCATGGGCGGCTGGACGTTCCCGCCTTGGCGGGGCGTGTTCTACCCATCCAAATTGCGGCAGGCCGATGAACTCGCCTGGGCCAGCCGCAAGGTCTCCACGATAGAGATCAATGGGACCTACCACTCGCTGCAAAAGCGGGAGAGCTTCGCGAAATGGGCCAGCCAGACGCCGGACGACTTCGTCTTTGCGGTAAAAGGCTCACGCTTCTGCACCAATCGCCGTGTCCTGGCCTCAGCCGGCGAGGCAATCGACCGGTTCATCGGGCAGGGCATCGCCGCGATGGGCCAGAAGCTGGGGCCGATCCTTTGGCAGCTGATGGCAAACAAGAGGTTCGAACTGGAAGACTTGGCGGCCTTCCTGCGCCTCCTCCCGGAGAAGGTCGAGGGTTTGCCCCTGCGCCACTGCGTCGAGCCGCGCCACGCGAGCTTCGCCGATCCGGACTTCGTCGACATATGCCGCGAACGCAGGGTCGCGATCTGCCTTTCGGACAGCGGCGGCTGGCCGCTCATTGCCGACGTCACCGCCGATTTCGCGTACGCCCGGTTGATGCGCGGCCGCGATGATGTCGAGACCTGCTACTCGGGACCGGAGCTCGACGCCTGGGCGCAGCGGTTCGCGCTTTACGCAAGCGGTATACAGCCACCGGATCTGCCGTCCGTCACCTCCAGAGCCCCTGTCCGCGCCTCTCATGACGTGTTCGCCTTCTTCATCAGCGGCGGCAAGGTCCGCGCTCCCGCCGGAGCGGTGGCCCTGCTTGATCGCCTGAAGACGTGTGCCTAATGCACCCGCAGCAAGGAGCCGTTCGCAATGATCCACGACGACCTGATGTTCAAGGCGGGCCTGATGAAAGGAGAGCGGATCCTGGTCACCGGAGGCGGATCGGGCCTGGGTAGAGTCATGGCGGAAGCCTGCCTCATGCTCGGCGCGGAAGTCTACATTTGCGGGCGGCGCGGAGGTGTGCTCGAGGAGGCGGCGAACGCGTTGACCAACGCCCATGGCGGCAAGGTGGTTGGGATAGCCTGCGACATCCGGGTTCCCGAAGCCATTCACGACATGCTCGACCACATCTGGGCCGACGGCGGGGCGCTAACCGGACTGATCAACAACGCCGCCGGCAACTTCATCAGCCGCACCGAGGATCTCTCGCCGCGCGCTTTCGATGCGATCGCCAACATCGTCTTCCGTGGCTCCTTCTTCGTTACGCTTGACTGCGGCAAGCGATGGATCGCCGAGGGCAAGCGGGCCTCGGTGGTTTCAATTCTCACGACCTGGATTTGGAGCGGTGGTCCGTTCACAGTTCCTTCCGCGATGTCCAAGGCCGGATTGAATGTCATGACGCAGTCGCTGGCGGTTGAATGGGGCCCCAAGGGCATCCGCTTCAACGCCATAGCGCCGGGCCCCTTCCCCACCGAAGGGGCCTGGGCGCGGCTTTCCCCCGGTCAGGACCCCGGCCAGACGCGTGACATGCGCTCGAACCCCATGGGTCGCACCGGCGAAATGCGTGAACTGGCAAACCTTGCCGTATATCTGCTCCATCCGCTCTCGGCCTACGTGAACGGTCAGACGATCGCCATCGACGGCGGCGCGTGGAACGCCGGCGGCGGCGGTTTCTCGGCGCTGCGTGATTGGGATGACGAGCGATGGGCGCAGGTTCGCGCTATGATCCGCGGCGCAAACGACGAGGACCGCGCTAAGAGGACGGTCTGAGGACGTCGGTGGGGTTAAAGGATTGTCAATCCGTCGCCCGCTTAGCCAGACCCATGCGCGACCTCTGCTTGCTCCTGGTTCTGGCCACGGGGAGCTTCGCTTGGTCGGCCGGCGCGCAAACAGGTCAGGACGCAACTGCTCTCCGTCCGCGCATCGTGGCGCGGCCGCAAGCCGTTCCCACCGTCGCCCCGGACTCCGCCGAGTCGAAAGCCACCCCGAAGTCCACTACCGTCCTTCGATCGATGACGCGGCCAGGTCAATTTGTTCGCGGTTCCACACCAAGCCAACAAGACGCCCGGGCCTGCCGCCAGACCTGCGCCCAGACCTACTATTTCTGCGCCGCCGGTCAGGCGGCGATCGAATGCCCGGGCTCGTGGAGCCGGTGCGCGGCGGGGTGCGAAGCGGCAGATCTGACTGGAGGAGTCGCGCCGCCGAGGCCCTGAGGCGTCGTTGTCTCGACGTCAAGCCGGTGGACTCGCGAGGGTGGGCGCCCGATCCTCGAATGCGGACGGTGCGCAGGCCGCCTCACAGGGCAATCAGATGACCGTCGCCGTCGATACCTCCAGCGGGAGGCGCGCGCAGACAAAACTCGCTAATCGCCTCGCCATCCTGGACGCCGCCCGCGAAGTGTTCGGGGAGATGGGGTTTGAGGCGGCCACAGTTCGCGACATCATCCGCCGGACGAATCTGTCCGTTGGCGCATTCTATAACTACTACCGTTCAAAAGATGAGGTTTTCGCCGCACTGGCCGACGATGGCGCGCGGCGCTTTCGGCCCATTCTCCGCGCCGTCGCGGCCGAAGCCAACGACTTCGAGTCCTATCTGCGTGCGGCGATCCGGTCCTACTTCGATTTCCTGAAGGTCGAGCAGGAAGTGTGGCGTCTCACCCGTCCCGGCGGAGAATCCGTCGGCCACGTCCGCAATACGCCCGAGATCATCGCGGTTTTCGACGAGGTCCGGTCGGTGTTTGCTGACGCTATGGAGCGGGGTCTCGCGCCCAAGGTCGATCTCGACTACCTGGCTGCGGGCTGCATCGCCGTCGCCCGCGAGATTGGTGACAGGATGATGGAACGTCGGCCCGTTGAGGTCGAGCCTGCGGTTGAATTCGTCGTTCGCCTCATCATTGGTGGAGTTGGAGCGTTGCCCAGGAGCGAGTTCTGACCCCAATCGCCAGCGTTCACTTGGTTAACGCGTTCAGAGGCTTTACGGGCGCTGTCCCTTCGGCGAACTGGACTTGCCGCAAGGTCGTCCGAACGGTCCGCGCGCGCCTGAAGAAGATGAGGGCTTAAGGGGATGCGCGCCCTGGTGGTCGAGCGTCTTGCCCCTGACTACGCGGGCTGTGAACTTATAGACGTGAGGGTCCCCGCGCCGGCGCCCGGCGAAGTGTTGATCGAGGTTCGCGCCGCCTCGGTGAACTTTCCGGACCTCCTCATGACCAGGGGCGCATATCAGCATAAACCGCCGCTCCCGTTTACTCCCGGAATGGAGGTCTCTGGACGCATCGTGGCCCTCGGCGCAGGCGTCGATCAGATCGGTGTGGGTGACGACGTCGTCGGAGGGACGCGAACAGGCGGCTTCGCCGAGTTCGCCATCGCGTCGGCTGCCCAGGTGAGGCTCAAGCCTCGAAGGCTCTCGTTCGCGGAGGCTTCGGCCTGCGGCGCGGCCTATCTGACTGCCTATGTCGCCATGGTCCGCCGCGCCAAGGCCGAGCCAGGCGAATGGGTGCTCGTCCAGGGCGCTGCCGGCGGGGCCGGCCTCGCCTGCGTCGATCTTGCGATGGTTCTAGGTTGCAGAGTCATCGCCGCATCCGCATCGGAGAACAAGTTGCGCGTCGTCGCGCGGGAATACGCCCCGCAGGCCACGGTCAATGTCACCGGCGGCTTTCGAGACAAGATCATGGCGATTACAGACGGCGCCGGCGCCAACGTGATCTTCGATCCTGTCGGGGGCGACATCTTCGACGAGAGCGTCCGTTGCATCGCCTTCGACGGCCGCCTGCTGGTGGTCGGATTCACCTCCGGGCGTATCCCGTCGATCCCGGTCAATATGCCGCTGATCAAGGGTTTTTCAGTGGTCGGCGTTCGGGCGGGCGAGTATGGCCGCCGTTTCCCGGAGAAGGGGCGGCAAAATATCGAAGCTGTGTGGACGCTGGCGAACGACGGCGCGATCCAGCCGCGCGTCCACGCTCAGTTCCCGCTGGCGAATTGGCGCGAGGCGTTTGACCTCCTGGCAAACAGGGAGGTCATCGGCAAGGCCGTGATCCGCCCGGATATCTAACCGCCACCCTGCGTACGAGTGGCATTGATTTGACAACACGTGCCTTGTTCGACTATTCCCGCCCGCTCAATTTCAGGAGTCTTTTGCCTTGAAGCGGACCTTTCAGCCGTCGCGCTTGGTCCGCAAGCGCCGTCATGGCTTCCGCTCGCGGATGGCCACCCATAACGGGCGAAAGATCGTCGCCCGGCGCCGCAACAGGGGACGCAAGCGCCTCACGGCTTAGACCCGGTCCGAAGGTCTCGGTCGCTCATCGAAAAGCGGTCCGCGCCATGCAGCGATTGAAGAAGCGGGCGGATTTCCTCGCCGCCGCCAAGGGTTTGGCCCGCCCACGGGGCGCCGTCGTCATCCAGGCGCGGGATCGTCAGGACGGCGCCATCGACATCCGCTTGGGTTTCACCGCCACACGCCGAATCGGAGGCGCGGTGAAGCGCAATCACGCCAAGCGGCGCTTGCGCGAAGCGGCCCGGCTTTTCACGCCGCTGCATGGATGTCCTGGCTGCGATTACGTCTTGGTCGCCAGAACTGGAACGGGGTTGAGGCCCTGGCGGCGTTTGCTTGACGATGTCGAAGGGGCGCTGATAAGCCTCGCCGCCGACTTGGCCGCTGGTCGGGACGCCTCCCTCATCAAGAGCCCCACGCTAGGCCAGACCCTTAGGTCATGAACAACGACAGCCGAAACTGGATTGCCTTCGTCCTCGTGACCATGGCGCTCTTCCTGGCCTACCAATATTTCGTCATCGCCCCGGCCGCCAAGGAGCAACTAGCCAGGAGGAAGGAGCTGAGTTCCGCACCAGCGGTCGCGCTCGCCCCGACCCAACCCCGTCTCTCGCGGTCGCAGGCGCTTGCCCTCAGCCCCAGGGTGATCCTCGACACCCCCGCGCTCGCCGGTTCCATCGCCCTCAAGGGCGCGAGAATCGATGATCTCTTTCTCAAGAACTATCATGTCGACGTGTCGAAGAATTCCGGCCTGGTCGAACTCTTTCGGCCGGAAGGCATGGCCGATGCGTATTTCGCGGAGGTTGGTTGGGTTGGCGCCAATCTGACCGGCCTCCCGACGCCCGACACTCTCTGGACATTGACCTCAGGCGAAACGCTGTCGCCGGGTCATCCGGTGGTCCTGACCGACGCCAACCCAAGCGGACTCACTTTCACCCGCAAGATCTCAATCGACGATCACTACATGTTCACGATCACCGACCAGGTCGCGAACGGCTCGGGCGCTCCGGTGACCCTCGCCCCCTATGTCTCGGTGCAACGGCAGGGTCTGCCGCCCGACCCTAACCGCAGTAGCATCGTTCACGAGGGTGGGATCGGAGTTCTGGGTCTCGACAAGCCCGATTTACGCCTAACCTCCTACAAGGACTGGAAGAAGAAGGGCGAAGTCGATTTTCAGTCCCGCGGCGGCTGGATGGGCATAACCGACAAGTACTGGATGGCCGCCTTCGCGGCCCTTCCGTCCGAGACGTTCGATGCGAAATTTCGAGTTACGACCGATCCGTCCTCCGCCATCGACATCTACGAGGCCAACTATGCCAGCCAGGCGAAGGTGATCGCACCGGGACAGACGATCAGCAGCGTCAATCGTCTCTTCGCTGGGGCCAAGACCGTCCCGGTTCTCAATACCTATGAACGACAGCTAGGCGTGCCCCGGTTCGACGACGCCGTCGACTGGGGTCACCTGTGGTTCCTGACCAAGCCTATCTTCTGGATCCTGGAGCAATTTTACAAACGCGTGGGCAACTTCGGCGTCGCCATCTTGATGCTCACCGTCGTGATCCGTCTGATCACCTTCCCGCTGGCCAACAAGGGGTTCGAGATGGGGGTGAAGATGAAGAAGCTCCAGCCTCAACTCCAGGAACTCCAGAAGCGGTTGAAGGACGACCCGGCGGCGCAGCAGAAGGAGATGATGGCTCTTTACGCCCGGGAGAAGGTCAATCCGGTTACCGGTTGCCTACCGATTTTCTTGCAGATTCCGATTTTCTACTCTCTCACGAAACTCTTCACCGTCACCATCGAGATGCGGCAAGCGCCCTTCTTTGGCTGGATCCACGACCTTTCGGCAAGAGACCCGACCACCATCTGGAACCTATTCGGACTCATACCCTGGGACCCTTCCGCCGCGCCTTTGATCGGCGGCATTCTGGGCGGCATTCTTCACGTCGGGGTCTGGCCGCTGGCGTACGGTGGGGCCATGTGGCTCAGCCAGTCCATGACGCCCCAGACCGGCATCGACCCGACCCAACAGATGTTGTTCAAGTTAATGCCTATCCTTTTCACTTTCATTCTGGCTCAATATTCGGTTGGCCTGCTGATATACTGGACTTGGAGCAGTCTTATCACTATATTACAGCAATATGTGATGATGCGCCGATTCAAGGTCGACAACCCTATCGACGATTTTTTGGCTCGATTCTCTGCGCGTCCCGAGGCGCCCTAACTTGACCGATGGGTGGCTTGGGGCGGCGAGCTCCTCCTTTGGTCCGGAAGAGCTGGAGGCGGCGCGGGTGCTCTTCGCCAGACCCGCGGAGTTCCTGATGGGTGCGGCGGCGATCGAAACCCTGCCAGCGGCGGATCTCCCCGAGGTCGCCTTCTCCGGCCGCTCCAATGTCGGCAAATCCTCACTGATCAACGCGCTTCTGGCGCACAAGGCGCTGGCCCGCGCGTCCACAGAGCCAGGCCGTACGCGCGAGGTGAATTTCTTCGTTCTCGACGGCAGGGCGCGGCTTGTGGATTTGCCGGGTTATGGCTTTGCCAAGGCGCCAAGGCTGGTGGCGCGGCGATTTCAGAACCTGGCCCGCGCCTATCTTCGAGGACGGCCGAACCTCAAGCGGGTCTATCTCCTGATCGATGCCCGACAGGGCCTCAAGGCTGCGGACGAGAGCGCACTGGACGCCTTCGACCAGGCGGCCGTTTCCTATCAAGTCATCCTCACCAAAACGGACAAGGTGACGCCCGCGGCTCTATCCACGACAATGAAGCTGACCGCGGGCGCAATTTCGCGTCGCCCCGCGGCCTTTCCGCGCATCGCCGCGATCTCTGCGCGCTCTGGGGCCGGGCTCCCCGAACTCCGCGCCGAGATCGCCGCCACCCTGACGCCGTGACAAGCTCTCGCGCCTTCGCTATTGCGCGGCCCCGCTCCCAGATCGCTGCTGGTGCGCGATCCATTCGGGTTCGAGGATGACGTGATCGATTCCACCGGCGAGCCTGGTTGGGAGACGGCGAGGACTCTCGCCGAAGCTTTGCCATTCATCCAGATTTACGATCGTCAGACGGTCGTTATCAAATATGGCGGCCACGCCATGGGAGAGGAGCATCTTGCGCGGCTCTTCGCCGCCGATGCCGTACTATTGAAGCTGCTTGGTCTCCATCCGGTCGTGGTTCATGGCGGCGGCCCACAGATTTCCGCCAACCTGGAGAAAGCGGGGGTTAAATCCACTTTCGTCGATGGTCTGAGAATCACGGACGAGGCGACGATGGAGGTCGCCGAAATGGTCCTCTCGGGGGCCATCAACAAGGAGATCGCCAGCTGGATAACCCAGGCCGGCGCCACTGCGGACGTGCGCGGCGTAGGCCTCTCCGGCAAGGACGCTCGGCTGATAACCGCTGTGAAGGCCGCGAGGAAGAGGCGCGAGTCGGGACAGGCGTCGGAGGAAGCCGTGGACCTGGGATTCGTCGGCGAACCCTCCGCTGTCGACCCTAAGTTGATCCATGAGCTGATTCATTCCGAAGACGACTACATTCCAATCATCGCGCCGATCGGAGTTTCGCAGGAGGGGAAGACCTACAACATCAACGCCGATACGGTCGCTGGAGCCGTGGCCGGGGCGCTAAATGCCAAGAGGCTGCTACTACTTACTGATGTCGCCGGCGTCCTGGATGCCGATGGAGTCCTCCTGAGACAGCTGCGGGTGGGCGAGGCTCGCGAGGCGATCGAGAGTGGCGTCGCCACCGGAGGAATGATCCCCAAGCTCGAGACCGCAATCGCCGCGGTGGAAGCCGGAGTGGAAGCGGTGGTCATCCTGGATGGTAGGCGACCTCACGCCATGCTGGTGGAACTCTTCACCGAATATGGCGCTGGCACGCTGGTGCGGGCGTGAGCGGCGACAAGGATCAGACTTGATGAGCGAGCTTCGCGAGGCGGATATTGAGACCGAGATCGGTTCGGCCTGGGAGCGGCGCGACGCGATATCACCAACCACTCGTGGGCCGGTGCGCACGGCTGTGGAGGAGGCTATTCGGCTTCTGGACGCCGGGACAGCGCGCGTCGCTCAGAAGGAAGGCGGAGTCTGGGTCGTCCGCCAATGGCTGAAGCAGGCGATCCTGTTGTGGTTCCGTTTGAACGCCAGCACGGTGATGCGGGCCGGCGCCTTGGGCGGCGAGTTCGGACCTTGGTGGGACAAGGCTCCCGGCAAGTTCGAAGGGTGGGATGCGCGTGAGTTCGAGGCGGCGGGGTTCCGCGCCGTACCGGGGGCAATCGTTCGGCGGGGTGCATTCATTGGCCGTAACGTCGTGTTGATGCCATCGTTCGTCAACATCGGCGCGCACGTCGGAGAAGGGACGATGGTCGACACCTGGGCGACGGTTGGCTCCTGCGCTCAGGTGGGAGCCGGCGTTCACATTTCCGGCGGCGCCGGAATCGGTGGGGTCTTGGAGCCTCTTCAGGCGAGACCGACGATCATCGAGGACGGCTGTTTCATCGGCGCGCGCTCGGAAGTCGCCGAGGGAGTCATCGTGGGAGAAGGCGCGGTGCTCTCGATGGGGGTTTTCATCACGGCCTCGACTAGAGTTGTCGAGCGCGACACGGGAGCGATCCATGTTGGCGTCGTGCCGCCCTATTCCGTAGTGGTCCCCGGTTCGCTTCCACACCCCCATGGCCGTGGGCCTAATCTTTCCTGCGCGGTCATCGTCAAAACCGTCGACGCTCAGACGAGGTCGAAGACTAGTGTCAACGAGCTGCTGCGCGGCTAGCGATCAGGTCTCGAGGAATTCGGCCTCGCCGTAGTCCACGGCCAAAAGGGTGAGCCCTGCGGCTGGCGCGACAGGGGCGCAAGCTGACCGATCCCGCGCTTCGAGCGCGGCGGCTAGGTCCTCCGCCGACCACCGGCCCAGGCCCACCTGGGCAAGTGCGCCGACCATCGACCGCACTTGCCGGTGGAGAAAGGAACGGGCCGTGAATGACAAGCGCACCTCATCGCCCGCGCGCCAGACCAAGGCCTCGTCCAGCGTCTTTACCGGCGAGCGGGCCTGGCAAGCGGTGTCCCGGAAAGTCGTGAAGTCGCGCCGACCCTGCAGAATCTGGGCTGCCGCGGTCATTTCGCCGTCATCCAGAGTTCTCGAGATGTGCCAGACTTGGCCCCTTAGGGTCGTGGGCGGCGCGCGGCGATTCAATATTCGGTAGAGATAGCGCCGTCGACGCGCCGAAAGCCTCGCGTCGAACCCCTCCCCAGCCAGGGCAGCTTCGAGGACGACTATCGGGGCTGGCGCAAGGTGTGCGTTCAGGGCACTCATCATCACCTCAGGGTGCCAATCGCGCTCGAGGTCCAGGTGGACGACCTGGCCGGCGGCATGAACCCCGGCGTCGGTCCGACCGGCGGCGCGGACACGGACACGCTCGCCGCAGAAAGCCGCGATGGCTGCCTCCAACGTGTCCTGGATCGTCGGCCCGTTGGCCTGTGCCTGGAAGCCGACGTAGGGACCGCCATCGTATTCTAAGGTAAGGCGGTAGCGAGGCATCAGCCGAGCCTGTCCGCGGGGCCGAGGGGGAAGCCGCGGAGGAACTCGGCTGCGTCCCGCGCCGCCCGTCCTTCGCGTTGAGCGCGAAGTATGCGCACCGCGCCACTGCCACAGGCGACGAGGAAGGCGTCATCGAGTATTTCGCCCGGCTCGCCCACTCCGGTCTCCCAACGGGAGAGAAGCGCCTTGATCCGAAACGGGGCGTTTCGGATGGACGCCGTGAACCAGCCGCCGGGGAGGGGCGAAAGGCCGCGGATCAGCCGATCGACTCGCTCGGCCGAATCTGCCCACCGGAGTCGGGGCTCGGATGGGCGGATTTTTTTCGCGTAGGTGGCTTCGCCACTTGACTGGGATCTCTCCGCGACAGACCCGCGGCGCAGGCGATCGAGTGTCTCGACGATCAACGGCGCACCAGCGGCGGCGAGCCGTTCGTGCAGGCTGCCGGACGTCTCGAGGGGGTCGAGGGAGACGGCGGTGGAAGCGAGGATGGGCCCCTCGTCGAGGCCCTCGGTCATCCTCATGACACAGACACCACTCATGGTGTCGCCGGCGATGATCGCCCGCTGGATAGGCGCCGCACCACGCCACCTGGGAAGCAGCGAAGCGTGAAGATTGAACGATCCGAGGCGCGGCGCTTCGAGGATCGCAGGAGGCAGGATTTGGCCGTAGGCGACGACGACGGCGGCGTCGAGATCAAGCGCCTGGAAGTCCGCGATCGCATGGTCGGCGCGGAAGGTAAGGGGAGTGCGGACGGGGACGGCCAGCGACGAGGCGTAGGCGTGCACTGGCGATAGAGCCAGCGCCCGACCGCGCCCACGCGGCGCCGGCGGCTGGGAATAGACGGCCACTATTTCATGGCCGGCCTCGATGAGGGCGGAGAGGGCGGGCAGCGAGAATGCCGGTGTTCCCATGAAGGCGAGACGCATGATGCGTCTGCTTTACCGACGCCTGCTGCGGCCTGAAAGGCCGCCGCTTCCGTTAAGCCGCTTCGCGCGCGGCCTTCCGGACCTTGCTGACCGCTCGGGCGCGCTTCAGTCGCGATAGGTGATCGATGAAGAGGACGCCGTTCAGATGGTCGATCTCATGCTGAATACACACTGCGTAGAGGCCCTCGGCTTCCTCTTCGATGCGCGCGCCATTGTAATCGAGATAGCGGACCCTGACCCGCGCCGGCCGTTCTATCTCATCGTAGATCTCCGGGACCGACAGACAGCCTTCCTCGTAAGGAGCAGTGTCCTCCGAGGCCCATAGAATCTCAGGGTTCACGAAGTAGCGCGGCGCTGGCGACGCGTCCTCTCCGCGCGCCAAGTCCATGACGATCACCCGTTTGCGCACGCCGACCTGGATTGCCGCAAGCCCGATGCCAGGCGCGGCGTACATGGTCTCGAGCATGTCATCCATCAGCGCCCGAAGTTGGTCGTCGACGGCCTCGACAGGTTGCGAGACGAGCTTGAGTTCCGCAAGATCGGTGTCGACGGTGAGAATTCGGCGGCGGCTCATGCCGGGCAGGTAGGGTTCTCGTTTTCGAGCGTCAAGGTCGCGCCCTCAGACCCCTCCAGCTTGACCAGCGGCCGTATGGAAACCTCCACTCCCACCATCTCCTTTATGTCGACCGCCTGGTTGTCGACCTTGAGTTCCTCGAATCGGCGCGCCTGGGTCAGAACCTGGGTTTCGAGCGAACCCACGAAGGCGTTGTATCTGGCGACCGCGGCGCCGAGGGCGCCGCCGAGAGCCGTGACATGGCCACCCATGACTGAGAGCCGCTTGTAGAGATCCCGCCCCAGGAGCGCGATCTGCTTCGCGTTCAGATGCTGCTCCTGCACCCGCCAGCCGTAGGCCACGGCCTTGCAGAGCGCGAAGAGACTCGAGGGGGTCACCACGACCACCCGCCGCTCCATCGCCTCGGTGTAGAGGTTGGGCAGCCGCTCGACAGCCGCCGCAAGGAAGGCGTCGCCCGGAACGAACATCACCACGAAGTCGGGCGACAGCTCGAACTGATCCCAATAGGCCTTGGCGGCGAGGCTGTGCATGTGAGCGCGAATGCTTTGGGCATGCCGCTGATAGCCAGCTTCGCGCGCCGCCTCGTCGATGCACTCCTGTGCGTCTAGAAAGGCGTTGAGCGAACACTTGGCGTCGATCACGAACACTGCTTCGCCCGGCATGCGCACGACAACGTCCGGCCGCAGCGGGCCGGCGTCGATCGACGCCACGTGGACCTGCTCCTCGAAGTCGACCTTGGCCTTCAGGCCGGCCATCTCCAGCACGTTACGTAGCATCTGCTCGCCCCATCGGCCCTGAACGCCGGCTCCCCGCCGCAAGGCGGCGGAGAGCTTGCGCGCTTCTTCCTGCGTGGCCGCCGAGGCAAGCAGCAACTGGTCGATCTGGACCTTCAGGCCGCCGGTCTCCTCGGCGCGGGCCTTTTCCGCTGCAGTGACCTGAGCTTCGAACTTGGCAAGCGTGTCGGCGACAGGCTTCAGCTGCGCCTCAAGCTTGGTCTGGGCTAAGAGATCCTGGGCGCGGAATGTCTCGGTCGCCCGCCTGACCAAAACATCGGCGACAGCATCGGCCGACGCGGCCGCCTGGGCCTTGAGGAACGCGACGCCGGCCAGGGACTGCTGTTCGAGCAGGTTCGCCCTGACATCGGCCTTCCCCGCGCGCGCGCGCTCGGCCATCGCCCAGATCGCGCAGGCGGCGGCAAGGATGGCGCATGCGATCGCGGCGATCGGAGCGACTTCGTTCATGCTCCGTTCGTTATCAGGAGTCGCCGAGCCTCGCCATTACGCCGGCCGCCGCGCGCGCATGGCCTGGGCGATGGTGCCATCGTCCAGCCAGTCCAAATCCCCACCCACGGGTAGGCCGCGTGCAAGCATGGTTACCGCGACACCGGCGCGGGCCAATCGCTCGGCGAGATAGTGGGCGGTGGTCTGTCCATCGACGGTGGCGGGTAGGGCGAGGACGACCTCGGCCACCTCGTCGGCGGCCGCACGGCCGACGAGCGAGCTGATCCGAAGACTTTCCGGCCGCACTCCGTCGAGCGCGGAGAGCAGGCCACCGAGTACGTGGTAGCGACCTCGAAAGGCGCCGGCCCGCTCCATGGCCCAGAGCGCGCCAACATCCTCGGCGACGCATATGATGGCTGGGTCGCGCGAGGCGTCGGCACAGATCGAGCAGGGATCGGTGGTGTCGAGAGCGCCGCAGATCTCACAGTTCTTGACTCTTTCGGACGCCTCGGCGAGGGCCCGGGCCAGGGGATCGAGGAGTTGCTCCCTCCTCTTCAGCAGGGCCAGCGTCGCGCGCCGCGCCGACCGGGGGCCAAGGCCGGGAAGCCTCGAGAGCAGCGAAATGAGGCGCTCGATCTCCGGCCCCGCGGCTGCGGCCATATTAGAAGCTCGGCATGCCGGGAAGGCCGGCCAGCGGTCCGGCGACCTCTCGCATCATCTCGGCCTGTTTGACTTCGAGCTTGCGTTTGGCGTCCGCGTGCGCCGCGACCAGGAGGTCGGCGACGATCTCGCCTTCGCCGGAGCGAAGCAGGCTGTCGTCGAGGACGACCCGGGCCAGGGCGCCGGCTCCCGTGAGGGTGATTCGCACCATGTCGCCGCCGGCCTGACCGTCTACTTCGGTTGCCACTAGACGCGTCTGCGCCGCCTGCAGCTTTTCCTGCATCGCCTGCGCCTGCTTCATCAGCGAGCCTAAGTCCTTCATCGTCCTAGTCCTCCAATTCGGGAGCGTCGTCGCTCGGCGTCGTCGCCGGGATCTCTACCTGACGAACATCGATGATCTCGGCGCCCGGAAAGGCGTCCATCACCGCCTGGACAAACGGTTCGGACATCGCCTCGTCGCGAGCCTCGTCCTGGGCCCTTTTCTGGCGCTCGAGGAGGGTCTCGGCGCCCCCGCCTCCCTCGGCGGCCACGAGCCACGGCTGTCCGGTCCAGGCCTTGAGCTGGCTGGCAAGGCGATGAGCGAGATTGCCGGGCGCGCCCACGGCCGGCTCGAACCCAATGGCGCCGGGACGGAAGCTGATCGGTCGGACGTACTTCTCGACATCAAGGCGAAGGCCGACATCGCGGCGCTCGGCGATCAGGCGCACCACATCCTCGAAGGACTGCGGGTTGGCGACGGACGGCGCCGGTCTGGCCGGTTCGGGCGCCGACCGGGCGAGCGCCCCAGAGGGGCCGCCGCCTCTGATCGGGCGCGGCGAGGGAGGGCCGGCTTCCTCCCCGGAACGCAGCGCCTTCAGCGCCTCCTCCGGACCGGGAAGGTCGGAGGCATAGGCGAGGCGAATCAGGACCATCTCCACAGCCGCCGCCGGATCGGGGGCTTCGCCCACCTCGACTTGGGCCTTGAGCAGCATTTGCCAAAGTCGGGCGAGACTGCCGGCCGAAACGACATCGCCAAGAGCGGCCAGGCGCGCGGCCTGGTCCTGCGGAAGACGCAGGGCGTCGGGACCAATGGCCTTGGCGACAGACGCTCCGTGGCAGTGCTGGAGCAGGTCGAGGACGATGCTCACCGGATCGGCGCCAAAGCCGTAGAGAGCGCGGAACGCCTCGATCGCGCCTCCGGCCTCCCCCCGCACTACCTTTTCGAAGAGCTCGATCGTCTGGGCCCGGTCGGCAAGACCGAGCATGTCGCGGACCTCCTCGCCGGTGACGCTCTGGCCGGCGCTGGATTGGACGATGGCCTGGTCGAGCAGCGACTGGGCGTCCCGCACCGAGCCCTCGGCGGCCCTGGCGATGAGGGCGAGGGCCTCCGTCTCGATCCTAGCCCCTTCGGCCTTGGCGATGGACGCCAGATTCGCGCTGATCACGTCCGGCTCGACGCGGCGCAAGTCGAACCTCTGACAGCGCGAGAGTATGGTCACCGGGACCTTACGGATCTCCGTGGTGGCAAAGATGAATTTGGCGTGCGGCGGCGGCTCCTCGAGCGTTTTGAGCAGCGCGTTGAACGAGTGCGTCGAAAGCATGTGCACTTCGTCGATGATGTAGACCTTATAGCGGGCCTCGGCGGGCGCATAACGCACTCCATCGAGCAGCTCGCGCATGTCGTCGATCTTGGTGCGACTGGCGGCGTCGACCTCGAGGACATCCAGATGCCGGCCCTCGATAATGGCGCGGCAATGCCGCCCCTCGGTCGCTAGATGGGCGAGGCTGGGTTCGCGAACCTCATCGGTCTCGTAGTTGAGCGCTCGGGCGAGCAGGCGGGCAGTGGTCGTCTTGCCGACCCCCCGAACGCCGGTCAACATGAACGCGTGGGCGATGCGGCCGCTTGCGAAGGCGTTGGTCAGGGTCCGGACCATCGCCTCCTGACCGATCAGATCCTCGAAGGTGTGGGGTCGGTACTTGCGAGCAAGGACCGTGTACGCGCGCCCCACGGCGAAAGACCCCTGCCCCGGCATTTCCGCCGGACCGATCAGAGAGGCGGTGTCTTCGTGTCGCTGATTTGTGTCGAGCGTGAGATCCTGATCGGCCATGCTGCCAGGGCTTATGAGAAGGAGTAGGGTGGAGACCGGCAGACGACCCGGAGCAGAACTCGTTACGGCTGCTTCCTTCCGGACCTGACCGGGTTGGCGAGGCCTCCGCCCATCGCCGATCTCCTTTCCCTATATCGCTTGGCGGCATGGCCGGCGCAAGCGGGCTGGTCGGCCGTCACGGGCGCGACGACCCGGCGATCCTCACCTTTGCCGCGGTGCGTCGTCCGGCGGGGTCGACGACTGTGATGTGGTAAAAGCCTGGCGTCGGCGGTCGCCAGACCGGCCTCCCGCTCGCCGGATCGAGCGGGACGTGGACGCCATCGACGTACCAATCCAGCGTCCCACCGGCGGCGGCGAGGGTCAATCCGCGGGAGCCGGGCCGGAATCCCGGGGCCATGACGATCGCCCCGTCAGGGGGAAAAATCAGCCGCGGACCCTCGCCCCGCCGCTCCAGCCGCGCCAGGGCGCGCGGGGCATTGCGCGGCGCGATCGGCCTGGGGGCGGCGCGAGCCGGTCCAACTGAATCGGCGACATCGAAAAGCATCGGCAGGGCTACATCACGGCCGGTAAGCCCGCCACGCGCACCGCCGTCAGCGCGGCCGCACCACACGACGATCGCATAGCCTCCCCCGACACCGGCGGCGACAGCATCGCGAAAACCGTAGGAAGTACCAGTCTTGAACGCCATGGCCGGGCCGCCCAAGGTCAGGGCTGACGGCGCGCGGCCCCGAGGCGAAGGACCTTCGCGCAGGATATCGAGGACTTGGCGCGCGGCTTCGGCGCGCATCATCCGGCGGCCCTCCGAGGCCTTGGCGCGCTCGGCGTCTGCCTGCGTCCACGCCAGCGGCTTGACGACGCCATCGTCCCCGAGAGCCGCGTAGAGCACGGCCAGATCCCGCAAGGTGATCCCTTCCCCGCCCAGGGCCAGAGCCAGGCCGGCGTCCTTGAACGCCGCCTTCGGGCGCGCAAGGCGAACCCCGGCGCCCTGGATCCTCGCCTCGAACGCCGGGGCGCCAATCCGGTCCAGCAGGGTGACGGCAGGCACGTTGAGCGAATAGATCAGGGCCTCTCGCGCAGTGACGCGGCCGTGGAAAACGCGGTCGAAGTCCTCGGGCTGATAGTCGGCGAATCGGCGCGGGGCGTCGTCGAGCTGCGTGTCGGGGGCGGCGAGGCCTTCGTCGAAGGCAAAGCCGTAGATCAGCGGCTTCAGCGCCGATCCTGGAGAGCGCAGGGCGCGCGTCATGTCGATCCACCCTCCGGTGCGATCGAGACCTGCCGATCCGACCGCCGCCCGCACAGCGCGCGAGCTGATCTCCACCACCAGAATGGAAACGGCGGCCTGCGCCCCCTGTTCACGACCAGTCTGGGCGGCGAGGAGTTCTATGCGCCTCTGGAGCGGCGCGTCGATCGTGGTGACGACCGAGGCTTCGCCACTCGGTGCGGCCCTGGCTAGTTCACCGGCGGCGTGCCAGGCCAGAGTCGGAAATGCGCTTCGGCCCGGCAGTGGTTCGGCGTTCGCCTCCATCGCCGCGGCGGCGTCAATCAGGTGGGCGCGCACCATCTTGGCGAGGACTGCAGCGCGCGCGGCCCTGGCGACAGACGGCCGGCGATCGGGCCGTCGCGCCTCCGGCGACTGTGGCAAGGCGATCAGAAGAGCCTGTTCGCCGTCGGTGAGACTGGAGGGCTCGTGGCCGAAGTAGGCGAGACTGGCGGCTCGCACGCCCTCCAGATTGCCCCCATATGGAGCCAGGGTGAGATAGGCCGCCAGAATCTGGCGCTTGGGGAGGCGCTCCTCGAGTTGAAGAGCGCGAATCATCTCGACGATCTTCGCCGCCAGCGTCCGGCGATGCGGCGTAAGCAATCGGGCGGTCTGCATCGTGAGCGTCGAAGCCCCCGAGGTGACTCTTCCGTGGAACGCCGCCGATATTGCGGCTCGGGCCACAGCCACGGGATCGACGCCTTGGTGCCAAGCGAACCGCCTGTCCTCGATGGCGACGAGACGAGCCAGAAATACCGGGTCGGTCCGGTCCAGATCCGCCCGAATGCGCCAGCGGCCGTTTTCCACCGGCAACGCGCGCAGCCACGTTCCACGCCGGTCCAGCGCCACCGGCGAGGAGCGCGCCGCGCGCCCGAAATCGGGCGGGAACGCCTGGTCGAGAACACAGAGCACGAGTCCCAGGATAAGCAGGGCCGCGAGGACTAGGATGTGCCGGCCGGGCGCCGCCGGCCGGGCGCCGTGGATGGAAGCCGTTTCGGAGATGCAGGCCATCTCAACCGGCCGGTAACACCTCGAGTCGGCTGGCGGCGGTCCGGCCCGAGATGCTCTTGTGGTACATGTCGACCGCCTCGGCCCCTGGCAGGAAGAATGTTCCAGGCGTCACCGCCCTGGCTATGTAGGCGAAGGCGAAGGCCTTGCCGCCGCCGAGCGAAAGAGCCGCCACGTACCGATCATCGCGGCTCTCCTGGGCATCGGCATCGGTCAGCTCGCCCAGAAACTTGAACGGCCCTTTCTTGGCGTCCTCGGGACTAAGCGTGGTCTCGATCTCGAATCCGGCCGGCAGGGCGTCGTTCACCGCCATTGCCATCGTCCGCCCCAGCGTAGATTTTCCCGAGACACGGATAATCACCCTGTCGCCCTGTTTGACGCCGGCGAGATTCACCGCGCTTCCGGACATGCTGTAGAAGTTCTTGGCGACGTCCAGGCCGCTGGACTCGATGGCGGGCGAAACAAGCGGCGTGCCACGAACGGTCACGGTCCGCCATACAGGCCCCGAGCCGCGATTGACGAACCGGGCGACCGCGAGCCGCCCCACCGCCCAGCGGGGCGCGCCGCCGATGGCCGCCAGGGGCGTGGCGCCGGCCGCATCGATGCGCAGCGCGCCAGCGTCCTTCAGCATGTAGTGGGCGGCCTGAAGCAGGCGCGCCTCCTCCTGAGTGTTGAGTCGGTCCGGATCCTTGACGGCCCCGGCGAGCCGTCCCTGGAGCCCGCGGGCGATCTGCGGCTCGCCCGCCTCGTAGGCCAGGGCAATGACCCCGGCGAGGTCGCGCAGGGGGGTCTGGTAGCTGTCCTGTTGGTCGCTATAGCCCAACTCGTCGACGGCGCGCCGCAGCGCCGAACGGCCGCGCGCCCGGTCGCCCATGAAGGCCAACGCCGCGCCGATCTGGGCCACCGCCAGCGGCGAGGCCTCTTCCTTCATCTGCACATCGTGCCACCAGCGCAGGCGCGGCAGGTCGCCTCGTCCGGCCTTGGCGAGGACATAGAGGGCATAGGCCGAGGCGCGCTGCCGCATTCGCTGGGTCAGGGCCTTGGACTCGTCTTTTCCCCCCGCCCACCAGTCCGGATAGTCCAACCGGTAGGCCACAGACGGCGAGCTGTCGGCGCGGCTCACCTGACGCATCGCGCCCAGGGCTTTGTCGACCACCTCCGGCGGAATGGGAGCGCCTTCAGCCTGAGCTTCTATGAGGAAATCTGTGGCGTAGGCGCCCAGCCACGGGTCTGCCTCCCCATCACCGACGCGCCATAGGCCGAACGCCCCGTCAAGGCTTTGGCGATCGATGAGCTTGCCAACCGCGTCGGCCATGCCACGCCGGACCCTGGGGTCGGTGGAGACGTCACTGGCGTAGAGCAGCGGATAGGCTACTGAAACGAGCTGCTCGGTGCAGCCGTAGGGGTAACGCGACAGCGCCAAGGCGATCGTCGCCGGGTCGAAGTCCCTGAAGGGAGAATAGCTGACCTGCATCTCCACGTCGCCGGCTGCCAGTCCGGCCAGGAGCGAGGGCGGCGGGACGTAGGTTTCCCCGGCCGCCTGCGCATCGGTGGTCGCGCGCGTCACCGGTCCCCAGCCGAGCCTGGTTTCGATATCATAGGTCTTGGCGGCGGCGAACGCCGGTCCGACCACCTGGAAGCCCACCTTGCCAAGGCCCGTACGGTTGGGGGCGAGGAATGGAATGTGCTGAGCGCTTCTCTCGCCAAGCAGAAGGTGGAAGACCTGCTTGAACGCCATGACGACCCCGCCCATTCCGAAGCCCCTGGCCGTGTAGTCGCCGGGCGCGCCTTCAAGGTTGTGCAACTCGAGCGTCGCCAGGGGTTTATCGCCGGGCGAAAGAAAGCGCGGCAGATCCAGATCGGCCACCACCGGCTCGCGGACCGTCATCGGCACGGAGGCGGCGCCGACAGCCTTGTCGGTCCAGGCGACGGCCATGATGCGGACCTCGCCGTTGAATTCGCCGGCCGGCAGCCTCACCGTCGCGCGCCCATCGGCGCCGGTCTTGACCACGCCCGACCAGAGGGCGACTGTCTTTGTCGGCGTAACGGTCAGACCCTCGCCGCCCAGTTCGTCGCCCCCGAAATCGACATTCGCCGGTGCGCCCAGGTTCGGATCGAGCAGGCGGCCGTAGTCATCTCGATAGTCGACTGTCAGGGCGCGCTTGCCGAAATACCACTTGAGCGGGTCCGGGCTCTCGAACTTGGTCAAGGCCAAGACACCCTGGTCAACCGCCGCAACCGTGACATAGGCGCTCTGCCCGAACCCCAGTCCCTTCACCGCCAGCGGCACGACGATTGGCGCCCGCGAGTCTACCTTTGCCGGCGCGCCGATCTGGACCAACAGTCGTCGCCCCCCAGGATCGAGCGGCACGTAGACGAGCCCCAGAGCGCGTCGAGGCAGCGGTGTCGCCACCGGGTCCCGCGGCTGGACGACGGTCACCAGAACATAGGCGCCGCCGCCCCACGCGGCTGAGGTCTTCAGCCGAACGACGCCGCCGCCCGCGCCAAGGGTCAGGGTTTTGAAGTCGATCAGATGGTCGGTCGCCACGGCGACCTGAGCCTCGCCGGCATAGGGAGCCTTGATGGCCACCTCGACCGTGTCGCCCTGGGCCCGTGATCGTTCACCAGCGCTCACGCGCACCTGGTCGGGCGCCTCGACATCCTCTGAGGAACCGCCCCAGCCGGAGGAAAAGCGCTTGACTGTCCTCGCCCCTCCCGGCGCCTCGATTTCCAGGCGATAGTCGCCCCACCCAAGGCGTCGCGTCAGCCTCGCCGGCACGGCGGCGCCTATGGCGAGGACCCCCCTGGCGGCAACTACATCGCGGCTGGAGCGCCGCCACTGCCATTTGCCGTCCTGTTGGAACCAGTCGTAGCTCCAATTTTCGCTGACCAGGACGTAGGTCGTCGTCGCCGCCGCGCGCCTTCCGCCCGCGTCCACGGCGATGACGTCGAGGCTTACGAGGGGCGAGCGATCACCGGTGGGCCGGCCCTCCTCGACCTTGACCCCGAGATAGACGGGTCGGTCGCGGATCTTCAGGTTCACGGCCTCGCGGACCGGGCGACCGCCGGGCTCGAACACCGAGGCGGTCACCGCCGCGTCGAGGGGATCGGAGCTGTCTCCGGCCGCGGCCGCCGCCAGGGCAAGGCTGGCGCGACCCGCGCCGTCAGTCACCGTCGAGCCAAGCTCGACGAATTTCTCGTCGAACGGTTTGACCTCGTCGCCCCATTGATAGTCAGCGAATTGCGGGAACGGGTTGGGATCGGTTCGCACCCGCGCTTCACCCTGGGTTTGCAGGCCGGCCGCCAGGGCGCCATACAGGAACCGAGCGGCGACATCGATTGAGCGCATCTCGCCACTCGTCACCGGGACCTCGGACCTGCCCTGGACGGTCACCGCCAGGCGCTGGGGAACGAAATCCTCGACTGAAAACGACAAGGCGCCTGCCGGGTCATCATATCCGTCCATGCGCAGCTCGGCCGTCCATTTGCCTCGCGGCGCGCTTCTGGGCAGATCGACATCGGCGAGCACCGCCCCCCCGGCCGCGTCGGCGAATAGATAGCGCTTGAACTCGACGCCCGAGGGCCGCTTGACCAGCAGATATCCCTTGTGGTCCTCGACGGTCTTGGCGTCGCGGTCGCGAACCAGAGCAGTCAGGTGGACACGCTCGCCGGGTCGGTAGATGCCTCGGTCGGCATAGACGTAGCCATCGACAGCGGTCTTGGCCGTGCGCCCGCCAGTGGCGTCTTCGGGCGCGGCGGATGTCGCCCTCCCTCCGGTCCCCAGCTTGGAGAGATCAACCGGCGAACGGTCGAGATCGAGCACGGCCAGGTCGCCCTGAGGCCCATAGGCCATCACCATCTTTGGCGCGGCCGCGCCTTCGCCGGCCAGCAGGGCGTGGGCGAAACTGACCTTTCCCGAACTATCGGACCGGACATTCGCTAGGGTTTCGCCGTCCTTCGCCACAAGGGCGATGCTGAGCCCGCTCAGGGTTCTGGCGGACTTCAGCGAGCGGACCACCACATCCAGACTATCCGCGCCGCTATAAGCGATAAGGGCCATATCTGTGAACATCACCCAGCGCCTTGCCTGGGCGGGATGCGAGTCATCGCCTGACTTGGCGGCTAGGTCGCGGCCACCTGAAGCGTCCCTTGCCTTGACCACATAGCCGCCGGGCGTCATTTCCTTGAGCACGGCGCCTAAGGGGAAGACGGTGGTCGTCTTGGCGCCTGGGTCGCCCTTCACCGCGATGAAGCCTTTCCAGACCACGCGTCCTTCGTCGTCGGGACTGTCGTCACCGTAGTCGTCGGCGTAGTCGCCCTCGCTCGTGGGGCTCGGCGCGCTGATCTCTTTGCGGACGAGGTTGCGATCGGGAACCCGCCACACTTCGATGGCAAGTTTGGTGACGTTGATGGTCTCGATCCCCACGCCGTCCGATTCGTCTCTGGGCAGGATGACGCCCTGGCCGGCGAAACCGACGTAAGGAGGCTTGTCGACGGCGCTGAAGTCGACATCGGCGTTACCCGCCAACGTGTCGCCGGCCTTGTCGGGCAGGCCCCGGAGCAGGGTGATGCGTCGATCGCCAAAGCCCGCGCCGCCGATGCAGAGTTGGGTATCCTTCACGCTCACCGCCGGGGGATGGCCGAGATCAGGTGAAACGAGGACGAAGTCCGAATAGGAGCGCGTCGGGTCCAGCGGTCTGGTGAGAACGACACAGGCAAGCGGCTGGGCGCCGGAGGTGTCGAGGCGGGTTTTCCAGACTGCGAAGCCCTCCGGCTCCGGGTTGCCACGCCTGAGCGCATCAGCCGCACGGGGCTGGCCGAAAAGCCCCCAGAGCTCGCCGTTTTGCGTCGCCTGCGCGCCCGACGCGGAGCTCGCGAAGGCGCCGTCGACGCCTTTGGCGAGAAGGAAGCCGCCTGCGAACGCGACCACCAGGGCCGCAATCGCCGCCACCGCCCAGGTCCGGTTCATCGGCTGCCCCCACCGGCGACTCGGCGCACGGCGAGAGCATGGAATCTCAACGTACGTTCCGGGTCAATCGGCGCCAGCGCGAGGTAGTGGGGCAGTCTGAATTATTCGCCGCTTAGAACGTAGCGAGCGCCGCGCCCGGCGAAGTAAATCACAGCGGCCATGGCGAACACCAATACGATGTCGCCGACGCCAACGTTCTGAGACCCCGTGCCGAAGCCCCACATGCATCCCAGGGTCCACAGCGCGGCCACTAGGATCGACACCCAATGCAAGATGCGCCCGAAGCGCGCAATAGCGCCGGGCATTGAATTTCGATGGACGGGCCAGAGAAGGTTCATTTCGCCCTCGCGGCGAAAGCTTACGCCTTCACGCGCTTCTTGTAAGGGCCGCGCTTCGCCGGGGCCGCTTCCGTGGCTTCTAGGACGGCGACCAGATCGGCCATCTCCCAAAGCCGATCCGTTGCGCCGGCCGCCATCGCGGGGGTAACGCGAAGCGTCTTATGGGTGCGGACGAAATTGTAATAGGCGAAGTGCAGCGCCACCGCGTTCGCGTGGTTTTCAACCTTCTTAGAGAAGGCGTTAGTGAGGCGGGTGAACGGGCGCGCGTGCATCCGCATCGTCAGGTTCTGGCGCTCGACGTAGGACGTGGAGACGTGGCGCGGATCGGGGTCACCCTCGACGCGGCGCTTCTTGGCTCCG